>Ga0224559_1002060_pt1 | contig 10576 bp, 9 predicted proteins | sample 714S33034metaG_FD_180676 | JGI IMG/M metagenome (GOLD analysis project Ga0224559, IMG submission 180676) | Peat soil microbial communities from Stordalen Mire, Sweden - 717 S3 30-34 | ecosystem: Environmental > Terrestrial > Soil > Wetlands > Peat | place: Sweden: Norrbotten County, Stordalen... | reverse complement strand
TCGGTGGGCTGCACGTCGTAATGGCCGTAAAAAAGGGCGGTCTGTTTACCGGCCCCGTGCAGCCAGTCGGCATAAACCAGCGGGTGGCCTTCGGTTTCAATCAGCCGCGCATTCTCCATGCCGATGCGGGTCAATTCCGACGCCAGCGCCTCGGCGGTGCGACGGCAGTCGCCCTTGTTTTCAGGCAGTGTGGAGACTGACGGAATGCGCAACAGAGCCTTCAGTTCATCCAAAAAGCGGGGTTGGTTCTGGCGGGCGTAAGTTACGGCAGGCGAAGACATACAGGCCTCTCTTCCAGGAATTCTATCCAAGCAAAGTATAGGCCGTGCAAGTCCGTTGCCGCGATAGTCTTTAACAACTTAGCTCGGTCTTATCGTCGATTTGGCTCCCTCCGTCCGCCGGCCACCCTGGCCACAAGATGGTCGCCGCCCTGGCAACACGATAGTCTAAGGAGAGATGCCTCCTATTCTCAACGCGCAATCAGTCAGCAAACAGTACGGCGCCAAGCCGCTCTTCCAGAACATTTCACTCACCGTCGATGAGGGCGACCGGATCGGCCTGATCGGCCCCAACGGCGCGGGAAAGTCCACGCTGCTGGCCATTCTTGCCGGCCAAGTCGAGCCGGACTCAGGCGAGCTGGCGGTGCGCAAGCGGGCCCGCGCCGCCTACGTTCCCCAGAACTCGCGCTTCACCCCCGGTCTTTCGATCCGTCAGGTTCTGGAGCAGGCGCTGGCCGCCGCTCAGGTCAACGAGGCCGAACGCGAGGGCCGTTTGCGGGAACTCTCCGGCCGCGCCGGCTTCATGGACCTCGACGCCGAGGCCGCCTCGCTCAGTGGCGGCTGGCGCAAGCGGCTGGCCATCACCGAGGCCCTGGTCTCAGAACCGGAGGTGATGCTGCTGGACGAGCCGACCAACCACCTCGATCTGGCCGGCATCGAGTGGCTCGAAGAGCTGCTTTCCTCCTCCTCGTTTGCAGCCGTTACAGTCAGCCACGACCGCTATTTTCTCGAATCCACATCGAGCGAGATTATCGAACTGAACCGGGTTTATGCCGATGGCCTGCTGCGCGTGAAGGGCAATTTCAGCCGCTTTCTGGAAGAAAAGCAGGCTTATCTCGAAGCGCAGAACCGCCAGCAGGAGAGCCTGCGCAACGTGGTGAAGACCGAGATCGAGTGGCTCCGGCGCGGCCCCAAGGCGCGCACCAGCAAATCCAAGGCCCGCATCGACTCGGCCCACCAGATGATCGGCCAACTGGCGGCCATCGACGCGCGCTCGGCGACGGCGACGGCCGGAATCGACTTCGAGGCCAGCCAGCGCAAGACCAAGCGGCTGGTCGAGTTTAAAAGCGTCTCCTGCGACGTGCCCTCTAGCGCCGAGATTTCAGAAGGCAGCATCGAGACTTCAGAAGGCAGCATCGGACCCACTGAAGGCGTTGAGCCTTCTGAATCTGGCTCGGAACCGACAACAAACCGCCGTCTTTTCAGTAATTTGAACTTTATTCTCACGGCGGGAATGAAGGTGGGCCTGGTGGGTCCCAATGGCAGCGGAAAAACCACGCTGCTGCGCCTGCTACGCGGCGAAATCGAGCCGGCCGAAGGCTCCATCCGACGGGCAGATGCGCTGCGGCTGGTCTACTTCAGCCAGATGCGCGAGCTGGACGAGAGCTTGACCCTGCGCCGTGCGCTGGCCCCGGAGGGAGACAGCATCGTCCACCAAGGCCGCCTGGTGCATGTGGCCAGTTGGGCGACGCGTTTTCTCTTCACCAGCGAGCAGCTCAACCAGCCAGTTCGCAACCTCTCGGGCGGCGAGCGGGCGCGGGTGCTGATCGCCAAGCTAATGCTGGAACCGGCCGACGTTCTCCTGCTCGACGAGCCGACCAACGATCTGGACATTCCGACCCTGGAAATCCTGGAAGAAAACCTGCTTGAGTTCCCCGGCGCGCTGATTCTGGTCACCCATGACCGCTATTTGCTAAACCGCGTCTGCTCGACGGTGCTCGGGCTTGATGGTCGCGGTCATACCGGGCGATTCGCCGACTATGCGCAGTGGGAAGACTGGATCGAAGAGCAAATTCAAACCGAGGAGGGTGAACGCGGGCAACAGAGGTCAGCGGCGCGCAAGGCGGACGGTTCAATTTCAGGCCAGCGAACCGGCTCAGAGCCAGTCTCCGGCGCGGGAGGCAGAAAGAAACTCTCTTACCTTGAAGCCCGCGAGTTCGCGGCCATCGAGCAGCAGGTCGAGGACTCCGACGCCCGGCTGGCTCAGGCCCGCGAAGGCGTTGAAAGTCCTGCCATTGCTACCGACTCCGCGGCCCTTGAAGAGGCTCTCAAGGAGCTGGACGCGGCGCAACAGGAAAACGACACCCTCTACGCCCGTTGGGCCGAGCTGACCGAAAAAGCCGGCTGAGGCGGCGCTCTTCATCAGCGCTCGCACAAAAGCCCTACCGCTCGCCCCAGCTCAGCTTGCTGCGCAGCGCCTCGAAGAATCCGCTCTCGCTCATCCGCACCAGATTGACGGTATGGTGAGACTTCCGGCAGCGCACCTCATCACCCGGCAGCAGCTCGGCGGCCTTCTGGCCGTCCACGGTCAGCGCCGCCCGGTTGGCGACGCCCTCGACCCGGACGGTGAGCAGTGCGTCGCCGCGCGCCACAATGGGCCGGAGCGTGAGCAGATGCGGGCAAATGGGCGTGACCACCATCGCATCCACGTCCGGCGTCAGGATGGGGCCATTGGCGGCCAGCGTGTAGGCCGTGGAGCCGGTCGGAGTGGAGACGATGACGCCGTCGGCGCGAAAACGGGCCACGCTCTTGCCATCCAGCTCGACCGCGAAGTCGCCCATGCGGGCAATGTCGCCCTTGGAGACGACAACTTCGTTCAGCGCCTCGCACTCGGCGCGTAGCGCGCCCTCACGCCACAGCTCGGAGTGCAGCATGGCGCGCGCATCCAGGCTGTGGCAGCCGCTGCGCCAGCCCTCCAGCGTCGCATAGAGGTCGGCTAGGCGAACCTCGGTCAAAAAGCCGAGAAATCCCAGGTTCACGCCAAGAATGGGCGTTCCGGTAGCGGCAAAAGTGCGCGCCACCGAGAGCAACGTGCCGTCACCACCCAACACGATTACCAGCCCCGGCGCGTACTCGGGCATTAACGCGCGATCGACTACCGGCGCGGCCTCGGTGTACTGACCGCCCTCGCGGTCCACCAGCGGTTCGTATCCGTGCTGGCGCAGCCAGCCGATCAACTCCGGCAGAATCCTGGCCAGCTCTTCTTTTTGCGGTTTGCAGACTATCGCGACGTGAACCATGCGGTCTCAGTGTACCGGACCACCTGCGGTGGGGCCAACCACCTGCGGTGGGGCCAGTGTAACGCACCTGCGGTGGGGCCAGCGTAACGCACCTGCGGTGGGGCCAGCGTAACGCACCTGCGGTGGGGCTAACCGAATTCCGCTAACGCCGCTTCGCGTAGAGCAGAAACTCGCGGTTGCCTTCGACGCCGGTAATCGGCGAGGGAATGGTCTCGACCACCTGCCAGCCCAGAGAGCGGAGACTATCAGCGACCCTGTCGATGACCTGCTGATGAACCTCGGGGTCGCGGACGATCCCCCCCTTGCCGACGTGTTCGCGCGCGGCCTCGAACTGCGGCTTGACCAGGATGACGGCCTCGGTGAGTCCTGGCGCGGCAGCCAGGACCGGTCCCAGCAGCAGCGTGGCCGAAATAAACGAGACGTCCATCACCAGCAGCGTGGGTTCCGCGCTTCCCTGCTCCTGAATTTCATGCTTCGCGGCATTTTCGGGCTTGGCGACCATCGTTCCCAACGCAAAAAAGCCCGGCTCCAGCAGGCGGGCGTTGGTGCGCTCCAGCAAGCGGACGCGCGGGTCGTTGCGCAGTTTCATGGCGATCTGGCCAAAGCCGGTGTCGATGGCGGTTACCTGCGCCGCGCCGTGTTGCAAGAGGCAATCGGTAAATCCTCCGGTCGAGGTGCCCACGTCCAGGCAGGCGCACCCCTGAACGGCGATCCGCCAGTGCTCAAGCGCCGCGGCCAGCTTGATTCCGCCGCGGCTAACGTAGGGCTGATCATCGCCCAGCAGACGAATGGGAGCGACAGTGGGGACCGACACGCCGGACTTGTCCACTTTCTGCTCGCTGACCAAAACCCGCCCGGCCAGAATCAGCGCCTGCGCCTGCTCGCGGCTGGGCGCCAATCCCCGCTCGACCAGCAGCAGATCTATGCGCATTTTTTTGCTGCTGGCCAACTCGACCCTCGTTTCACGCTGAAGATGGAAGTGCCCCAGAGTTCGAAGAACCGTACGCAAAAGCAGCCAAAGGAGCCTTTCCCGAAGGGAAAAGCCTCTTTGGCCGTCTTGGTTTCATCATTCCTGGAGGCTCTCTATTGCAATAGGGTCGAATCCTGAGCCTTGCAATTGGAGAGCACCGGGTTTGAGCTGGTCGCGGGATTGAACTCGCTGAGCGGCAGGTTGCAAGGCTGGCCGTAGCCAGGCATCCGGCTCACGTTGTTGCTGTTTCCGCTCACGCCGTTCTGCGCGCTCACGCGCACATCTACGAGGTTGCCAACCAGCACGAGCGTCGTATCCACCGTGTTAATATCGGTGCCGCCCGCGTTGATGATAGTCAGTTTATTGCTGTCGGGCGAGGCCACGTAGACCTTGCCGTACTCCTCCGAGCTTTGGGTCGAGACGACCGTGCGCGGGTGGCCGGTGACGGGTAGCGTGGCTTCCACCGTGTGGCTGGTGAGGTTGACCACGCTGACGGTTTCGTCAGTCTGGTTGGCAGCGTAGGCGTAGCTGCCATTGTAAGGAAGAGCGGTTACGCTGGCCGGATTCTTGCCCACCTTGACGGTGTAGGTGGTGCCGAAGGCCGCGCTGTCGTTGCCGTACTTGTCGAGGGCCACGTCGATGATGCTGACAGTTCCGCCATCGTAGTTGGCCACCACCAACTGGCTGGTCACCGCGTTGTACTCGGCATAGACCGGGCCCGAGCCGGAGGACAGTGACAGGGTGCCATTCGCGGGGCAATTGATCACTTGACCGGACTGATTCGTCGCCGCGCAGTTGGTGTCCAGCGCGCCGGTCAGGGTGTTGATCACCGTGATGGTGTCGCTGCCCCGGTTAAGCACGAAAAGCCGCTGGGAACCGAAGGTGTTGGAATCGCTGCTTATGACGGCGTAGACCGGGCAAATGCCCACTGGAATCTTGGTCACGGGCGTTTGGCTGGAGACCGCGATTTTGGTCACCACGCCGTACGCGGAGACCGTTCTCGGCGAGATGTTGCACTCCATGCCGGTGGGGCTGGAGATGTTCTGGCTGATGGCATAGTCGTATAACCCGACAGTGCTGGGCCCCACAACGCTCACCGGTGTAGTGGCTACCGAAACAGAGGACTGCTCCTTTTCGGGGCTGCCGGAGAAGACATCGGCGCCGCTGCCACACACGCTGGAAATGTAGGTGCCGCATAGATCGGCCACCCACAACCCGGAGGATGGCGAAAACAGATTCAGAGGCTTCGCCGTAGTGGGCAGCGTCGTATACGTCACTTCAGAGGAGATCAGATTTATGGAAACAGGGAAACCGGTCAGGGTTCCGTCGCTGTTGAGGGAGTAGCCATTGGCGCCGGCCTCGTCCAGGGTAAAGGCGATGGGGTTAACGCCGAGGGTAGCCTGGGCTTCTTTCGAATCACCGGAGTAATCGATGATGGTGGCAATGCCGTCTGCTGTGGTCGAAGGCGCTGAGACCACCACCACAAAGGACTCCGGCTCGGCGGCGGGACCGCTGCCATTGGTGGGCGTAACCACAGGTCGGTAGTTAGCGCCACAACCGGCAACCAGGACAGCAGCCGCAAGGACCGCGCCCGCCTGAACCAACCGCGTACGCGCCTGGGCAAAATTCATGCGAAAGACCTCATTCAGTACTTTTCTGCTTACCCCGTGATTGTAAATCAGGCAGCCTGGGATTCGATGCTGGTCAAAAAAAAGGAAATATCGGGACAAGACAGCCAGCGAATCTGGACAAGGCAGCCGCTTAATCTGGCCAGAACAACTGGAGAACCGCTATAGCGCCACCCACCCGGCATCAGTGCAAACCTATCCGCCAGGCCGAATAGCTGAGAATCTCGTGAGCGATGCGCTCGAACTCCCCCGCCGATTCATTGCTCTCGCCCTCAACCTCCACGCGGGGGCGCGGCGAGGTGAGCACATTCAGCCCCTCGGCGGCGCAGATCTCGTGAATCCTGAACAGATGCGTTCCATCGCTGACGATCACCAGCCGCCGAAGACCGTTGGCGCGGGCAATGACGGCGATGCGGCGAGCCGATTCCGCGGTGTTGCGGCTCTCGGTCTCGGCGATGATGTCGCTCTCGAGGACGCCCATCGTCATCAGGTACTCGCGGCCCACGGCGCCTTCGTTGTACTGATCGCCGCCGTTGCCGCCCAGGGTGATGATGAGCGGGGCGATGCCGCGATGATAGAGGGCCAGGGCGTGGTCCAGGCGGGCGCGATAAACCGGCGAGGGCCGACCGTCATACTCGGCCGCGCCGAAGACGCCAATAGCGTCGGCGGGAGCGGCCGGAGCTGTCTGGCCCGCCTGAGCAGGTTGGTCCACCTGGGCGAACTGGTCGGCTTGATCCTGCCCGGCGTAGCGCTCAATCTGCGTGTAGACCCAGCGACACCAGCCCAGTGCGCCCACGACCAGCGCCAGCACCAGCACAAGCGCGGCGCGGAGTGCCCATTGGCGAAACTTCGGATTGGCCTGGCGCATCACGGGCGAACTTCCATCCTACCTCTGCAAGACCATTACAATCTCGTGGGTGGGGATGGCGCCCTCGCGCAGAATCTCCCAGCGTCCCTCGCCCAGCGTGAGATCGACGATGGTGGTGGGTTGCCGGCGGCCGGTGGGACCGCCGTCGATGATGAGCGGAATGCGGTCGCCGAGTTGGTCGCGAACGCAGGCCGCGTGAGTGCACTCCGAGGCCCCCTGCAGGTTGGCCGAGGTAGCGGTAATGGGCAAGCCAAAGCGCTCCACCACCGCGCGGGGAATGGCTGCGTCGGGCACGCGCAGAGCCACATTGCCGGTATTCGCCGTGGAACGCAAGGGCAGTCTGGTTCCGGCACGCACAATAATGGTGAGCGGGCCGGGCCAGAAGCGCTCCGCCAACTTGTCCATCATGGGATCGGCGCTGCGGACCAACTCATAGGCCTGAGCCAGCGAAGCGATCAGCAGCGACAACGGCTTGTGCTTCTGGCGGGTCTTGATCTGGTAGATCTGCTCAACCGCATGCAGGTTCACCGGGTCGACGGCCAGACCATAAAAGGTGTCAGTCGGCAGGGCAACGACATCGCCCTTGCGCAGAAAAGAGACGATATAGTCGATCCGGTCAGACTGGGGTTCATCGGGATGGACGCGCAAGATCTCCGCGGACAAGAAGGCTTACCTCAGTTCCCGAAATGCAGACGCTGTCAAGTCGAAAGCTATCATAGCCCCTGCGCTGGCACAAGTTGCCCACCGGCCCGGATGCTCGCTGACAGACTAGAATCAGCTAGAGCTGGAATCGCCAAAGCCAGAATCGCCATAGAAGGGCCAGTTCACACAAGATGCCTCTCCGCATTGTACAGAGTAAGCAGAACATTCGTCTGAAAGAGTTGCGCCGCGCGCTGGCCAGCCCAGGCCGCGACCGGAGTGGCGCGACTGGTCAGGACCGTAGCGGCGTGGCCGTCCGCGACCGCCGCAACCTGGCCGGTATCGAGGGTCCGAATCTGCTCGAAGAGGCTTTGCGCGCCGGCCTGCAAGTCGATTGCGTCTTCGTCGCGCAGGGCGCGGAGCATCTGCTGGAAGGACTGAGGCTGCCAGAGTCGGTCGACCTGCTGCTCGTGCCCAGGGAGCTGTTGAACTCCGTGCTGGCCACCGAGACGCCCCAGCCGGTGGCGGCGCTGGTCGAACCACCGGAGTGGAGTTGGGAACAACTGCTCGGCGGCGGGGAAAATGCCGATTCGCCTCTGGCCCGCTCCGCCCCGCTGATTGTCGTGCTGGCCGGTTTGCAGGACCCCGGCAACCTGGGGACGATTCTGCGCTCCGCCGAGGCCTTCGGCGCCACCGGCCTGCTCAGCCTGCCGGGAACCGTGAGCGCCTGGAATCCCAAGGCGGTGCGCGCCTCGGCCGGCAGCCTCTTCCGTCTTCCGCTGATCTCCGCCAGCGCGGAAGACGGCTTTGTCCGCCTGCGCGCGGCCGGCGTGAAGATTCTCTCGACCGCCGTGGCTGGAGCCGAAGCGGCTGACCGCATCAACTTGGCCGGCCCCGTGGCGCTCATCATCGGCAATGAGGGCAACGGCGTTCCGGAAGATGTGTCCTCCGAAGCCGATCAAGCGGTGACGATTCCCTGCCCGGGCCCGGTCGAGAGCCTGAATGCCGCCGTAGCCGCCAGTGTGCTGCTCTACGAAGCCTCCCGGCAGCGGGCGGGCAATGCAACCCAGCTCCGTTGCGGCAAACTCTAACTTGCTAACTCGCCGGGTGCCCCACCCACGACGCGTTTTTGTTCCTGCGGCTAGGGTGGGAATCCAATCAACCTCAATAGCTTTGTATAGGAGTCCGCAATGAGTCTCTTTGACGGCGAACCGGAAGGCCAGAAAGGCCCGTTGCGCACCGCGCCCCTGGCCGAACGAATGCGCCCCCGCACGCTGGACGAGTTCAGCGGCCAGGAGCACCTGGTCGGCCCCGGCAAGCCCTTGCGCGTGCAGATCGAGCGCGACAGTCTCGAAACTGCGGGGCCCGGCTCGATGATCTTCTGGGGTCCGCCGGGAGTGGGCAAAACCACGCTGGCCAAGATCATCGCCGACTCCACCCAAGCCACCTTCATCGAGTTCTCCGCCGTGATGAGCGGCATCAAGGAGATCAAGCAGGTGATGGCCGCCGCGGCGCAAGCCTCGCAGATGCACTCGCGGACCATCCTCTTCATCGATGAAATTCACCGCTTCAACAAGGCCCAGCAGGACGCCTTCCTGCCCTACGTCGAGCGCGGCTCAATCCGGCTGATCGGCGCGACCACCGAAAATCCCTCCTTCGAGATTATTTCGGCGCTGCTCTCCCGCTGCCGGGTCTACGTGCTCCATCCGCTCACCGAGGAGCAGATCGCGGCCCTTCTGCGCCGCGCCCTGGAAGATAAAGAGCGCGGCCTGGGTGGGCTGGAGCTGACCGCCGACGACGATGCCCTGGAGCTGATCGCGAGCTACTCCTCAGGCGACTGCCGCTCGGCCTACAACACGCTCGAAGTGGCCGCGCAACTGGCTCAGGAAAGCGCAAACCACATCGACAAAGCCCTGGCCACGGTGGCCGTGCAGCAGCGCGTCCTGGTCTACGACAAATCCGGCGAGGAGCACTACAATCTGATCTCGGCGCTGCACAAGAGCGTGCGCAACTCCGACCCCGACGCCGCGCTCTACTGGCTAGCGCGGATGTTCGCCGCCGGCGAGGACCCTTTGTATCTTGCCCGCCGCGTAGTCCGCATGGCCGTCGAGGACATCGGTCTGGCCGCTCCCGAAGCTCTGAATCTGACGCTCTCGGCCAAGGAGGCCATCGACTTTCTGGGCTCTCCGGAGGGCGATCTGGCGCTGGCCGAGGCGGTCGTCTACCTTTGCCTCGCCCCCAAGTCGAATTCGGTCTACACCGCCTACGGCGCCGTGCAGCGCGAGGTCGAAGAGACCCGCCAGGAGCCGGTTCCGCTGCATCTGCGCAACGCGCCAACGAAGCTGATGAAGGAACTGGACTACGGCAAAGGATACCGCTATGCCCACAACGAAGAGGGCAAGGTAGCCGAGATGGATTGCCTGCCCGACTCGCTCAAGGGCCGCAGCTATTACAAGCCTACCCAGGAGGGCCGCGAGAAAATCCTCGCCCAGCGCATGGAAGAGATTCGCAGAATCAGGGCGGGAAAAAGGGGAGCCTCTTAATCCTCTGTCAAATACGCTGTCTGCTCAGTGGGCTTATTTAATCCGATGTTTCTTTTCCACACTTTTTCTCTTTGGACCCTTTGTGGGGCGAAATTTATTCGACAGTCCCTTGGAGAAAATAGCGATCTTTTTTCTTCCATGCTCCTTCGCTGGCGGCCCAACTGACACCAGTTCCGCACCGCAATCACGGGCGTCGCATTGGTATCCGAGTCGTGCGGCTTTGGCGACTTGAAAGTGATGTCCAATCCTTGGGCAATTATTTCCTGCGACGAGGTAGTTTCCATTCCGGCATTCGTAGTGCATCCAATTCTCCTTCTGCTCGATTCGTCAGCAAAATGCAAAGCGCCACCGGGAGCCTCTCCCGGTGGCGCTTTTTAGCCCCTCTCAAGGGGCGTGACGATCTTCAACTTTTATCAGAGATCAACTTGCGTGATTTGTCAAGACTACCAGGACATCCCAAGTACGGATTTTCGGACCTGGGGCACAACGAACCTCAACGCACCCGCTCAGGCCGGGTGGGCGGATTCAAGGTCCAAGTGCAACAATGCATCACGCTGAGTGGTCAGAGGATGGCAAAGGGGGCCATGGAAAAGATGGAAAACAAAGGGCGTTTACCACTTTCCCACGGCA
>Ga0224559_1002059_pt1 | contig 10577 bp, 5 predicted proteins | sample 714S33034metaG_FD_180676 | JGI IMG/M metagenome (GOLD analysis project Ga0224559, IMG submission 180676) | Peat soil microbial communities from Stordalen Mire, Sweden - 717 S3 30-34 | ecosystem: Environmental > Terrestrial > Soil > Wetlands > Peat | place: Sweden: Norrbotten County, Stordalen... | reverse complement strand
GTCGACCGCAAAAACGGCTGCACTGCCTTCGCTTACTGCTGAAGTCCCAACGTCGACGTCGATTTCGCCGAGAACACAGCCTGATAAGCCGGCCGTAGTCGCGACGCAATCGCCTCTTGTGAATGAGCCGGCCGCGATTGCCGCCTGGGTAACCGTGACGACGCCTCTGCAGGTTGCGCCAGAATCGATTGCAATTGTCTCGACAATCGGTCAGCCGGGATGGGCCTTATCCAGCAATCACTCCACCAGCTCCGAACACGGCGCGAAGCATAAAGCGGCCCCGACCTCGGGCGATAGGCCGCTGGTCATTGCGACGGCCGGGAGTGCTCCTCAGGCAATCGCGCCGGCTCAAAGCACAGGAGTCCCGGTCGAATCTGCCGCGCAGCCAGCGCCGAGTCTCCCCCCCGCCAGTCTCGCCATCGCGGTTCCAACGGCTCCCCTACCAACGGCTCCTATATTTGACTCCTTCAATCCAAATTCACAACACGTCGCCGATCGGGAGGCGCTCGCGGATAGCTTCAGCCCAGCTGCGATTCAAACCTCAACTGTGGAAAGGGAAGTGGGCATGGCGCATGGATTACCTCCCGTCGCCTTCAATGAGGCAGTGACGAGTACGACCGGGGCCGAGGTTCATGCACCCAGCATCGCAACCAGTTCGCCGGTCGCGCGTTCCTCACCTCAGTACGATCTTCATGTTTCTGCCGGCAAGGCAACCGTGGCAGCCAGCCCGGTACCTTTAGAGGATACGGGGACCCAAACAGCGGGGTTGAGTCTGGCGCATTCAACCGGCTTCGACTCCAACCAGTCTGTACAAGGTGCAACCCAAGCCGGATTGCATGCGCCCCACATCGCAGCCGGTTCGCCGGACGTGCATTCCTCGCCTCAGTACGATCTTCATGTTTCTGCCGATAAAGCAACCCAAGCAGTCAGCCCGGTAGAAGATACGGGGACCCAAACAGCAGGGTTGAGTCTGGCGCATCCGGCAGGCTTCGACTCCAACCCGGCTGCGCAAGGTGCTGCCGCAGCCGGATTGCATGCACCCAACATCGGAACCGGATCGCCGGTCGCGCGTTCCTCGCCTCAGTACGATCTTCATGTTTCTGCCGATAAAGCAACCGAAGCAGTCAGCCCGGTAGAAGATACGGGGACCCAAACAGCAGTGTTGAGTCTGGCGCATCCGGCAGGCTTCGACTCCAGCCAGTCTGTACAAGGTGCAACCCAAGCCGGATTGCATGCGCCCCACATCGCAGCCGGTTCGCCGGACGCGCGTTCCTCGCCTCAGTGCGATCTTCATGTTTCTGCCGATAAGGCAACCGAAGCAGCGAGCCCGGTAGAGGACTTGGGGACCCAAACAGCAGGGTTGAGTCTGGCGCATCCAGCGGGCCTCGGCACCATTCCGGCTGTACAAAGTGCAACCGAAGCCGAATTGCATTCACCCAACGTCGCAACCGGTTCGCGGGTCGCGCGTTCCTCCCCTCAGTACGATCTCCATGTTTCTGCCGATAAGACAACCGAAGCAGCCAGCGCGGTAGAGGACACGGGAACCCAAACAGCAGGGTTGAGTCTGGCGCATTCAACTGCCTTCGACTCCAACCCGGCTGTGCAAGGTGCAGCCGAAGCCGGATTGCATGAACCCCACATCGTAACCGGTTCGCCGGACGCGCGTTCCTCGCCTCAGTACGATCTTCATGTTTCTGCCGACAAGGCAACGGAAGCCGCGACCGATAAGGGTAGTCCTCAACCGGGAGTGGCGACGCGGGCCAGGGAAGTACATTCGGCAATTCCGGTTGACTCGATTGGACCTGCCGAGGTGACGGGCAAAGCAAGCGACCTTGTGGAGTACGTGGCTGGAGCGGCGGTGGCAACTGCACCCGATCCAGACTCCCGGACTTCGACAGCCGGACCTGGCTTTACACCGGCCAGGCAGATTGCGTTCGGAACTGGGAGACCTGCGCCGCCGGCGAAGACCTCTCTCAATCCTTCTACAAGCCCATCGGTTCCATCGCGTACCGCGAGTGCAAGCGAGCCGGCCGGCCCGGCGAATCTCACGCCTTCAAGCGGCACACAGTTACCGACGGTTGACGATCCGCCTCAATCGCCAAGCCCGATGCGCCCTCAGGCCGAGGAATCGCCGGAATCGTCTTCCCAGGCCGGGATTCCGATTCAGCCGCGGCCCGGCAGCCAGGAAGTGGAAACTGTAGCGGCCCCAATCGCCGTAGATTGGCTGGAGCGAACTTCAACGCTTCAAGCTGCTGCTCCATTGAGGTCCGTCCAAGTCGCGCCGATGCCCCCTGTCGTTGGGAAGCCCGGTTTGGCCACCGACGAGGGAGCCCAGCCCCGTGCTCGTTCGCCGCGCGCCGCTCGTGCTGTCGACACGGTCACGCCTGTGGGTGACCAGCCGGCGGGGCAAACTGCCAGCCGAGTGATGGATTCAACCCCTCAAACGCGGGACCTCGCGGCCGCAAATCTGCCGGCAAGCCTGACTGGCGGGGCCTCTCGAGCTTCGGCCGGTAGCACTGCCAGCCCGGCGGCTCGCGAGACCTTCGCAGTTCTGGATGGCGAGACGGTCAACGCATCGCCGACGTGGATTCATACCGGAACCCAGCGTGCCGAAGCAGGATTTCACGATCCGGCTCTGGGCTGGATCGGAGTGAGAGCCGACTCGGCCAGCGGCGGAGTTCATGCGTCCCTTGTTCCCGATTCGGCGGATGCGGCCCAGGCGCTGGGCGGGCACATGGCGGGATTGAACGCCTACCTGATTGAGCAGCACACACCGGTCCAGACTCTGACCGTGGCTGCGCCGGAGAGCCGCTCAGTTGGATCGAGCACGGACCAAACCGGGAGTCAGGGGATGCACCAGGGAGCGGGGCAGGATTCCGGACAGGGCAGCTATTCGGAAACCTTGTCTCATGCGCCGCAAGGCACGACGGCCGTGACCGAAGCAGCTTCGTCGATTGAAGCTGCGCCGGACGGCAGGCCTGAGGCAAGCGCGCCGGCCATTGGGCTGGGAGGTAGTCACATTTCGGTGATGGCCTGAATCTCAGCCGCAAGCGGATTGAGGCGATTGGGCCAACGGGCGGAGCCGAGGCGATACGGAACACAAGCAATTCGGGGAACAGAAGAGCCAGAAAGAGAAAGCAGGGGAAAATGGCGGCAATGGCAGGAATCCTGAATCACCATATAACGGCGGGGCAAGCGCTGACGGGCGCAAGCGCAACTCCCATGGCGGGCTCCACAAGCGGCACGGGCAGCGGCACAACCAATTCCAGCAGCGATTCGGCCACCATCTCGGCCAACGACTTTCTCACCTTGCTGGTGACCGAGATGAAAAATCAGGACCCGACCGCAAACACCGATCCGAACGAGTACATCAACCAGCTTGTTTCAGTAAACAGCCTGGAGCAACTGATCGACATCAATCAGAACCTTTCGACGGCGCTGGGAAGTTCGACCCCCGCGTCAGGCTCAGGCACACCCGCGACGCAGGCCACCGCGTCCACGTCGGCCTTGACGGCCAAAAGCGTCAGCGGCGCAAATGCGCAGACTCACGGGGCCGGGCACAAAGCAACGGCACTCACAGCAGCCAACTCCACCGCACCCACGACGCCAATTTCAACCCTACCTGGGGCGATCAGCCAGTTCGCACAGGCTCAAGGTCCGGCGCAGGCTCCCGGCAATCTCAGCATTCCCGGAGCCAAGCCCGCGTCGCAACGCGTCGCTCACGCCCTGGATGGGCGGTCTCGCTCGCAGTGAATACAGGCGGCTTGTCCCGACCCCGATAAAGCTCTGTCACCAGCTGGCCGCCATGGCCTGCCCAAACCTTCAGGGAGAATCCAAGGAGATCCACAATGCCGAGTTTTTATATTCCACTTTCCGGCCTGGACGCCGATTCGACGGCGCTCAACACCATCGCCAACAACCTTTCCAACATGAATACGACGGGCTTCAAAGCGCAGACGACGAACTTCAGCGATCTGTTTTACCAGCAGTTGGGTTCGACCGGCTCGGGAGACCAGATTCAGGTCGGAACAGGCGTGCAAGTGGCGTCGAACAGCACCGATTTCACGGGTGGCTCCATCTCTTCGACAGGCATTGCGACCGATGCGGCGATCAACGGCACAGGGTTCTTCGTAGTGGACAATAACGGGAGCCAACTGTATACACGCGACGGCAATTTCCAAACCAGCTCTGCCGGCACTCTGGAAACCACCAACGGTCAAGCCATCATGGGTTATGCGGCGGTCAACGGAGTGGTCAATACCAGCGGGGGATTGAGCGATATTGCGATTCCAGTGGGCCAGGTGATGCAGCCTTCGGCGACGTCGTCATTCAGCGTGACCCAAAACCTCGATTCTTCGTCGCCGGTCGGTACGCAGACGCAGGGCCAGGTGCAGATCTACGACTCTCTGGGCAACAAATATAACGCCACGGTGACCTACACAAACCTGGGAAACAACCAATGGAGCTATAGCATCGCGGTGCCGGATACGCTAACGGCGGCAGCGGCCACGGCGGCAACGGCCACCATCTTGCAGTAGCCCCGCCTACGCCTGTACCAACTTCAGTGGCTGCGGCAACGGCGGCAACTGAACCGTCGGCCACTGTCCCGAATCCCCTCAAGGCAACTACTTCGACGACAACATCGACCAGCGCCACGCTGCCTCCCTCGGCGGTGACCTCGGCTTCTGTAAGCAACCCCGGCGTAACGCTGGCCTCGGTTGCTCTTGCCGGTACGACCACCGACACATATACTTTTGCGACAACCGGAACTGTGAATCAAGCCGACACGAGTCTGACGATTGCCGGCCCCACGGCAGGCGGCGGCCCGCCGACCACAACAGCGATCGTCGTCACGCCCACCCATGTGGACGGAACGGTGGCGCAGTTCATGACCGACATATCGACGGCGCTGGGCGGTTCGAATATCACGGCTGCCGCCATATCGGTCACAAACCCCTCCGCGAACGTGTTGGTCGTCTCGGGACCGACCGCAACCCTGGGGGTGACGGGCGCCATACAGCAGGATGTGGCAAATACAACAACCAATTTCAACTTGTTCTCAACCAGCGCAACTCCGGTCGATCCGGCGACAAGCGATCCCGTGACCGGATTGTCAATCAAGATCGGGGCCGGGGCAGCCGTCACCGCGACGCCGTTCGCCAACAACGTGTCGCTGGCCACTTATGCGTTAAATCTACAGACAGCCGTGGGAGTGCCATCTGTCTCCGGCGTGACGGTATCGAGCGCGAATGGCGTATTGTCCATCGCCGGGCCGGCGAATATGACGATCGGGGGCAATCTGGTCCAGGGTTTTACGGCAGCAACGACTAGGTACACCTTCGGTTCCTACACCGATCCCACGACGGGATTGGCCACGCTGGCCGGGGTCGATCCCGGGACGAAGTTAACGATTACCGGGCCAACAGCGTCCGGCACTCCGGCGACCATCTCCGTTACGCCGTCGATCATTACCGGGGAATCTGTGACGCAATATGCCGCGGACATCAGGATAGCGTTGGCTGGAGCGGGCATTCTCGGCGTGACCGTCCCCGCGGTCGCCAATGGCGTGTTGTCGATCGCCGGGGCCACGTCCTCATCCATCGCCGGTTACGTCAATCAGGACATTCTGGGGACAACCGTCACCAGCTCCTTGTCGCCGACCTCTCCGGCGATCACCACCACCACTCCAACCCTGGCGCCGGCAGCGGCGGTAGCGGCAACAGTGCCAACTGTAACCACCACCTTGACCGCCGCGGCAGCGACCACGCCGTCGGTGACGAACAGCTCGCTTCCCGCGCAATCGGGCACCCCCGCGGGCACGTTCACGTACAACTTCGTCGCCGGAGCTACGGTAAATCCCAGCACGAACCTCACGTTTACCGGGCAGACGGCGCTTGGAGCAACCGTATCCACGACTGCTCCGCTCTTTGCCGCCGGTGAAACTTTGACCAGCTATGCCGCCGCCCTGACTACGGCACTGGGAGCAGCGGGCGCCAACATCGCGGGCGTGGCGGTCAACCTGAATGTGGCTACCGGCCAAATCTCCGTTGTCGGGGCGGCCGACATGGTCTCCACCGGCAGCGTGAGTCAGGATTTTACGGGAACGAGTACCGGTTACAACTTCACGCCCGACAGCACAGTGAACACCACGACGGCATTGACCATCACCGGACCGACAGCGGCGGGCGGAACGGCGACTATTACCAAGCCTCCCATCGCCGCCAACGAAACGTTGACTCAATATGCGCAAGCTCTCAATAACGCGATTTCGGGCCCCACGGGCGCGGGCATTGTCGGCGTGACGGTCAAGGCCAATGCGGCTACCGGCCAGTTGTCCATCGTCGGACCTTCGACGATGGCGATCAACAGCGGCAACACCGTAAAACAGGATCTGGCATTTACCACCACCGACTACAACTTCGTCTCCAGCAACGGTGCGCTGGCCACGGTCTTCCCGACAACGAGTCTGGCTATCACCGAGGGAGGCCAGACCGTGTCGGCGCCGGCATTCACCAGCAGTCAATCAATCTCCGATTATGCAACGTCCCTGCAGGGTGCGCTGACTTCGGCGGCCATCTCCGATGTAACGATCGCGGTCAACAGCGGAGTGCTATCCATCACCAACCCCGCGGACGCTACCATCAGCGGCACAGTCAATCAGGCTTTCACGGGAGCACAGACCAACTTTGACTTTGGCACATACACCGACCCGAACACGGGATTGACCGCGCAGGCTATGGTTGGTCCATCGACGAGTCTGACGATCTCCGGGCCCACAACGACGGGTGGAACGAAAAACGTGACCGTAACACCGTCGAATCCTGCCGGGGAGTCATTGGCGGTGTTTGCCACCGAGGTACAGAATCAGTTGGCTCAGAGCGGGGTCACCGGCGTAACCGTTGCGGCCTCGAATGGGGTGTTGTCGATCTTAGGACCTGACACGGTGACCGTCGCCGGCGCCATGAATCAGACCATGTTGGGGAACACGACCAATTATGCCTTTGAATCGAACGCGACAATCGACCCCACAACCAATCTTGCTATCTCCGGGCAGACAGCCAGTGGCGTTACAGCGACCATCGCCGCGCCAGCAGTCGCGTCCGGAGAGACGGTGGCACAGTATGCCGCGGCCTTGACGAGCGCGCTCACCGCGGCGAAGATCGCGAACGTGACGGTGACGGCCGCGAACGGCCAGTTGTCCATCGTAGGCGCCAACATGTCTACCACTGGCACGGTGAAGCAGGGGTTGGCGGATACAACGATCAGTTACGACTTCGGTGCCAGCGCTACGGTGAACGTGGCGACAAATATTACCATTGTCGGGCCGACCGTGAGCGGAACGCCGCCCACCGCGATTACCACGGCGCCAACGGTCACGGCCGGCGAAACGGTGGCCCAATATGCAGCTGCCCTGACGAGTGCACTGGCGAAGGCGGGTATCGATACGGGACCCGAGGGCGTTTCGGTCACAGCCACTGGCGGCCAATTGTCCATCATCGGGCCGGCAGCCACCCTCAAGACCGCCGGCTCCGCGAGTCAGGATCTGTCCGCGCAAACCATCAGCTACAACTTCGGCTCCAGCGGCGGCCAGGTGGCCACGGTGGATCCCACGACCAACCTGGCGATTACCGGGTTGACCACCAGCGGCGCCACGGCTACAACCGCCGCGCCGACGATTACTCCCGGCCAGACCTTGATCAGTTACGCATCGGCCCTGACAAGCGCCTTGGCGATAGCTGGAATCACAGGGGTAGCGGTCACGGCCACTGCTGCCGGGCAGTTGTCGATCACCGGGGCCAATATTACAACTGCGGGAAGCCTGATTCAGGATCCGGTGGCGTCCGCCGATGCGAGCGGGACGCTGACCTTCAATTCAAGCGGCAATCTGCTGGCGCCGGCCGCGAATTTGACCAACATCACCTTTGCCGGCCTGGCCGACAACGCCGCGACCATGAACATGACCTGGGATCTTTTTGGCGCCAGTGGTACGGGGAACATCAGCCAGACTGCGGCCGCTTCGGGGCAGTCGGCTCGGAACGCCAACGGATACTCAAGCGGAGCCTACGAGAGCTTCACCATCGGCTCCGATGGCACAGTCGCAGCAACTTATTCGAACGGGCAGACTCAGAACGTGGGGCAACTTGCGATTGCCACGGCAAGCAACCAGCAGGGATTGGTGGACGTTGGGTCAACCGAATATCAGACCACCGCCGCCTCCGGTCAAGCTTCCGTGGGCGTAGCAGGGACGGAAGGGCGCGGCACGCTGGAGGGCGCATCGCTGGAAGCCTCGAATGTGAACATCTCAGCCGAATTCTCCGACCTGATCATCGCCCAGCGCGCGTTCGAAGCCAACTCGAAGGCCGTGACCACCTTCGACACGGTAACCCAGGAAACCATCAACATGATTCACTAAGCCGGCGTGCACGAATAGGCGCTTCAACAGCGTGGCATTGTGTCAGGGCACGACTTCACAGGCTGCGGAAGAACGCCCGATCTGAGTTAAATGCGACGAAAAGCATACCTCAGGGGCTAAAGCCCGCATTGATTCTGTTGATCTTATGCCAGGGATGAATCCCTGGCCTACCGCCCGATCGAGTTTTTCCGCAGCCTGTTCAGTCGTGCCGTAAGGGTCTGGAGGTGAATTCGGGCTTCAGCCCCTATGAGGACACGGAGCTCTTTCAGTCGGGAGTCCTGAGAAGCGTACCGCAGGGGCTAAAGCCCGGTTTTCTCTGCCACTTCTACGGCACGACTGAAGTCATGCCCTGACACCCTGACAGGAACAGAAGCCACCAACCATAAAGCCGATGTTTATGGACAACGCCTAATCCGGATACGGGGCGGTCTTCAGGGCCGCCTCGATCTGCATTCATCTCGTTCCATTCATCTCGGGCGAATCTCGATGAACAGGCCCTTGGCCTTGGCCAGCGCGGTTCCTTTTGCGCTCACAATCTTCGCTTCAGTCCAGTGTTTGCGGTCCGCGCTGCGAATGATTCGTCCCTCGATGCGGAGTTCCGCGCCGGAGGGAACCGGGCGCAGGTAGTCGACCTCCATCTGGCGAGTCATCGCCGTTCGGCCGCTCGCCCGGACGGCCTTGCTCATGGCTTCGTCCAAGAGCGTGGCGATGATGCCTCCGTGCAGGTAATGCACAGGGCCCTCAAAGCGATCAGGCACCGTGACAAGGCAGACGACGGAACCATCGCCGGCGATCAGGAATTCAAGGCGCAGTCCGGTGGGATTAGCCGGCCCGCAGCCAAAACACCGATTTTGCGCCGCATGCACAAATGGTTTGAGATGCTCGATCGTCTCCGTCATTTCTCCTCATTAGATTGTCCCGGCAAGAACCTTCACATATGTTTCGCGGTCAACATTGCCGCCGGTCAGGATGATGCCTATCCGTTTGCCGGCAAGATTGTCTTTCTCCTTGAGGGCGGCAGCCAGCGAGGAGGCTCCAGCGCCTTCGGCCAGATTGTGGGTGTCCTGAAGATAGGCACGCATGGCCTGGGCAATCTCGGCGTCGGTGACCTCAACAATTCTGGCGACATTCTCCCAGATGATTCCCATGGCTTGGGGATTGGGAGTGCGGCAGGACTGACCGTCGGAGATGATCGTGCGCGCCGGCGCCTCGACAATCATGCGTTGCCTGAAACTGAGCGCATAGGAAGGGGACTCGGCAGCAACGACGCCGACAATCTCGGTTGCCAGCCCCAGTGCCTTGCACGCCGCCGCAACGCCGCAGATGGACGAACCCAGCCCGATGGGGACATAAACGGCATCGAGCGGGGGCGCTGCCTCGAAGAGTTCAAGCGCAAAAGTGGCAGTGCCCATTACCAGGCGCTGGTGGAAAGATTCGACCATGGCAAGGCTGCGATCGGCCGCGAGGGTAGCGGCAAACTCCAGCGACGCCTGGAAGTCGTGGCCGTGCTCGACCAGTTCCGCGCCCTGAGCCATGATGGCGCGGTTCTGTTCCTTGTTATTGCCGTGAGGAACGACGATCACGGCCCTCAATCCAAGGAGTCGCGCGGCCATGGCCACACCCTGTCCGAAGTTGCCGCGGGTGGCAGCCACCACGCCGGCAAGACCGGGTTGCGTATTCTTCAGCCAGTCGAGGTAGACCAGTGCTCCGCGCAGCTTGAATGCGCCCACAGGCGTATGATTCTCGTGCTTGACCCAGGCTTCGGTCTTTGGTTCCGCGACAGCCGAAAGGCGTTCATTGATCAACGGCCACGTATACTGCGGCGTGGGTGGCATGTGGCGATAGACCAGCGCTTGGGCGTCGCGGATCTCGGCTAAAGAGGGAAGCGGCATGGCTCCAGCATACGATCATGCGGCCAATAAAATGAAGCCGAACGCGGTATTGTCGCGTCTTACGGGAAGAGGTCTGTTGACCTCGACTCCGTACCCGCCCAGACTGGTTTAGCAATCCAACTAGCGGCGAAAATCGACTCCGCCGCCTTCCCGACCAACAACTTCCCGGAGGAACTTCATCCCATGTCAACGATCAATCGCAGAACCGCTCTGCTGCAGATGGGCGCTGTGGCCAGCGCCGCCCTTATTGCCGAAACCCTGCGCGCCGAGGG
>Ga0224559_1002057_pt1 | contig 10579 bp, 9 predicted proteins | sample 714S33034metaG_FD_180676 | JGI IMG/M metagenome (GOLD analysis project Ga0224559, IMG submission 180676) | Peat soil microbial communities from Stordalen Mire, Sweden - 717 S3 30-34 | ecosystem: Environmental > Terrestrial > Soil > Wetlands > Peat | place: Sweden: Norrbotten County, Stordalen... | reverse complement strand
GCCCTTGGTGTAGCCGTCGTCCCGCGGGTCGGAGTAGAGCAGCACGCCGGCCGCGCCGCGCTCTTCGGCGATGTAAACCTTGACGCCGCGGAAGTTGGCGCCGTAGCGCGCCAGCACGATCTTGCCGTGCAGGTCGATGTGGCGGGCGGCGAGCTGGTCGAAGTCCTCCAGGCGACCGTAGTTGGCGTAGACCACCTCGGCGGTCACATCGCCCGAGCCAGACGATCCGTTGAAGGGCATCGTCACCCGTGGGTCGTCCTGATAGGGGTCGCCCGCGACGTGTTCGCGGGTGGGGCCGCTCATCAACTGTTTGCCGTGGAAGTCGTAGGCCTCGACGCGCACCAGTTTGGGCTGGTTAAGGAGCACACGGTAGGGCACGATCTCGGTGTCGAGCCCTGCCGCGCGGAACTTCCGGGCCACGTACTCGGCCGTCTTGCGGTCCTCGGGCGTTGCGGCCAAGTGAGGCTCACGGGTGAGCGTCTTCAGGTGCTGGCCGGCCAATTTGGCGCTGGGTACGGCTAGAAACTTTTCCTCGATCTTCGCTTCGGCGGTGAAATCGCGGTAGCCGAAGACGGCGGGCGGAGTGGCATTCCTGGTAGGATTCTGGGCTGTGAGCGGCCCGGCGATGAAGGCCGGCGGAATGAGAACCAGAAGCAGCAGCGAGGCAAGCGGTTGGCGCAGCGTCATGAACAGAACCTTTTCACTTAGCCGGCGGGTTTGGCAAGCCGGTGGGCGAGAAAGCGGCCAGCCGGATAGGAGGCCACAATGGCCTGTCCGGCGTTTCCTGTCCGGCGGTCGGCCGGCCTCTACGCCACCGGCTGGGCGCAATGGGAGCAGCGGTGGGCAGCCTGCGGAATCTCGCTCAGGCACTCCGGGCAGGTCTTCGTGGCCGGCGGAACTTCGGGCACGGGCGGCTTGAATCTCGCCATCAGCCTGTTCACCGGCAGAACAATGCCGAAGTAGACCACGCTGGCAACGATCAGGAACGAAATGGCTGCGTTCAGAAAGTTGCCGATCATCACCGGAGTGCCATTCACCTTCAGCACCAGGCCGCTGAAGTCCGGCTTGCCCACCACGGCGGCGATCAACTGAGTCAAAACGTCTTTTACAAAAGAGGTGACGATGGCGTTGAAAGCCACGCCCAGAATCACGGCGATGGCCAGGTCCACGATGTTTCCACGCAGAATGAAATCGCGAAATCCCTTGAGCATTTTCCCCTCCAGTGGCTTGGGCTGAGCAACGGCCATTGCCGCTAAGACGCGAAACGAACCAACTGACGCGCGCTCCCGAACATCCTACACGGGCCGAGGATACGGGGTACAGCATTTTGAAGGTTGTAGTCCCCAGTTTTAGAACAGTTTTTCTGGATTCATTTCAGAACAGCCGACGATCAAGCCAGTGCAAAGCGGAAAAATCGTGATTTGGCGCGGACGCTGGCTTGCCCTGCTCGCCTGAGCAGGGGCTCATGAAGTTAAAATCGATGCAAACGGCGCTACGGGGAGGAACGATGACGACAGCGATCAAGTTTGGCACCTCGGGTTGGCGGGCGATTGTGGCCGATGAGTTTACCGTGGCCAATATACGGCTGGCGGTGGCGGGCATTGCCGCCTTCGTGAAGACGCAGCCGGAGCCGCATCGGGTTTTGGTGGGCCGCGATCCGCGCTTTCTCGGCGAGAGCTTTGTGGACGTGGCGGCCAGAGTGCTGGCCGGAGCTGGCGTTACGCCAATTGTGATTCCCGAGGCCGCGCCGACGCCGGCTATCGCTTACGCGGTGCGGGAGCTGAAGGCCTCCGGAGCGATCAACTTTACCGCTTCGCACAATCCGCCCGAGTATAACGGCATCAAGTTCTCGACCTCGGACGGCGCTCCCTCGCTGCCGGAAGTAACCGGGAAGATCGAGGCGGCGATTGCGGCCTTGCAGGCGAGCGGCGCGGCGATTCCTGTGGCCAATCCTCCCGCGGGGGGATTTGAGAGGGCCGACGTGAAGCCGGCCTTCCTGAAGCGGCTGGCCGAGCTGGTGGATTTGAAGGCGATTGCGAAGTCGAAGATCAAGGTTGTCTACGATCCCTTCTGGGGCGCGGGGCGTGGCTACAGTTCCGAGATTCTGCGCGAGGCCGGGGTCGCGGTCGAAACGGTGCACGACTTCCGCGACGTGCTCTTCGGCGGCCATGCGCCGGAGCCTTCCGACGAGCTGCTGGGCGACGCCAAGGCGAAGATGAAGGAGATAGGCGCGCATCTCGGCGTGGCCACCGACGGCGACGCCGACCGCTTCGGCATTCTGGACGAGGACGGCAGCTTCATCCAGCCGAACTACATCATCGCGCTTCTGTTCGACTACCTGGTGGAGACGCGCGGCTGGCGCAACGGCGTGGCCAAGAGCGTGGCCACGACCAACCTGATCAACGCCCTGGCCGAGTACCACCATGTTCCGCTTTACGAGACGCCGGTGGGTTTCAAGTACATTGGCGAACTGATTAACGGCGACAAGATCGCCATCGGGGGCGAAGAGTCGGCGGGGCTGACGATTCGCGGTCACGTGCCGGAAAAAGACGGCGTGCTGGCCGGCCTTCTGGTGGCCGAGATGGTGGCCACGCGCGGCAAAAGCCTGGGCGTGCAATTGAAGGAGCTATTTGCCAAGGTTGGTTCCTTTTATCCGCTTCGGGAGAACTTCCACTTGACCCCGGAGGGCATGGCAGCGTTCACTGAGAAGTTGAAGGTTGATCCGGCGGAGTTGAGTGGGCGCAAGGTGGCGCAGGTGGTGCGCACCGACGGGCTGAAGCTGATTCTGGCCGATGGCTCCTGGGTCTGCTACCGGTTGTCGGGGACCGAGCCGGTGGTGCGGGCTTATACGGAGGCGCGCAGCGAACAGGACTCGGAGGCGCTGAGGGCCGCGGCCGAGAAATTTGTGTTGAGTTAGCGCGTTTCTTTTATTGCTGTAGAGGGGAGCATCCCACCCTAGCCGCAAGGACAAAAACGCGGCGAGAGTGGGGCACCCAAGACTCTTTACTCTTAGGAGAAATGCTCTAGAGCATTTTCTCTTTTACTGTAGACTTTTGTGCCCCATCCATTTCCGCGTTTTTTGCGGAAATGGGTGGGATACCATTGAATTTTCGGTCTACACTATTCGGAAAATGCCCTAAAAGGAGTTTTGCTCTAGTAAGAGCGGATGGGATTTTATGCCAGAGGAGAAGACGCAAGCCGGAAAGAATGCGGCGGGCAGCGAGGGTGAAGGCCTTCCCGTCCCCTTGCACAGACGGGTGGTGGAGTTTGCGCGGCGGCTCTGGCGTCCGGCGGCCACGGCGGTGGTGGTGGCGCTGGCGCTGCTGCTGGGCTGGCACGTGTTCAACGGCAGGAATGGGATTTCCGTCTGGCAGCAGAAACGGGCCGAGGAGCGGCAGTTGCGCAAGGAGATTGACGATCTCGGCCAGGAGAATGGGCGCCTGCACCAGCGCGTCGAGCAGCTTAAATCCGACCCGGACGCCATCGCCCGCGTGGCGCGGGAGAAGCTGCACTACGCCAAGCCCAACGAGGTGATCGTGACGCTGCCCCCGGACCCGCCCCAGCAGACGCCGCCGGCCGCGGCGGCGAAGTAGGCTGGGACTTCAAACACTTGCTCTCAGCTAGAGATGGAAATCGTGCTGCAATCCCTGTTTCTGCCTTAAAGTCCCCGTTTATCCTTTGAATTTACCCGTAAATTGCGCATTTTGGTAGCGCCGGTCTCCTGACCGGCTGTACTGGCGGCGTCTCCGCCGCCAGAGTTTCGGTGCGGGCCAGGAGGCCCACACGACAGCCGACCGGGAGGTCGGCGCTACCTGTTTTCGGATGAGCTCTCAAAAATCAATGTGAGCGCGCACTGAACCCACCCAGACCGGGCCGCGGTCGCGGTTATAGCCGGGGTTGTTGATGTGCTGCACGTCGACCGAGTAGAACAGTCCCCGCCAGGCGTGCAGGGTGTAGTAGCTTTCGACGGTGGTTTCGCGGCCGTAGTCGAGTTTTCCGTCGCCGATCAGAAAGCCCAGGCCGCCCAGTTCCAGGTATTTCTGGTGGTCGCGCTTGATGGCGTTCGAGACCACGGCCAAGCCGATCTTGTCGGCCGGGCGATGCCAGCGCGCGCCCGCGTAGTCTCCGCCAGCCTCGACCGTCTGGTCAACCTCGGTGTAGGCGTATGACTCATGCTGGCCCTCGTTCCAGCCGAAGCGGCCGAAGACGCGCAGATTTTCCGTCAGCTCCTGCTCGGTGTTCAAGCCGAAGCCGTACTTCAGTGCGCCGAAGTGCTCGTGGAGAAGAATGTTGGGCACTTTGGCGCCGTACTTGAGGGTGTCCGAAGCGTTCAGGAAATCCTCGACGGCTTCGCGGTAAGTCCCCATGTGGGCGCGGTTGGCGTAGAAGAGCGCGCGGGCCACGCCTTTGCGCCGGGGTACGAAACTGTGGCGCAGCTCGAACTCGCCGTCTTGGGCGTGGGCGCGGCTGAAGGCCCAGTCCATGTCGAGACCATTGGCCACGGTGGGCATGGCGAAGAGGCCATAACGTAGGCTCCACGAGCGGTCGTCATACTCGGCCATGCCGCCCACCGTGTAGCCGCGCGTGTCGGCGGCGTAATCCCAGGCGCCGTTGTTGTCCATCGTCCAGTTCATGAACTGCAGGTGGCTGTCGGAGCCGATCGCGTTCACATCGAAGAAATCCGGCAGCGTCATCTTGCCCACGCGCAACTCCACGCGGCGGACGGGCACACTGGGGGCCACGGCAAAGAATCCCGGCTCCTGGCTGACGGTCTCCCGCGTCAGGCCGATGACCTGGTGAATTCCGTAGCGGGCGATGTAGGGCGACGAGCCCAGCGAGGGGTTGCGCACCACGTCGAGGTTGCTGAAACTGGCCAGTCCGAGCGCCTGACTGACGCCGCGCCCGCCGGAGCTCTCCAGATCCAGGATCAGGTCGGTCGAGTAGCGGATCGAGCGGGTGGGCCTGACTGCGCCGTAGAGTGTTCCCAGCAGCGAGGTCTTGTATTCTGCCGCGTTGCGAAAGCTGTTGGCGCCCTCGTACGGCGAGTGAAAGGGTAGATTGCCCTGGAAGATAATGTTGGCCTGACCGGAGAGCCACCAGCGGTCGGTGCCATGGTGGGGAGCCATGGTGGTAATGGGAGCTTCCGCTGTTGGTGCGCTGGGGCCGATGGCCTTCGGCGGTTCTTCGTCGGCCCCATGCTGGGGATCAAGCAGAGGCTGTGCGGCGGCGGCCTCGGAGAACTGCGACGCAGGCTGCGCGGCCGGTTCGGGTGTAGACGGCAGTTCGTTGTGCGCCTGGGCGTGTACGGCTGCGGAGGTCAGGGCGAGCGCGAGCAAAGCCATCAGGCGAAGACCGGCGCACGGGGGACGAAGGAGCATATAGCTATTACAACGAATTGCGGACATAAAAGAAGACTTCCAATCGTAGCGTAAAATCGGCGGAATAAGGGATAGAATGAAGACAAAACCATACCCCCCTTCTGTAGATACTATACGGGGGATGGGTATTGTCAAGAGGAGAAATGAAATGTCCTATCCCGAACGGGAAAAAGTGAAGCTGCTGCACCGGCTGCGCAAACTTCGCGGACAACTGGACGCGGTCGAGCGCTCCCTGGCCGCCGATGAGGAGTGCGCTGGCCAACTGATGCTGCTGGCCGCCGTGCATGGCGGCGTCAACGGCTTGATGGGCGAGATTCTGGAGACCCACATTCGCTTTCATCTAACCGACGGGGCCAAGGAGCAGATTGCCCCGGATCTGGCCGAGGATCTGATCGAGCTGGTCCGCGCCTACGTGAAGTGAATTTTCCAGCCGCGGCCCCGCGTTTCATCTCCCGGCTATAGTAGTTTGCGGAGATGGCGCGCCGTGTGAACGCGCGGTTGATTTCGGAGCGAAAAATTTTTCTAGAAACAAACAAACCCTTGGACAACTTCAATGTGTATGCTTTCCCATCCATCCGCAAAAAGTCGCGGATGGATGGGGCACCCAGTTTCATCCACTATGGGTCGGCTACACCGGTGGGGACTGATAATAAACAAGCGTGGACGTGGACGCTTACGCTACAGCCTCATGCCCCGCGGGTCGGCAATGCCGGTGGGAGACTAGCACCGCCGAGGCTATTTTGCGTTGGGTCTCCGCTATGCGCACAGGCACAATCGCCCGGGTTCAGAGCCGGCCAGAGCGGTGGAAGTGGCGCGCGCGGCGCCGGCTTCCACCCAGATGCAGGCCAGGGGCCACCTCACATTCCCCGTCGGAATCCAGGTGCAGCTCAGGCGAAGGGGCCTCCGGATCAAAGGCAGATTGTTCTTCATGATTCCTCCTTGTCGCGTCCCCACGCGCGCTTGCTCTCCGGAGGCGCAAAGGCGCAATCCGGAGGGTATCATCAGGCGCGATGGACGATGGGTTCGGGAGGGGCGAGATGGCTTGATGGGAAAAACCGCCTCACGCGCTCAATTCACAGGTTGAATGCCGTGAAGAGCGGTGAGGAAACCGTCTCTAACCAGACTAGAGGCGGTTACCTGAGCGCTCATCGCGGCACAGAAGCAAACCCCGCGTACTCGGAGGTTCTGGTGCGGATTCAATGCTCATAGTTTGTTTTGTTTCTCCAGCAAGGAAGAAAATCCCCGCTAAACCTTTGTACCATACCCTAGGTGGGTATGGTCAACAAAAAACATCGGATTTGTAAGGACAATGGATCATGCCAGGGGATTCTTCTTTCGCGCAAGGCCACTGCAATCGTCTATGAAAATGAAGTGATCCCCTGGTTTTGTTGATTCGAGGAGAGTCGGCAGTTCAACAGCACAGGGTTATGCGGTAACGTTCGGTTAAACGGGTTTTTGAGCCTGAACAAGTTCATCGAAGATGGCGCGATATTGGATCATGGCGGTGCGGAGCTCTTCCGTAGTGGCTTCAATCTGGCCGAGACGGACCGCGACTGAGTGGGCCAGACGGTAGTTTTGCATGACGAGGGGATAGCTGACGGATACATCGTCGGCGCGTTGCTCGAAGCTGGACCGGGGATAGCCGCGCGTTTCAAGGAGCGCGGAGACTAAGTCGTCGGCTTCGGTGACGGCGGCCTTGGGATGGTCGACGAAGCGGGACTGGGCCGTCTGCCATTCGGCGATAAAGCGCTCCCGCTCGGTGGCGCTGAGCTCACGGATCTTCAGGGATTCCACGCGGGCTTCGCGCTCGGTCAGCTTGGTTTCTGCCTTGTGAGAGGAGCCGTGTGTGAGGACGGCGCGGTCGTACTCGGCGCCGAAACGATTACGCAGGGCCAAGGTCTTGGCTTTGCGGTGTGCAAGGTACGCGGTAATGGTGATGACAACCACGGCGATGAGTACACACGCGGCCACGATGAGTTGGATATTCGTGAAGTGATAGTCCATTACTTCCTCCTGCGCGGCTTTGCGCGACGGCCAAGGGCTGGTGGGGGAGGGCCCTTATCCAATTGAGCCTAGGCTCGGAGAAACGGGCATACTGCCCAGAATTGCTCGGTCTGGAGAGGAAAAGAGGGTGACGCGGGGGATGGTTTCTACAGCTCGTCCTTGCCGGGGCGGAGCATCAGCTCTCGAATAGCCTCGCGGGGGTTCTTGCCTTCGTTCAGGATCAGCTCCATCTGCTCGGCGATGGGCATTTCGATGCCGCGCTGGCGGGCGAGGCCCAAAGCTGCGCGTGTGGTCAAAACGCCTTCGGCGACCTTGCCGCCCAAACCGGCCAGGATTTCGGGAAGTTTGCGGCCTCGGCCCAGTTCCTGGCCCACGGTGCGGTTGCGCGAGAGCGAGCCGGTGCAGGTGAGCACCAGATCGCCTACACCGGAAAGGCCGGCAAGGGTTTCGCGGCGGCCGCCGCAGGCTACGGCGAGGCGGGTAATCTCGGCGATGCCGCGAGTGATGAGGGCGGCGGCCGAGTTGTGGCCCAGACCCACACCGGCGGCCACACCGGCGGCGATGGCGATGACGTTTTTCAGCGCGCCGCCCAGTTCGACCCCGATGACGTCCGTCGAAGTGTAAAGGCGGAGGCTCTCGGAGGAGAATTCGGTCTGGATGCGGGCAGCGATGGCCGCGCGGCTGAAGGCCACGGTGACGGCGGTGGGCTGGCCCTGGGCGACCTCCAGCGCGAAGCTGGGGCCACTGAAGGCGCCAATCGGCAGCTTGAAGGCGGGCAACTGCGCGCCGGATTCCGTGTGCGCCGTTTCCGTCAGGCAGCTGGCGATGACCTCGGTCATGCGCAGGAAGCTGTGATCCTCGATGCCCTTGGTGGCGCTGACGATGATCTGGCCGGCGTGCAGATAGGGGCGCAAGCGGGCCAGCGTGGGGCGGAGAAACTTCGAGGGGACGACCGAGACCACAATCTCCGCCTCGGCTACGGCGGCCGGGTCGGCCGTGACGTTGATGCCGGAGGGAATGGGAAAGCCGGGCAGATAGAGCTTGTTTTCGCCGGCATCGGTGATCTCCCGAGCCTCCTCGGGGCCATGCGACCAGAGCGTAATCTGGTGGCCGCCACGGCGGTCGAGCGAGAGGGCGATGGCGGTGCCCCAGGCGCCGCAGCCCAGTACGGCGATGCGGCTCATGCTGTCCTCCCTTTACCCAAGCGAGATTCCGTGCCGGCCAGCAGGCGGCGAATATTCTGGTGGTGCTTCAAAATGATAATCAGCGCCACGGCGGCCTGGACGGCGATGTAAAAGGCTGGCCTGCCCGCGCCCGGATGCAAACGGCTCAGCAGCCAGGCGAAGAGCGGAAAGCTGGCCGCGCCCAGGATTGAGGCCAGCGAGACGTAACGGCTGAGCCACAGCACCACGGCGAATACACCAATGGCGGCCAGCGCGCCCCAGGGAGCGGCGACCAGGAAGACGCCAAAGCCGGTGGCCACGCCCTTGCCGCCTTTGAAGCCGAGCCAGACCGGGAAGATGTGGCCGAGAACGGCTGCCAGGGCAGCCAGCGCCTCGGCGTCGCGCAGCGGGCAGTGGGGCAACAGCAGTGTGCCCAGCAGGGCGCCCAGCCCGACCGCGGCCGAGCCCTTCAGCATGTCGAGCAGAAAAGTGACCGCGCCCAGCCCCTTGCCGCCCGCGCGCAGGACGTTGGTGGCGCCGATGTTGCCGCTGCCCGCCTGGCGAATGTCTTGGTGGCAATAAAAGCGGACGAGCAGGTAGCCGCAAGGGATGGAGCCGAGCAGGTAAGCGGCGGCCGCGATGAGCAGATTGGCGTAAATCAAGTGGAGCATTCCAAGTGAGAGTTTAGCAAATGCGGACCATCGTTTCTGGCGAGCGGCCAGTCAGCCTGCTTGATCGCACGGCAATTTGCTTTTTCAATGCATTCCCTCCGGCGGGCCACCTGGCTTGATGGGCTTTTTGAAGAGCCACACCGCGCCGGCGCAGAAAAAGGCCAAGAGAGCCGTCCAGCGGAAGACGTCCACGTAGGCCATCAGCGCCGATTGCTGCTCCATCATGCTGTAGATGAGCCCCATCGAGCCGGGGTGGCCGGCCTCGGGGCCGAGGTGGCGGCCCAGGTAGCCAGCGATGGCCGCCGATTTCTGCTGCAGGATCATGTTCGAGGGGCCGAGTTGCGCGCCCATCTCGGTCTGGTGCAGGTCGGCGCGGCGAATCAGCGCCGTGGTGGCCATCGAGATTCCAATCGAACCGCCGATATTGCGCAGCATATTGAAGAGGCCCGTGGCGTTGCCCATCTCATTGTTGCTCAGCGTCGCCACGCTCAAGGTCGCCAGCGGCACAAAGACAAAGCTCAAGGCGAAGCCCGTCAGCAGGATGGGAATCAGCAGCGTGTAGGGGCCAATGTCGAGGTTGACGGTGCCGAAGATCAGCGCGCAGAAGCCAAAGCCCAGAAAGCCGGCGCTGAGCAGCTTGCGGTTGTCCACGCGGGAGCCGAGGATGCCGACCACCGGCGAACCGAGGAAGGCGCCGATGCCGCGCGGACCCACCACCATGCCGGCGGTGAAGGCGGTGTAGCCCATCACCTCCTGGTAGTAGAGGGGCAGGATGGCGATGGTGATGTAAATGCACATTCCCAGCAGGGCAATCAGGAAGCAGCCGGTGCGGAAGTTGCGGTTTCTGAGAACGTGCAGGTTGACCAGTCCGTTGGGCGTGGCCCACGAACGCCAGATCCAGCCGATAAAGCCGATCACCAAGGCCGCCACGGCCCAGCGCACCCAGACAGCGCCAAACCAGTCGTCTTCCTGCCCCTTGTCGAGCACGATTTGCAGGCAGCCGGTCCAGACGATCAGCAAGCCGAAGCCGATGTTGTCGAAGGGGCCGACCTTGGCGTTTTTGATGTAGGGCGGGTCATGGACGAAGCGGCTGACGAGGAGAACCGCCAAAATGCCGATGGGAATGTTGATGTAAAATGCGTAACGCCAACTGAATGTGTCAGTTAGCCAACCACCCAGGGTCGGCCCCAGCACCGGGGCCAGCACAATCCCCAGTCCGTAGGCAGCCATCGACATGGAGCGCTGCGAGACGGGAAAGCTCTCCAGCAGAATCGACTGCGAGAGCGGTTGCAGCGCGCCGCCGCCCGCCCCCTGCATCACGCGGGCCAGCAGAATCACGCCCAGCGAGGGCGCCGCGCCGCAG
>Ga0224559_1002055_pt1 | contig 10585 bp, 7 predicted proteins | sample 714S33034metaG_FD_180676 | JGI IMG/M metagenome (GOLD analysis project Ga0224559, IMG submission 180676) | Peat soil microbial communities from Stordalen Mire, Sweden - 717 S3 30-34 | ecosystem: Environmental > Terrestrial > Soil > Wetlands > Peat | place: Sweden: Norrbotten County, Stordalen... | reverse complement strand
ATGCGTATTGGATTCATTAGAGATTGGATGATAAAGTTTTATGAAAAACGATGGCCTGGTGTTTGGGGAGGTTTATTGTGCAGAAAGAGGTATATAACCGATAAATTAAATAATATGGCCCCCCCCCAAATTGATGGAGTGGTTAATCTCGGTGCTGGTCTTGACACAAGAGTTTATACATTGGATTCGATATCCCACTTACCAATTTGGGAACTTGACCAAGATACTGTCATTAAAAACAAACAAAAACGTTTAACTCAGATATTTGGGTCTATTCCTAATAATGTAAAAAATGTTGGAATTGATTTTGATGATGAAGATATCAGTGCAGTACTAAAAAGAAATGGTTATTCAAGTGATAAGAAAATTTTTTTTATACTTGAAGGAGTAACACAATATCTAGAGGAAGAAAGTGTTTGGAATATATTTGATTTTCTTTCACATGCATCTAGTGGTAGTAAAATAGCTTTTAATTATGTGCTTAAGGATTTTCTTGAAGGCCAAAGAATGTTTGATTTGGAAGATCTCTACAAAAAATATGTGGTAAATAAGACTTGGATTTTGGGCTTTGATCCTGAAGTATGGCCTCAATTTCTTGAAGATTATGGGTGGAATATAATAGAAGATATTGGGGCCGATGATTTAGCTGAGAAATATGTGAAACCAACAGGCAGAAAATTCGTTTCAACACCCATTGAGAGGGGAATTTTTGCTGAGAAAATATAGAATCAAACATAAAAAAAAAGCTTCACAGTAATTTCGTACTGTTATAAAATCAATAAAATTCTAATGAATTGCAATATTTTAATACTTCATAAAATAGTATGTATAAATATTAACATTACCATTTTGTATAATATAACCTTAACTTATATAAATATTAGAAGTAACGAAAATTAGGATTAAATCTATAAATTTTTTATAAAAATAATCTTATTTAATAAAGAGCACAAAAAAACTAAATGAAATTTGTGAGATGAAATATTTTGGCAATTAAAAGTAATGATCCAGATGATCTTCCATTAAAACCGGGAATTTATTTACTTAAAGATTCTGCTGACCGTATACTCTATGTAGGTAAAGCAAAATCCCTTAAAAAACGGGTTAAATCCTATTTTAGAAGTGATCTCGACCCGAAAACCAATGCTCTAATGAAACAATTCCATCATCTGGAATATATGGTTACAGACACCGAAAAAGAAGCACTCATACTAGAATCCAACCTGATTAAAAAGCATATGCCTCGCTATAACATCAGATTGAAGGATGATAAAAGGTATCCTTATATTAAAGTAACCAATGAAACATTTCCCCGGGTACTTATAACTCGTAGAATACTCGATGACGGATCTTATTATTATGGGCCTTTTCCTGAAGCAACTGCACTTAAAAGGCTTGTTAAATTTCTTAAAGCCCTATTTAAAGTTAGGGATTGTAAGAGAATGGATGGTCCATGTCTAAATTATCAAATAAACTTGTGTAACGCACCATGTGATAAAAAGATCACAGAGGAAGATTATAAGAAACTTGTTGAAAATGTTTCATTCTTCTTTGAAGGTAAGTACGATGAGATTATGGAAGCACTAAAATCAGAGATGAACGTAGCTGCACAAAAACATGAATATGAAAAGGCAGCTATTTTAAGGGATCAAATCAACTCTGTTGAAGATGTGCTTGAAAAACAGAAGATGGAATTTACCAGAAGCCTGGATCAAGATGTAGTTGCATCAGCATCTGATAATGAATTGGCATGTGCTGTTGTATTCTCTGTGCGTGAGGGTAAAATCATTGGTAAGGATGATTTTTTAATGAGCGGGGCAGAAAACACCTCAGAAGAAAAAATCATATCGGCATTTCTCAAACAATACTATACAGGACCAAGACATGTCCCTGCTAAAATAATAATTCCGAAGGATGTTGAAGACAAAAATCTAATTGAAGAATGGCTTTCTGAAAAAAGAGAAGCTCCTGTAACTATTGAAGTACCAACAGAAGGTGTTGAATATAGATTAACCCAAATGGTTTCAAAAAATGCTGAAATAATACTCAACCATCAAAAAGAGGTTAAAGGAGCACTTTTGGATCTTAAAAAGTATCTTGGAATACCAAGAATACCTAAAAGAATAGAGGCATTTGATATATCTAATATAAGCGGTAAGATGGCAGTTGGGTCAATGGTTGTGTTCGAAAATGGAGCACCTAACAAGAAGTTTTACAGAAAGTATAAAATAAAAACAGAAGGACCCGATGATTATGCAATGATGAGGGAAATGCTTGAAAGACGTTACACAAACCTTGTGGATAATAAAGGTATTGTACCCGATCTTGTTCTTGTGGATGGTGGTAAGGGTCAGTTAAACGTTGCAATAGATGTTTTTAAAACATTAAACATTAACAATATACCTGTCATTGGTCTTGCTAAGGAGTTTGAACATGTGTTTATACCTCAAACACCAAGTCCATTGATATTACCTCGTGACTCTGAAGCTTTACTGTTACTGCAAAGGATAAGAGATGAAGCCCATAGATTTGCTGTGAACTATCATAAAAATTTACGTTCAAAGGAGATTGAAAAATCATTACTAGATGAAATCCCTGGAGTAGGTAACAAGAGAAAAATCAAGCTCTTAAAACACTTTGGTGATATATCAAATCTTGAAAAAGCCAGTGTAGAAGATATTGCATTGGTTGAAGGTATAAGTAACAAGCTTGCAATTAAAATACACCAACACTTTAATGAAAGTATATAGGAAAAAAGAATAAATATTGGGCTACATAAACTATAATCCATAAAATAATGAATAATGTATTTAATAGATAACTAAGAATTAATTTAATTCAAATAAATAAATGAAATGAACATTAATCATTCCTGAACCAATACTAAATTTAGGGATTTAAATATTATAATATTAATCTAGAAGAGTAATATCATGTCAAATGTAAAAATTCTTGTTGTTGAAGATGAAAGCATTGTAGCTATGGATATCAAACACAGGGCAGAAGGTCTTGGATATTCAGTTACTGGAATAACTCCATCAGGTGAAGGTGCCATTCAAAAAGCTTTAGAAACACTTCCAGATCTTGTTCTGATGGATATAGTACTTAAGGGAGATATGGATGGTGTTGAAGCTGCTCAAAAGATACGTGATACATTGGATATTCCAGTTGTATATTTAACAGCGTATTCTGATGAAAAAACACTTAAAAGGGCTAAGGTCACAGAACCATTCGGTTATATAATAAAACCATTTGAAGACAGAGAACTTCACAGTGCAGTAGAAGTTGCACTTTATAAACATAAAATGGAAAGTAAACTTAAAGAAAGTGAGAAATGGCTTTCCACCACCCTAGAAAGTATAGGGGATGCAGTTATTGCAACAGATGAACATGGTTGTGTGAAGTTCATGAACCCTGTTGCCATGACCATTACGGGATGGAATGAAGCTGATGCTCTTGGAAAAAATTTAAAAGAGATATATAACATTATCAAAGAGGGTAGTGAAGCTTCAATAAATGATCCAGTCAAAGAAGTAATACAGAAAAATCAGATAATAGAATTAAACGATCCAACCATCTTAATAACCAAGAACGGTAACAAAGTATCAATAGATGATAGCAGTGCACCGATAAAAGATTCAAATGGCAACATTATAGGTGTTGCACTGGTTTTCAGGGATATTACTGAAAGAAGAAAGGCTGAAAAAGAGCGTGAAGAACTTTTAAAAGAAAAAGCAAGAGGAGAACTATCAAATTTTGTTGTGAGTGCACTTCCTGTTTTTGCTTCAAACATTCCACCGCAGGTAAGAAATAATATTGCAAAGAGTTTTTCCGACAGTTTTGAAAGAAATATGAAACCACACTTTGATTCTGAATTTGCTGAATGTATAAAAGAAACTAAAGATAATAATATACTATTTAACTGTTATATTGAATGGATTTCTGATTTCCTGTTAAGCTTAGGTATAAACACCGAAAAAATTGTTGAAGGTAAAAAAAATTATTTCATATTTAAAAACTGTCCATGGTTAGATGATGCAGGTGATAGTCCAATGTTCTGCCTAATATGTAGAGCAATGGTTATTAGAAGTTTTACATGGACTTCAATTAAGGGTAACGTGGAACAAACTACATGTATGGCCGATGGTGCAGGAAAATGTGGCTTTGAATTTAAATTTTCTAAAGAAAAATAAATAAATTATTCAAAGTTTAATCAATTAGAATAAATAACAAAGTACAGGGAAATTAAATGGAGGTTCTGGTTTGAAAAGGATTAAAAGCGGAATAGACGGAATTGATGATATAACCAACGGATTTCCAGTCGGAAGATCCATGCTAATAACTGGTGATGCAGGATCAGGAAAGACAATTTTTGGGCTTCAATTTGCACGAAACAGCTGTGCCCAAGGATATAAAACAGTCTATATAACCACAGAAGAAGATGCATCTGATTTATATACTCAGGGTGATACATTTAATTGGGATTTGAAATCATACACAGAAAACGATCTTTTAAGCTTCAATGAACTTGCAGGAGTACGGGCAAGAGTTACTGAGGCTGAGATGAGCATAGATATTGGTGCTATGAAAGGTAATTTTTCTAAATTTATTAATGAACTTCCAGAAGACACACAAACAGTGATAATAGATAACATAGGTAGTTACACAGCTAAACTTACTCCTTATGAATTCAGAGATCGTTTTGACTTGTTGATATACGATCTAAAAAAACGTAACATCACAGCATTAGTGATACTCGACAGTGCAACTTCCAAAGAATTCAATGAAATAGCATTATTCTCTGTTTATGGTGCATTAAGGCTTATGAAACGTGAAAATCCTTACACTGGCCGCCGTGAAAGAGTGATGGATCTAGTTAAAATGAGGAGTACTAAAACACCTACCCAGTTCATGAGCTATGAAATTGATGACAGTGGAATAACAGTGATCTAAAAATAATTAAAAAAATTAATATTCAGGATTAAAAAATAGTTATATTTTTAATTCCTTAACTCCCATTTTAAATGTCAATAATTATTAATATCCAATTTAACTGTTTAATAAATTTTTATTACTCTAATATTTAATTTTATTCAGTAAATTTACTTCATACTTGTCTTCTGTTACTTTTTATGCATGGACTTCATGAATTATTGAATTTGTTTCTTTTGGTATTTTGTATGATAGGAACTCATCATTCCTAAGCATTTTCTCCTTTCCATCTCTTAACTAAATACCAATATAATTTTAATTTTTTAGTGGTTAAATCGCCTGGGACATAAATATACAATTCATTAAATTTAACAAATATTTTTCTTATCAAAATATTGATTTTAAAATTTTTTACCAAACCAAGAAAAAAATTAGTTTAAAAAAAAGATCTTAAACCATTTAATACCCCATTTTTTAAATATAATCCTATTATTTATTAATTATTGAGTCCAAGTAAATTAATCTGGGCATATTTATTTATATCAGCGACAATTGAATCAATATTTGATGTTGTTGTTATAACCTTTTGGGCTTGTACAACTGGAGGATTATAGGGTATCAAATGGTAGGGGCTATTTGATTCTTTTTCTTTACCACTGGCAGCACAGTAATCTGCACTACATTTACTACAAGTCCATTCTCCCTCTGGCGAGCTTTTTGGATTAAATTCTAATGTACCATAGCTTTTACAACGAGGACAATAATTTTCGAATGTGGCAGTATGGTATCCATAGCTCATAGTTCCACATGAACAAAATGATGTAGCCTTTACAAAAGCAGATGTTATCTCCACATTATATGGTTTCATTGATGATGCCCCTGCAGTAGGTATAGATACAATTAAACATATTAAAATTAGGATATAAAATTTAAATCTCGGATGTGGTTCAATCCCCTCTGACATATGTATCAACTCCTGAAATTAAAGAACATACTCTCTAGGCTAATAAATGAGATGTCTATTTCTAATAAATTAGTCAAAAAAGGATAAATAATATTTTTTTAATATCAAGATCCTTGGTGTTTCTAGTCATTTGTTTTCACTATAACTTGTTTAAATACCCATCAAACCTTTGATTTAATTTACTCCAATTTAAATTTCATACTGAGTATATATACATTATTATATAAACTTTTCTACAGCTCCATTTGAAAAATGAGTCGTAAATATACCATAATAAGCTTAAATATGCTCAAATTTACGTTTAATAAATAAAAAATATTTTATGGTCTTAAAAGATGTAATAGAATAATTTACAGCATTTTACATGAAAATTTATAAGAAATAAATCAACATCTCTTAAAATATTGATTTAAATAAAAAAAATTATAATAAAAAAATTAGTTAATTTAACTAAAATCTCTCTAAAATTGCACAAATAAGTTTTACTGCATTTTCAACGTCTTCGATTCCTATTACACTAACAGGTGTGTGGATATATCTTGATGGTGGAGATATTACACCTGTTGGTATTCCTTCCCTTGTAAGGTGAATCGAAGTCGCATCTGTTGTTCCTCCATCACTCACCTCAAGCTGAATAGGTATTTCTTTTTCTTCTGCAACACTAATAATTAATTCTTTAACTTTGGGATGGGTTATGAGGCCTCTTCCACTCGCATCTGCGAGTATGACTCCAGGGCCCTTACCAATTTTAGAGGGAGCATCTTCCTCCTTGATACCTGGATGATCACCTGCTATTGTAACATCTAGTGCTAGTGCCATATCTGGATTTAATCTAAATGCTGATGTCTTTGCACCTTTAAGTCCTACCTCTTCTTGTACAGTTCCAACACCGTAGATAGTTGCGTTGGTTTTAGCTTTTTTCATTACCTCTATTAATACTGCACATCCTATCCTATTATCTAATGCTTTGCCTTTGTAAAGTTTTCCAAGTGGAGTAAATTCCTGTTTAATGGTTGCTACATCTCCGAGATTTACCATTGTTTCTGCATCTTCTTTATCCAAAGCCCCTATATCAATAAACATATTTTCATAGTCAGTTATTTTTTTCCTTTCTGACTCTTTCATTCGATGTGGAGGTTTTGAACCTATAACTCCTGTCACATCTCCATTAGAGGTACGAATGGTCACTTCTTGATTTAAAAGCATCTGATCGTTTATTCCACCAATCTTAGAAAACTTGATGAATCCATTTTTATCTATATACCTTAACATTAAACCAATTTCATCCATATGGGCTGCAAGCATAATTTTTTTGTTATCGGGTTTACCATTACGAGTAGCGATCATATTTCCCATATCATCAACTACCACATCATCAACATAATCCCTTACTTCATCTATCATGATATTTCGAACTTCATCTTCAAATCCAGAGACTCCATGTGCATCTGCAAGTTTTTTTAATAGATCTTTCATAGTTTTTACATCCTTCTTTTATATGGAATTATTTTTTTTATAATATCATTTATCTAATATATCAATAATTAAAAATAAATTTATCTCATCAAAGATTTAAATAAGATTAAAACACCAACAATAACTACAATAATGGGCCCTGCCTGTTCTTTTATAAAAGTCAATGGAATCATCCCAATATTAAGCCTGTACCAATTTATAAAGCACAAACTGAAATAGATTCCCTAAAAATTCCTTTTTTTAGGTTTATGCCCCTGGATATCTCAGTTTTAATGATATTGATTGTTTCTTTAATTATCCCACTTCTTTAGATAATACATTTTATTTAAATTTAATTAATATTTAACTTAAAGTGATGTAGTAAGTGTATCTATTTGTGGTCCATGTTAAACTCGTGCTTGTTTGTACCGAATTTATAGTATGATTATATGGAGTACTATTGAGTGTATTATTGAGAGAATTAGCAATACTATTTAAAATAGGGGTCTGATTTGTAATTGGTCTTGAAAGATGTATTACCAAATTTATGGTATTATTAGTAGTATTACTATTGGTCATACTAACATAAGTTACCTTTATAGGTGATTGGGATGTATCTGTATAAGCAAGGATTGCAGTAGCATTGGAAGCTCCTAACTGGGCTGCAGTGGCAACATTGTTCTGTTCGTTTTCAGCAAATATTAATGTAGAAAAAACAAGCACTACTAAAAGTATAATTGCAACCAAAAGGATATATTCAATTGATATTTGTGCTCTTTGATCCATTTTATTATTCCCTTTTAATATTTTCCCTAAATATCATAATTATTCAAATTTTTTTATTGATATTAATTGATTAATTAATTTGCTGTATTATATTTTTTTCTATTCTATTTCTATAAAACGAATTAGATAATAACGAATTATTTATCATTAAAATGTAAAAAGAATATAATTAATTTTATTTTACAATATTTAATGGTGTAAATTTGATATTCTAATGGTTTTAAGAGGTTTAAATTTGATCAATAATGTATTGAAATGAGAATCATACTTCAAATGACATTTTAGAAAGGTTTATAAATATTATTGTGATATAGTAAATATCATAGTTATAAAGGTATTTATTGGGGGAGTAGATTTGCCATTATTATCAGATGATTCAAGGGGATTCGCAATATCTCTTGATCTTCTACTTGCTTTAATTCCTATTACATTAATATTAGGATTTGTAGCTGCAGATATGACCAATTTGATATATCAAACTGGAGATACTGTTTTCAGAAGTTCTATGGATCGTGCAGCAGGAGATGCTGTAAATACATTATTAGAAACCTCAGGAACTCCAACAAATTGGGAAGTAAATGGAAATCCCAATATAGTTGGACTCGCACAGTATAATACTAATACAAATTCATCTATGCAAGGCACGATAGATCCGGTGAAACTTAATGCCATCACTGCACCAGAAATACAGCAATTAATAGGAAATGATTACAATTTTAACATGACTGTTTCAACTGTTGCATCATCAACACTCATAAAATTTATTGGAAGCAGTTCTAGCAATGCAAGCAATGTTATAAGAGTACAAAGAACTGTTTTAACTTCCAAATTTAAAGTTGTTTCTGAATTAATAGGTGGTCAAATTCTTTATACTGGTGGGGTAAGAAATTATAATGCTCCATCTTTCCAAACAACTTCATTCTCTAATCAAACCTATACCTACTGGATTTATTTTGGTAATGTAGTAAATTTCAAATCTGCAACTGTTAGCATCAATAACAATGCGATTAATATCAATAATTTAACAAATGGAAATAATAATAATGCAACCCAAATTACTTCAACATTCCTAAACTTTAATGGTACTACTCCCGTTAATAATACTGTATCGCTGAATGCTTCAGGTTCTTTCCCAAGTTCAATGGACTTTTATATTGTACAGGCTCCTCAAGGTGTTACTGGTAATTCAATAAATAATAATACTGTAGTACCACAGTATTGCAATTTTGTATTCTATCTATGGTCAAAAGGTTAAAAAATGAATGATAAAGGTTTTATATTTACAATGGATGCGGCATTAGCTTTAGTTGTGATGATAGTATTAACATCATCTATTGTTACATACGGGCTTCTTCCGATTTTTCAAGGAGAAAACCATCAACATTTACAGTCCCTTGCAGATAGTGTATTAGAAACCATGGATCAAAATGGAGCACTTAGAGATGCTGCAGTGGAATATGCTTATAAAGGTAATAATTCTGCTGCGGTACATGCTCAAGCTCAAGATACTTTAAACACTTCTCTTTCACTTTTAATTCCAAGTAATATTGGTTATAGACTATATGTAGGAGACAATGAAGTCGCCAATGGTAATGGTGTTTTAACTGATACTGATGTTGCTACTAGTGTCAAAGTAATTTCCGGGCCCCAAGAAGGATGGATGGGTAGAGCTTATTATAAACAGGATCAAGTTCTATTCCAAAACATAAATACAACCGATGTAACAACGTTATGGAACTTCCACAATTATTTGAAGAATTTTGATCCATGGCACACTAATGGTTTAAATGGCGATAAATTTTGGGGTGGCACAAATGTCAATTCTAATGTAGCCGTACCAATAGTATTTTCTATGCCTGGAACTGTTAACAGTGCGCAAATGTTATTAGGATCTGCATTTGGAAGTAGCACAATAAATGGTAATACTACATACAATGCAGATGTAGTTATAAATAATAATAACAATTATATTAAAAATACAAGTTTTACATATTTATACAACAGCTCAGCTCAAGGTCCTATATACAATTATTTGCAAAACATTAGTACCTCCACTTTACTTAATAATGCTGCAAATAATTTTTATATCCAATTTAATGCAACTAATACTCATAATATGCCATGGTTTACTATTTTGGGTAATTATTCAACAAGTATACCAGTTCCACAGGGAATATCAAACACCACTACGTACTTCCCTAATATTGCTGGAATAGGCAGTGATAAATCCATTACAAATTTCAACCTCGCAACAGGAACGGTGTCCACTACTACTCCTGCTAAAGTATTTTCCTGGACTACTGTAAACAGTACAGATTTTGATAATAGTACACCATTTGAACTTACTAACATACCTAATATCAACTCTGGATCATCAGGAGTTGGATCAGCTGTTGCAACAGTTCAGGACTTATATTACCCTCCTGGAAACAGACTTTTTGATGCTTT
>Ga0224559_1002053_pt1 | contig 10590 bp, 7 predicted proteins | sample 714S33034metaG_FD_180676 | JGI IMG/M metagenome (GOLD analysis project Ga0224559, IMG submission 180676) | Peat soil microbial communities from Stordalen Mire, Sweden - 717 S3 30-34 | ecosystem: Environmental > Terrestrial > Soil > Wetlands > Peat | place: Sweden: Norrbotten County, Stordalen... | reverse complement strand
GCTTAGGATCGAATCTGCGCCTGCTCGACTGGATGCCGCTGGTCGATGGCCGGCCGCCGGAGTTGGGCGCGCTCTACGACGATTGCAATGAGTGCGCGGCGTCCACGTTTTTCACGGCCTTTTACTACGACCGGCCGCACCATATGTGGAACACCCGCTGGATGCGCGGTGGTCAGGGGGCGCTGGCCTGGACCGCCAATCCGCCGGCGGGCGTTGCCCTCACCCAGGTCTACGCGGTGCTGAACGAGCTGAACGGCCGCCAAGTGATCGGCACATGGAGCCACTTCGACTACGGAAAGCTGAAGCCGGCCGAGAACGTCGTCTATCGCTACGACCTGGACCCCTACAGCAAGCTGGAGCGCACCCAACTGCTGAGCGGCAAGGAGGCCGAGGCCATGAAACAGCGGCTCTGCGGCGCGCAAAATGCTGCTCCAGATTTGGGGCTGGCGCGCGGGCAGGACTCGGCCCTCTGCCAGCAGATGCCGAAGACGCGCTCTGAACGCCGGCCCGTCACCACCCCTCCGGCCAATAACCAGGGCCGCTCCGTGCCGCCCGGCGCGCGGCGCTGATCCCGGCCCTGCCATGGTCAATAGAGGACTGTTTCGCTCCCATCGATTCGGGTAATCTCCAATCGACAGGAGATTGAAATGATCAGTTTGCCCGGATTTGCACGATTGCCGTTACTTGCCATGACGGTCGTACTGTTTACCGTCGGATGCCCTCAAAATCAGAATCAGGCGGCTGGCAACTCCGGCCCACTCGGATCGCAGGATCAGGCCACGAATCAGACCCCGGACCCGGCGGCGGCCAACTTGGCCCCTGTCTCTGCCGATGCAAACACTGCGGCGCCCGCATATTATGGTGCCCAGCAGAGCGCTCCCCGGCATGAAACGCACAGATACTACAACCAAGCCTCTGACCAGGACTCGTACGATCCCGGCTACGGCGCTCAGCCAGTCTACTACGCGCCTCAGCCGCCGCCGCCCCTGCCCTACTACGATCAGCCTCCGGCTCCCGGCGACGGCTACCTATGGACGCCCGGCTACTGGGCATGGGCTCCCGCCGGTTACTACTGGGTTCCCGGCGGATGGGTGCAGGCTCCCTATGAGGGGGCGCTCTGGACGCCCGGCTACTGGGGCTACCGGCATCACCGTTATGGGTTCTACCGTGGTTACTGGGGCCCGCACATCGGCTACTACGGTGGCATCGATTACGGCTTTGGCTACATCGGCGTTGGCTACGAAGGCGGCTACTGGGGCGGCGGGCATTTCAACTACAACCGCTCCTACAACAACGTGAACGTCACTTATGTGCACAACGTCTACGAACGCCCCTATCGAGAGGAACGCCGGGGCGGCGCGCGCGTTAGTTTCAACGGCGGATCGGGCGGATTGCAGGTACGGGCCAGACCCGAGGAACTGGCAGCTCACCGCGAGTCCCATGCCGCTCCCATGCGTGCACAGGTGCAGAATCAACGCGCTGCCAGCACCAACCGAGCTCAGTTTGCCAACGTAAACCATGGCCGACCGGCCACTGCGGCCGTCAGCCGGCCCCTTGCGGCTGACCGCAATGTACGTGCGCCGGCGGCATTGCAGGCACGCAACCAAACTGAAGCGCGGCAACGTCAAGCGGGGCAGCAGCAGCAGCAGCGTCAGGCGGGTCAACAGCGTCAAACTGTTCAGCAACAGCAGCAGCGTCAGGCGGGTCAACAGCAACAACAACGTCAGGCGGGTCAGCAACAACAGCAGCATCAGGCGGGACAACAGCGTCAAGCTATTCAGCAACAACAGCAACGTCAGGCAGGACAGCAACACCAAGCGGTTCAGCAGCAGCGACAAGCGGGTCAACAGCAGCAACGTCAGGCGGTTCAACAGCAACAACAACGTCAGGCGGGTCAGCAACAACAGCAGCATCAGGCGGGACAACAGCGTCAAGCTGTTCAGCAACAACAGCAACGTCAGGCAGGACAGCAACACCAAGCGGTTCAGCAGCAGCGGCAAGCGGGTCAACAGCAGCAACGTCAGGCGGTTCAACAGCAGCAGCGGCAGGCTGGTCAACAACAGCAGCAACGCCAGGCTGCTCCGCAACAGCAACGCCAAGCGGCGCCAGAACGCCAGGCTGCTCCTCAAAGACAAGCAACACCACAACGGCAGGCCGCACCAGAACGACAAGCGGCGCCACAGCAACGGCAGGCTGCGCCTCAACAGCAGCGGCAAGCGGCACCAGAACGTCAAGCCGCCCCACAACGGCAGGCTGCGCCTCAACAACACCAGGCGGCGCCAGAACGGCAATCAGCCCCGCAGCGGCAGGCTGCCCCACAGCAGCAGCGCCAAGCGGCTCCGCAAAAGCAGGATGAGCAGCATAAGAAATAAACTTTCCGCGGAGCCTCCACTCAGGAGGCTCCGCGGAAATGCAAAGCGAGCTACATTATTACTCCACCGCCAAAACCCGAATTGCCACCAGGCCCTGCACGCAGCGGGAGAGGCCCTTGTCCGCATTGTTCACCAGTTTGAGGTAGACGTTGCCGGCCAGAGGCTTTCCGTCCAGCGTGTCGGCGACGATCACCGTCGAACGGCTCACGGCGGATGCGACCTCAGGCAGCGAGTAGACCACCTTGTAGCCATCGGCGCCCTCGGCCACCAGATAAAGCTTCAACAGCGGGCCTTCCGACTTGTTAGGAACGCCTAGCGGGGTAAGCAGGTCCATTAGGGACACGCCGGAGAAGGTCAGGCTCTCCTTGGTGTGGCCGTTGATGACGGTGACGCTCTGGTGCGGCAGCGCGGCCAGCGTGGCCGGAGTCCACTCGGCGGATTTGTCCCCAAAGGTGATCTTCAGCGGACCGGATTTGAGCAAAGGCTTGGGCGCCGCCTGCTCCATCTTCATGCCTGGCATCGCACCTTCCGGGGCGGGTTGTTGCGGACTCTTATACTGTGCCATTGCGGCAGCCGTTCCAGCCGCAAACGCCGTCAACAGGAAAATCGCTCGACAAACCTTCATTTGCATCGTAAATTTCTCCCGGCAACCATCGTATACTACCCGCATGTCGATTGTGGGCAATATCGTTGGCATCGTCCGGGGCATGAGCATCACCTTTCGGGAGATCTTCGAGCCCACCCAGGTGGAAAACTACCCCGACGGCGAGGGCCCCCTGCGCGGAGCGGTCTTCGAGCAGCGCTTTCGCGGCGCCCACCTGCTCCAGCGCGACGAAAACGGCCTGGAAAAGTGCGTGGCCTGCTTCCTCTGCGCCGCCGCCTGCCCCTCGAACTGCATTTATATCGAGGCCGCGGAGAACATCGCCGAGGCCCGCATCAGCTCGGCCGAGCGCTACGCCAAGGTCTACAACATCGACTACAACCGCTGCATCTTCTGCGGCTATTGTGTCGAGGCCTGCCCCACAGACGCCATCACCCATGGCCACGGCTTCGAGCTGGCCACCCTGAACGCCACCAACCTGGTCATGCGCAAGGAAGACATGCTAGCGCCGGCTGAGGCGCTCGCGGCAGCAAACTAACCTTCCAGACTCTGCGCGAATCGCCTCAAGCGGCATGGTCCAGTTATTCTAAGACTGGAACATTAGCCGCATTTTCTCGCATTTCCCGGCGGCCGGTGAGTTCAGGAGCTATTTTGGCGGACTTTCTTACAGAACTGAAGCGGCGCGTGCTGGTTTATGACGGCGCGATGGGCACCAATCTGCAAAAGCACAACCTCACGGCGGAGGATTTCTGGGGCCACGAGGGGTGCAACGAGCTGCTGGTGCTCTCGCGGCCGGAGGTGATCCGCGCCGTTCATGCCTCCTTCCTGGAGGCCGGCTGCGACGTCATCGAGACTGACAGCTTCGGCTCAAACTCGATCGTGCTGGTCGAGTACGGCCTCGCCGACCGCACCCGCGAGCTAAATCTGGCGGCGGCGCGTCTGGCCCGCGCAGTGGCCGACGAGTACTCGACCCCGGAAAAGCCCCGCTTTGTCGCTGGCTCGATGGGCCCTACCACCAAGCTGCCCTCGCTGGGCCACATCGGCTACGACGAGATGGCCGCTGCCTATCGCGAGCAGGCCGAGGCGCTGGTCGAGGGCGGCGTGGATGTTCTCTTGGTCGAAACCTGCCAGGATCTGCTGCAAGCCAAGATCGCCATCGCCGCCTGCCACGACGCGATTCGCTCGGCTCAGGAAGGCAAATTCCCCAATCCTGGCCGCCGGGTTGCCATTCAGGCCCAGATCACCCTGGAAGCCGCCGGGACCATGCTGCTCGGCTCGGAGATTGGCGCGGCGCTGGCTGTGCTTGAAAGCCTTCAGCCCGACGTCGTCGGCCTCAACTGCGCCACCGGCCCGGCGGAGATGAACGACGCGGTCCGCTTCCTCTGCCAGAACTCGGCTCTGCCCATCAGCGTGCAGCCCAACGCCGGCCTGCCGCAGAACGTGGGCGGCCACGCGGTTTACCAGCTCACTCCGGCCGAACTGGCCTCCTGGCTGCGACGCTTCGTCACCGAGTACGGCGTCCAGGTGGTCGGCGGCTGTTGCGGCACCACCCCCGAGCATCTCCGCGCCGTGGCCGAGGCGGTCAAAGGCCTTCAACCGGCACGGCGCGCCCTCCAGCCGCAATCGGTCGCGGCCAGCGCCTTCTCGGCGCAGACGCTCGAAGCCGACGCGCAGCCCATCATCATCGCCGAGGAGATGAACACCACCACCCGCCTCGACACCTTTCGCAACATGGTGCGCGCGGGCGACTACGACGGCATTCTGGCCATGGCCAAGCGGCTGGTTGGCGAGGGCTCGCAGATGCTCGACCTCTGCTGCGCCATCGTCGGTGAGGACGAGACAGCTTACATGAACGCGGTGCTCGAAAAAATCGCCACCCGCGTTCCCGCGCCCATCCTCGTCGATTCCACCGAGGCCAGCGTCATCGAAGAGGCTCTGAAGCGCATTCCCGGCAAGCCTGTCATCAACTCGATCAACCTGGAAGACGGCGAAAAACGCACCAGCCTGGTGCTGCCCATGGCCCGCCGCTACGGCGCTGCGGTCATCGCGCTCACCATCGACGAACAGGGCATGGCGCTGACCGCCGACCGCAAGGTGGCCATCGCGCATCGCATCCACGATCTGGCCATCAACCAGTACGGAATGCGGCCCGAGGATCTGATCTTCGACGCGCTCACTCTGCCCATCTCGACCGGCCAGGAGGACTACCGCTCGGCGGCCATCGAAACGCTGGAAGCGGTGCGGCGCATCAAGCTCGAACTGCCCCGCTGTCGTACGGTTCTCGGCGTCTCCAACATTTCCTTCGGCCTGAACGCCTATGCCCGCCGCGTGCTGAACTCGGTCTTCCTCAAGGAAGCCGTGGACCGCGGGCTCGATGCGGCCATCGTCAACTACTCGAAGATTTACCCGCTCTACAAGATTCCCGAGAAGGAAGTCGAGCTGGCCCGCAAGCTGATTTTCCAGGATTGGGGGCCGGATCGCAGCGGCGGCGACCCCTTGCAGGTTTACATGGCCTACTTTGCCAGCCTGGGCAAGGGATCGGTTCAGGAAGAAGAAATCGAGGTCGAAAACCTCACCTCCGACGAAAAGCTCAAGCGATTGATCATTCGCGGCGAGCGGACGATTGGATTGGGCGAGCAAAAGCAAACTATGGAAGAAGCTCTCGAAGCCGCGCTTCTGACTCACTCTCCGCTCGAACTTATCAACACGGTCCTGCTCGACGGCATGAAAACCGTGGGAGAGCTCTTCGGCGCGCGCAAGATGCAACTGCCCTCGGTGCTCGATTCCGCCGCTGTAATGAAGGCCGCGGTGGCTTACCTTGAGCCGAAGATGGAAAAATCCGATGGCAACGGCAAAGCGACGATGGTTCTAGCCACAGTCAAGGGCGATGTGCACGACATCGGCAAGAATCTCGTCGATATTATCCTCTCCAACAACGGCTATCGCGTCATCAATCTGGGCATCAAGCAGACCTCGGACGCGATTATCGCCGCCACGCGCGAGATCAACGCCGAGGCCATCGGGCTGAGCGGTCTGCTGGTCAAATCCACGCTGGAAATGAAGTACATCTTGCAGGATTTGGAGCGGCTGGGCATGACCGTGCCCGTCATCTGTGGCGGCGCGGCGCTGACGCGAAAGTACGTCGAGGAAGATCTGCGCAAAGAGTACGCCGGGCCGGTCTTTTACGCCGAGGACGCCTTCGCCGGTCTGCACGCCATGGCCGACCTGACCTCGGCCGACGCGACGGTCCGCGAAAGCCGCGAAACCGAGGGCCGGACCGTGAAGGTCTTCGGCAAGGGCGGCCCGATCGATCCTGACCTGACCCTCGTCGAGCTGACGCCGGAGGGCCGTTCGCCGGCCGTCGAGCGGGTTGCGTCCGTCCCCAAGCCGGCTTTCTGGGGCGCGCGCGTCTTCCAGAGTTATAAACTCGATGAAATCTTCCCCTATCTGAATGAAACCGCCCTCTTCAAGAATCAGTGGCAGTTGAAGAACGCCGCGCAAGGCGATTATCTGCGGTTGATCGAGGAAAAGTACCGTCCGGTACTATTGGAACTTCAGCAGGAAGTGAAAGCCTCGGGCTGGTTTGAGCCCCGGTCGGTTCTCGGATTTTACCCCTGCGCCAGCCAAGGCGACGAGTTAGTCGTCTTCGATCCCGAAGACCCCGAACGCGAGCTGGAGCGCATCACATTTCCGCGCCAGCCGCAGGGCCGCAGACTTTCGATCGCCGATTTATTTGAGCCGCTCAGCGCTAATCAACGCGACGTAATCGGCTTTTCTATTGTGACCATCGGCAGCGAAGCCAGCCGCCAGACGGCCAGGCTCTTCGCGGACGGCGATTTTACCCGCTACCTTTACCTGCACGGCCTCTCGGTCGAAACCGCCGAGGCGCTGGCCGAGTTAGTGCACAAACAGGCGCGGGAGTTTCTCGGCATAGCCGGCGACGACTCGCCGCGCGTCGCCGACCTCTTCCATCAAAAGTACTGCGGCTCGCGCTACTCCTTCGGCTACCCGGCCTGCCCGAATCTGGAGGACCAGGCGAAGATCTTCCGTCTGCTTAAGCCCGAGGAGCGGATCGGCGTGCGGCTCACCGAGAACTATCTTCTCGAACCCGAGCAGAGCACCAACGCCCTCATCGTCCACCATCCGCAGGCCAAGTACTTTGTGGTGTAAAGCTCTGCCGCAACCAGGAGCCGCCGATGAGCGCCACACCAAACCGGCAAATCTGCCCCGTTCCGCGCAGTAATCCTGACCAACTCTGCACTGCTCTCCTGAATGGACAAAAGCTGATTGCTCAGCCCAAAATGAGACTCATTTTATTTTGTTTTGCAGGAAATTATCTCCGTTTGTGCCACAGTGAAGTCATAGCAAGAGAAAAGAGAAAGAGCATGGTGTCCTCCTCGAACGGCCGGGGTGCAACCAGGGGCGATGGAAGTGCTCCCGGCCGTTCGCCTTTACCTTACTGCTCCATCCGCTTAAGTTATAGAGTTGCAAGAAATCTCCCCGCATGGAAGGTTCCTTTTATTACCGCCAAGTTACAGAATGAATAAAGTATTTGCACGGCATTCGCACGGTGTTGACCGTCCTTTTACACTTCCCGCCGGATACTGTTTTGGTGATCCAGCCCATTCGGCAGAAAGTTCCCATGAAGTTGGCCGCTGGTTCCACCGCGCTGGTGGATCTGGCCTGCCCCGTCTTTGCTTCATCAGCGTCACCGGCGCTCTCATCCGCCGTGCTTCAGGCTCCTCGCATTCATGCTCCCGGCCTGCTCGCCAACAGCCCTTCGCGGCGGGTGTGGGCCGAAGCCGGACGCTACTGCTTACGGCTGGCCGAGAGCGTCGCGGATCGCGAGGCCGCCTGCCGCCTCCGCTTTAAAGTCTTTAACATTGAGCTGGGCGAGGGGCTGGAAAGCTCCTACCGGACCGGCTTGGACACCGACCAGTTCGATCTCTTCTGCGAGCACCTGATTGTCGAAGACAAACTGGAGAGTAATCCAGCACGGCGCGTCGTCGGAACCTATCGCATGCAATCCGGCGCCATCGCCGCGCGCAACCTGGGCTACTACTCCGAACAGGAGTTCGATTTTTCTCCTTACGAGCCGCTACGGGAGGGAATTCTCGAGTTGGGTCGCGCCTCGATCGACCGCGAGCACCGCACTCCCGAGGTTTTGACGCTGCTGTGGAGAGGGATTGCGCAGTATGCTACCGATATGGGCTTGCGTTACTTGATCGGCTGCTCGTCGCTTACCTCGAAAAATCCGTCCGAGGGCTGGCAGATGTACCGCCAGCTTGATCATTACCGGGTTTTGCCGGAGTTAGGGACCGTGCCAACCGCCGCCTACGCTTGTCCCAGCGAGCCAGAGGGCGCGAAGGCACAGACGCCGCCCCGCCGGCAGGAACCGTCGATGCCAACCGCTGTCCCTTCCCCGTTGAATCCGCCCCAGTTCCAGGTCAAAGTCCCCAAGCTGTTGAGGACCTACCTGGCCATCGGCGCGCGCATCAGTGGCCCGCCGGCCTGGGACCGGGAGTTCGGCACCATCGATTTCCTTACCCTGCTCGATCTGAAGTTGCTCTCGCCCTCGGCGCGCAACCGCTTCCTGGCTCCGCTCAGCCGGTGAGCCTTCGTGCAGCCCGGCGCGCTGTGGCGCTGGTTTCGGCTTTGGCCCTAAGTCTGGTGCGTTTCTGGCAGCTCCGTCTGCGCGGGCCGCTGACGCTGGAGCAGCGCGCCCTGTGGGGGCAATCCCTCTGCCGCCAGATGCTCTCCAGCCTGGGCATTCGCTGCCACGTCGAGGGCGCGCCGCCCACCCGCGGACTGGTGGTCGCCAACCACCTCAGCTACCTGGACATTCTGATCCTTGCAGCGGCCGTGCCCTGCTTCTTCATCGCCAAGATGGAGATCGGCAGCTGGCCCATCTTCGGCAAGGCCGGCCGCGCCGGGGGAACCATCTTCCTCGATCGCTCCAGCCTGGCCAGCGCCAACGCCGTCGCCGGCGAGATCGTCGAGCGGTTCAAGCTGCCGGTCCCGGTGCTGCTGTTTCCCGAGGGCACCACCAGCGACGGCAGCCAGTTGCTGCCCTTCCGCTCCCGGCTTATCGATCCAGCCACCGTTGCCGGAGCGCCGGTTACCGCCGCCGCCATTCGCTACGTGATCGACGGCGGCATCGAGGAACGGGAGTTGTGCTGGATCGGCGACGCGGCCTTCCTGCCCCACCTCTGGAAGACGCTCGGCACCCCCGGCTTCTCTGCCGTGGTGCGCTTTGGCCAGCCCCGCGTCTACCCCGACCGCCGCGCCGCCGCCGACGCCACCTACGCCGAGATCAGCGCCATGCGCGCTGAATTGCCCTAATCGTTGCTCTGTTCGAGGCCCCTGCCGCGCTATGACGTCCTATCGGCCAGCAGCAGTCTCAGATCGCGCAGATTGTGGCCGGTGGGGCCGGTGACCACGGCGTCGCCCAGGGCGGTGAACATCGGACAGGCGTCAAATGCGGCCAGCGATGACTTCAGGTGAAATCCGAAGGCGTGGGCGCGGGTCACGGTCGTGGGGTCGGCGATGGCCCCGGCCACCTGGGTGTTGCCGTCAATGCCATCCGAGCCCGCACTGAGTACGGTCAGCCGTTCTCCCTCGTACTTTTCCAGTTCCAGCGCGCACTCCATCACAAACTGCTGGTTGCGCCCCCCGGAGCCCGGGACGCGGTCGATTTTGACCGTCACCTAGCCCACCGAAATCAGGCACAAGCGCGGATGAATGGCGCGCAGAACATGAAACCGCTCCAGCAGATAGCGGGCGGCCTCGGCGTAGTCCCAGTCGTCGCAACTGTTGTCCACCACCACATGGAAGCCGGCCTTCTGCGCCAGCAGGCGGGCATTCTCTGACAGATCGTGGCTGGAGAGCAGGATTTCGAAGACCGATTCGCGAAAGGCCTCGTCTTCTTCGCTCATGGCCACGGCCGCGGTGACGCCACGCGTGGGCAAAACTCCATTTTTGGAAGACTTGGGAAAAAAGGGCGGACGCCAGCTCTTGTTACCGGGCGACTCGGGCAGGTCTTGGCGCTCGAAGAAAGCATTCACCGAAGGCGGCAGTTTGGCCTTCAAATTGTACTTTTCCAGCAGACTACGCACATCGTCTACGGTCGAATGGTCGGGCGAAGTGGGACCGGAAGAGAGCGCGTCGAGCGAACGCAGCGGCACGTCGGGCAGCAGCAGGCTGATCTTGGCCGCCTCCGGCGCGGCCATGGCCAGACGTCCGCCCTTCACCGCGGAAAAATGCTTGCGCAAGGTGTTCATCTCGCCAATCGGAGCCCCTGAGGCCAGCAGCGCCTTATGGAATGCGATGGTATCGTCGAGCGTAATCCGCGGGTCCAGCGGCAGGTCGAACATGGCCGATCCTCCCCCTGAAATAAGGAAGAAGATGAGCGTGTCCTTTTTGGCTTTTTTGAGCAAGGCCAGCGCGGCGCGGGCCGCGGCGAAGGATTCCTCGTTGGGCAGCGGATGGCCGCCCTCAAAGTAGCGGAAGCGCCAGTTGCGGCACTTGGGAAGCTGGTTCGAGCAGCAGATGCCGCGCATTCCCTTGCGGCGCTTCACGCGATCGAGCAAAACTTCGAGCATCGGGCTGGCGGCCTTG
>Ga0224559_1002051_pt1 | contig 10593 bp, 10 predicted proteins | sample 714S33034metaG_FD_180676 | JGI IMG/M metagenome (GOLD analysis project Ga0224559, IMG submission 180676) | Peat soil microbial communities from Stordalen Mire, Sweden - 717 S3 30-34 | ecosystem: Environmental > Terrestrial > Soil > Wetlands > Peat | place: Sweden: Norrbotten County, Stordalen... | reverse complement strand
TACGCTTTCCCGATGTCATTCTGCCACAAGCTCTTTGGTCGCAATACAAAATAGTGCAGGATAAGGAATATGCTCCTTACGACTATTGTTACTGCAAGATTTGCAGGGAGAAATTCAAGTCCTTAACCGGGTCAGATCCTTTAGTATTGGATCATCCAGACAGCAATCAGGCCTGGAAGCAATTCAGATATGATCAGATTTCCACTTTGGTAACAGAGCTTGCAGATTACTGCAATAAAAATGGGAAAAAGATCTCAGCGGCCGTTTTCCCCGGGCCTTTGATCGCTAAAAAGCTGGTGAGACAGGAATGGGAGAAATGGCCTCTTGATGAGGTCATGCCTATGCTTTATCAGAATTTTTATTATGGAAATCAATCCTGGATAGAAAATGAAACTGCCGAAGGGGTTAAGGCACTGGGTTCGGTAATTCCACTTTACAGCGGATTATATATCCCCTCTCTAAATCCCCGTGAAATGCAAAGTGCAATATGTAAAAGTATCGGGGGCGGGGCCAATGGAATTTGTCTTTTTACATATGAATCAATGACACCAAGACACTGGAGAGCATTGAAAGAGCTTTTTGGAAATTAATTTTTTATATAATCAGATAATTAATAAAGGAGATCACAAATGAACATTTCTGGAAATACTGTACTGATTACTGGTGGAGCAACAGGTATCGGCTATGCAATGGCCGAATCATTTCTGAAAGCTGGAAATGAAGTTATCATCTGTGGCCGACGTAAAGAAAAACTCATCGAGGCTCAAAGAAAGCATCCTAAATTCCACATCAAAGTTTGTGATGTGGCGAAAGAAAATGATCGCATTGAACTTTTAGAATGGTCTACGACTGAATTCAGTAACCTGAACATCTTGGTAAACAATGCTGGAATTCAAAGAGATATTGATTTTACAAAAGGTATTTCTGATTATCTTTCAGGTGAAAATGAGATTAATATAAACCTGCAGTCACCAATTATTTTGTCCGGTTTGTTTATTCCTTACCTGATAGGGAAGAAAGGAGCCGCAATACTAAATATTACTTCCGGACTGGGTTTTATACCCGCCGCCAGGACACCTGTGTATAGTGCTACCAAGGCCGGTATGCACGCATTTTCAATGGCGCTCCGGCACCAGCTCTTGAAGTCAGGCATTAAAGTTTATGAAATAGTTCCTCCGGCTGTTGAATCTGAATTGAACCAGGAGGGAAGGGCCATAAGAGGCAACTTCAAGATCGACCTTAAACCTGGTGAATTTGTCATCTCGGTCATGAAAGATCTTGAGAATGACATTTTTGAAATCGGATATGGAATGACATCCGGACTCATCAAAGCCTCCCGCGAAGATCTCGATAAAAGTTTCCAGCAGATGAACAGCCGCTGGTAATGATACTTCTAAATGTGTCCAAGTACTGGATGATGCTGGTACAACTCTTCTAACTTATCAATTTCATCCTGAGTCAATTGTACAGATAATGCAGCGACGGCATCTTCCAGGTGTCCCTGCTTGCTGGCTCCTATGATTGGTGCTGTAATGACAGGCTTGCTCAGCATCCATGCCAATGCAATCTGTGCATTGGGCAGTCCTCTCTGAGTCGCTATTTCTGTCACCCTGTTGACAATATCAAAATCAGAATCAGCAAAATATAATTTCCTTCCGAATTCATCTGTTTTAGCACGCAGGGTTTCATTTCTTTCCTTGGTCCTTTTTCCGGTTAGCAGTCCTCGGGCCAAAGGAGACCAGGGAATAACGGCAATTTTTTGATCCTGACAAAAGGGGATCATTTCCCGTTCTTCTTCACGGTAAATCAGATTATAATGAGGTTGCATGGATACAAACCGGGTCCATCCATGAAGATCAGCAATGTATAATGCCTTGGCAAATTGCCAGCTGTACATTGATGAGGCACCAATATAACGAGCCTTTCCTGATTTAACGATATCATGCAGGGCCTCAAGGGTTTCTTCAATGGGTGTATTATAATCCCATCGGTGGATCTGGTAAAGATCCACATAATCAGTCTTTAACCGCTTTAGACTGGCATCAATAGAACTCATGATATGTTTACGTGAAAGTCCTGCATCATTCGGTGCCTGGCTCATTGGGTTAAATACTTTCGTTGCGATCACGACATCATCGCGTTTTGCAAAATCCCTAAGGGCATTTCCAACCACCTCTTCACTCGACCCATATGAATAAACATCAGCTGTGTCAAAAAAGTTAATCCCCATTTCCAGGGCTTTTTTAATGAATGGCCTGCTTTCTTCTTCGTTAAGCGCCCACTGCCAGCGGTCATTGGGTTTACCATAGGTCATAGTACCCAGACAAAGTCTTGAAACCTGCAATCCTGTATTGCCAAATCTTACATATTCCATAGATTCAAATATTAAAGTTTTATCTAATATTGCTTACACACATTTATGAAACCACTCAGGTTTGGGTGATTTTATATTCTCAAATATAACCATTTTAATACTGCTAATTCTTAATTCTGAGAATTTAAGATTCTCCTTTACTGTCAATTGATCCTGTTTTCAAATTAAGAAAGATATGAACGGTTATCATCTTAAAATATTTGATAGTATTCTTCAAATCTTTTTTGAAAAGAAATATAATAATTAATTCACTTCCAACTGCGAAGATTCATCTTTTTTGAAACCTCCCCTTAAAGATAACAACTTTAAAATCAATATCAGGGTAAAACAAGACTAAAGTGTATTTTCAGATAAATGAAAATTTATCTTCTGGTAAAACACTTTTAACAAGGCAACTATTCAGTTTAATGGAGTTTATTAATCAGAGGGAAACAATATTTAAATGCAGGGTAATGAAACAAGTATACTTCCTTAATTGACATTAGTTAAAGACAGGACGCAAAATCTGAATGCGAAAATGAAAGTATAACTTAATTTCTTGGAAGATGAAAAAGATTCTGATTTTATTGCTGGTCCTTATTGTAGGAATGTATGCTTGCAACAAGCATCAAACAGCTCTCACTCAATTGACGACACTCTCGACCCTTCCCATGAAGGCCACAGAATATATCGACAGCAATTATCCTGACGCAAGTATATACTATGTTGTGGTCCTTACTAACAGTGCCGCAAAATTCATTGTAACCCTTAATACCGAAGAAGAGATTGCGTTTACGCAGGATGGAGATTATCTCGGTGATGGTGAGTTATATAATGGTAGTCACCATGGTGGCGATACCATCTGTAATGATACTACCCACGACTGGGGACACGGTCATCCCGGCGGAGGACACCGCGGCGGAGGGCATCACGGTGGACCTGGTCATGGTCTCCCCATTGATTCTCTGTCACCTGCCATCATATCATATATTACAACCAATTTCCCCGGGTACAACATAAAACATTCAGAATTGGATTCCCTCTGTCCTGATGGTGCAGTAATTGAGGTCATGCTTGGAATACATGGAGCAGAGCCAATGAAAGGGATCTTTGACACCCAAAACAACTACCTCTTATGGGCTGAACGAATCCAGTTTTCAAATATGCCTCAGGCCGTTAAAGATTATATTATATCAAACTTTGCGACTTATTATGTTTGCGAAATGGGTGAGAAATTTACCATGGCAGATAACAGCCTGCAATACAATGTCTATCTGAACAAAGAACAATTACATATAAATGTTCGACTTAAAGCTGATGGTAATTTATTTTGTCAACAATAAAAGGGATCTTAATTTTAAAACTCTGGTAAGCCGCTCCAAAAAAGCGGCTTTCTTATTTCTAAAGGCCTTAGATAGAATTCTGCCATAAATAATTCACTGGTTTTCAATCAATTTTATAGTGCGACTGCGTCGTGTCTGCGTCCTCCCTGCGTCCATCCTTCGCTCAACGTTCGTCCTAGGTTAACTTATAGAATACTTAAACTATACTAAGCCCATAACGATCTGATCCATCCTTGGAAATTTGAAAATGATTCCACATCTTGGAAAAAATCAATCAAAGAAAATAAAACCCAATTGCTCTGGACCTAATGGATACCGGATAAAAAAGAGTATCTCAATTTTAGAGACACCCTCGTATACTCTCTTCTAAAAAAGAATTCCTTTTCTTAAAACTTATTCTTGAACTGAAGAATAAATGAAGTGCCATTTTCCCGGACTATCTCAATTTTTCCTTCCAACTGTTCTGTTAGTAGTCCGATAATGTAAAATCCCATCGTTTTTGCAGATTCCAGAGAATAGTCCAAGGGTAATCCGGTTCCGTTATCTTTAACAATCAGGGTACACATTTCATCATCTTCTTTTTTAAGAATAACCGTTATTTTCCCCTCTTTTCGGCCGTTAAAAGCGTACTTTACAGCATTGGTAAGTAATTCACTGATGATTAATCCAATGGGTAAGGCAACCTGAATGCTGACATCCACCGGTTCTAGTTGGGTCTCTATTTTCACATTAGGTAAACTGATAGTTGAATGAACAACATCTGCCAGTGATCTTATGTAAGTCAGAAGGGGTATCCGGTCCAGGGTCTCTGAATGGTAAAGATGATCATGGATCAAAGCAATGGAACGGATCCGCAACTGAACATCATTGATGATAGGAATAAGTTCCTGGTTGTTACTCATGCTCAATTGGAAATTGAGTAAACTGATAACGATAGAGAGGTTATTCTTTACCCTATGATGGATTTCTCTAAGAAGAATTTCTTTTTCATCTGCACTCTTCTCTTTCAGGATTTCGATTTCCTTTTCTTTTGACCTGTCCCGGATAACTGTAATGACTTTAATAACTTTCTGGTCCCTAAAAACAGGAACCTTTATCAGCTCGCAATATATTGTCTTTCCGAAAATGTGATAATTTCTCTTTGTGATCAAAGTATCACCCGTCTGGAAGACTTGCTCAATCTCTTTAATACTTTGGGATGAAATTAATGGATAGTTGGCTGTGATCTTTGATCCAATGCAATTATTAACGATTCCGAAACTGTAAAATACATTTTGAAGTGTATGATTGAGCATTACAAAACACAAATTCTCATCGGCCACATATATCCATTCCGGAAGGGCATCGAGCGTACTTCTGTATTCAATCTCTGAACGCTTTATCGCCTCTTCCGTACGTTTTCTGTCTGTAATATCCTTGATTATCCCAACAAGACCTATAATATTACCCGATTCATCTTTAATTGCATCTGCTCTTTCATAGGCGGAGAATACCCGCCCTTCCTTTGTAACCCTTTCCAGTTCACCCTCCCAGGGTTCCCCGGTCTGAATTTTGGTCAATAACTCTTCTGCAATTGATGCTTCTTTTATTGTGGCAGCAATACCACCGGCAGCCTCAAATTCTTCGGCAGTTGGGTATCCAAAGAGCTCAGAATATGCTTTATTCTGATATATTTGATGAGCTTTGGTATCCGCAATTCCAATAGCTTCGCTGGTCGATTCAAACGCTGCCATAACCTGTTTTAGTGTTGCCTGAGCCAGCTTATAATTAGTCATATCAATGGACATCGTCAGGATTCCGCTGATTACATCATTCTGATAATAGGGTGTGTAAATAAGCCGCAGAAGCCGGTCTGTCCCATCCCCCCTTCTCAACCAATTCTCAAAATCACATTTTTCTCCTTCAAGTGCTTTGACAATAAAAGGATATGACCTGTCAAACGAAGCTTTACCTATGACTTCTTTTACCTTCCTCCCGATAATTTCCTCTTTTTTAAGATTAAAGAATGCTTCGTAACCGCTGTTGACAAATGTATATTCAAGGTCCTTGTTTACCAATGAAATATATGCAGGAACATGATCTGTGATCTGGGTCAGTGTTCTCTCGCTATTTTGTAATTTTTCCAGTCCCTGTTTACGCTCCGTGATATCACGAACTATTGCCCACATCCCTTCATCTTCCCCTGCTTCATTTTTAATGGTGAATGCCCTTAATTCTACAGGAAAGAGGGTCCCATCTTTTCTGCGGTATTCTTTTTCATAAACAATGGAATTTCCTTCTTTCAGAACTTGTTCACTTATTATTTTCCATTCATAGTCATGCCAGCTATTAGGTGTTAGATCATTGAAGGTCATTCCCTTAAGTTCATCCATGGTGTACCCTGTCATCTGTTGATAGGAATGGTTGCATTCTAAGAACTTTCCATTAAGATCCACCGATGCAAAACCATCTGTCATTTTTTCGAGTAACTTCTGATACTTCTCGTCAGATTCTTTTTTCATTTTTTTACTGCCTGATCCACTTTTTTTCTTTACACGGGCACTGGAGTTACTGTTTTTCATAATATTCTTTTTCCCTAATCATGAGGGAGTTAAATGCAAATTTAGCATAATTTAAATAACTCTTCAAGCTTAATGCAGAGGTTAAGAATAGTGTTAATTTTGAAATGAAAGTGAAAAAAAGAAAATACTAAGAGAAAGTCTGAGTTTTTACCGTTTTCTACGAAAGGGAATAAAACGGGAAACGCTTTTTTGATATTCAATGTATTGTGGATATTTCCCAGCACTGATCTCCTCGCTGAAACTTGAACTGCCCTGGAAAAGTACGATCAGAAGCAAGCAACCAGCAATACTCCAGTTAAACCACTCCCCGCTGGCAGATATACTGAATAGATAAAAACAAACCCAGATTGCCTGCTCGGCAAAGTAGTTGGGATGACGGCTATAAGCCCAAAGTCCCTTATCCAGGAATCCCTTATTATGCTGACCATTATGTTCTTCTCCACCATTTATTGTTGCCCACTTTTTACTTTGAAATTTCCATTGCTGGATATCTGCTACCGCTTCCCAGGTTATAAAAAAGAGCATTAAACTAGTAATCAAATAATCGGAAATGCCCAAAGGCTTATTCATATTTTGCAGGGCTACTATCGTGGGTAACGTAAATAGCAAAATGAGTACATTCTGGTACCCCGAAATGAAGAGAAAGTTAAAAAGTGTCCACTTCCAACGCGACTGGAATTCAGGCTTTTGTCTTAAAACTTGCCAGCGATAGTCTTCTTCCCCGCTCCAAAAACGCCATTGGTAAGCACCTTTCATGGCAAAGTTTATCGTCAGCCTTATGCCCCAAAGCGTTACGAGCACACTCATCACAACAAGTCTCGCTGTAAACCCACTGAAACCGGCAACTATCCAGGTATAGGCTATGGGTATGATGCTCCAGAGTTTATCGACCTGACTGTTGTTATTCGCGAGTTCACCAGCTAGGAACGAGTAAGCAATGGCAATGATCATTATCGCTATAAGTGTATGTATTGCATGCCACTCCACGGGACCGGGTGGGGTACCGAAAAAATAGCTGAATACAGGAACTACCAAAAGGGTAATTACTAATAGGAGAGCAGTGGTGATGATTTTCATGGTGCAAATTTAGTTTTATTTTCTTTTTTCATTACCTGTCAGGGTAAAGAACCTTATAAGTGTATTATATAAAAGTGATTAAAAATAATGATATATAATGTTTATTGTCTTAATCTTATTTCTTACTAATTACTGTGCTCCCCATATCTCTAAAAGCTTGTTGACCAATAGAATTCAATAGTGTAAGGAAATTAAATTTCAGATTATGAGAAAAGAAAGTAAACTTATTGTGTTACGAGGATTCATATGCCTTTTATTATTATCAGGCATTATGGTGGTTTTTTCTAGTATGAAAAGCCAGTTTAATTCTGATCAACCTCAGCAATCCACTCCATCCTTCACGATTCAACAGACATTCTCAGATAGACTTCAGTATGATACCATAGTCTTTAATACAACCGGATCCGTGGCAGGAAACCTTGGTTCACAGACCTTACTTCCATGAAGTATAATTGAAGTTTGTAAGGGTTTCTTTTTTCAATAAGAAAGGATCAAGAAACTGGATTTAAATTATTCCTCCCCCAAGGTTTAGTCTGAGTAATCCGAAAAAGATAGCAACGATACAAAGAATCATCCCTCCTTTTGAATTTGTAAGAACACTGATTATTAATCCAATAATAGCAAATGGAATAACAATCCAGTTTATCCATCCAAGAAGTGGGATAAACCCAAGTAACATCCCGAAAGCAGCAATAATTCCGAAAAGTAATCCAAATATTCTCATTTAACCCGGTTTGATTTTAAAGGACATTTATATTTTAGAAGACAAACTTATTGATTTCTTTAATGTGAACAAAGAATCATTTTCATTCACGAGTCACATCGAAAGAACTATTCCAATATTTCTCGTTTACTAATGTGGCGGGTAAATTGGACGACGCCCTTTTTTATTCATTATTGATGATCAGTAAGATATTAACCAATTTCCACTTTATCAATAGCGATTTCCCTTAATTCTGATTATGGGTTTACGCCATTGACAAGCAACGAAGAAAATCTTATCGTTTTACGAATCGCCAATATTGAATTTTCATCTGAACAGCAGGAACAGAATCAGGATGCTGATATTATTTAGACTAATTATCAATTAGTGATGTATCTTTGCACAGTATTCTCTGCTAATTACTTAATAGCATTGAATAAGCGGATAATCTTTAATTATAGTGTATTAATAAGTTTTAGAAAAGGAGATATTTATGACCGAGAAAAAAATAATAGCAGTGATGGGGGCTACAGGAGCCCAGGGCGGAGGTGTTGCCCGTGCCATCCTGAATGACAAAAATAGTGAATTCACAGTAAGAGCTGTGACCCGTAATATAAACTCTGACAAAGCCCGCGCTCTGGAAGCTTTGGGAGCAGAATTGGTTTCCGCAGACCTTGATGATCCGGAAAGCCTTGTAAAGGCATTTACCGGAGCATATGGTGCTTATTGCGTGACTTTTTTCTGGGCACATTTTTCACCAGAGAAAGAAAAGGAAGGAGCTCGAAATATGGCGGGAGCACTGAAGAAAGCCGGAGTTAAACATGCCATTTGGTCAACACTGGAGGACACACGGAAATTTATTCCTCTTAGCGACAACCGTATGCCTACGTTGCTTGGCAAATACAAGGTTCCTCATTTCGATGCAAAGGAGGAGTCGAATGAGTATTTCATTGAAAATGGGGTACCTACTACGTTTCTCTATACCGCTTATTATTGGGATAATATGATCTATTTTGGAACCGGACCAAAAAAAGGTCCTGACGGGAAACTTTATCTTACAATGCCAATGAGTGATAAAAGACTTCCTGGGATAGCTTCTGAAGATATTGGCAAATGTGCATATGGCATTTTCAAAATAGGTCCTGAACTGATCGGTAAGAAGATCTATATAGCTGGTGAAAGCCTCACCGGTAAGCAAATGGCAGCTTCTCTTACGAATGCCCTGGGTAAAGAAGTTCTTTACAATGCGGCAGAACCGGATGTTTACCGTAGCTTCGGTTTCCCAGGTGCCGATGAGATGGGAAATATGTTCCAGTTCAAGCGCGACTTCGAAGAGTACTATACAGGAATCCGCGACCTGGCCTATGCACGTAAACTAAATCCTGAACTTCAAACATTCGATCAGTGGCTTGCCGGAAATGCTGCTAAAATTTCTACAGAATAGCTTGAGTATATTCAAACTGCAATAATAATTGGTGGTGATGAGTAGCAAGATAAATGGAAATACTTACCTGCTTATCACCACTTTTTTCATGACGCTATATGGACCTACCTCCGCTCTAATAATTTATCCTGCCTTTCTTGATAATCGGCCAAAAAAGTGGACGAACCTCAACCGAACCTAAAGCGAATGTCAAGCGAATGTGAACCGAACCAAAAAGTGACCATACCGAAGCAGATCAACAAAGGAACATATTAAGAGATGGAAATTATTTGCCTGATTACAATCAATCCTGAAATTGTGCTTGTTACATTAATAAACCGATTTTACCAGATTTATTTTCTTATTTACCCATTAAAATGTAAAGGTTACAGATTATTTTTGAAAATGTGTTAATCTCAGATTTATTTTTATACGATCCAAATAAATTAACCCTAAAGACTAATGACATGAAAACTATAAATTTAACCCGGGCCATTATTATAGTTCTTCTGGCAGGGTTCATTTCTTCATTTTCAAGCTATGCAGCAAGTCCGGCAGCAGCTGCCAGCGCTAGGAACATCAGGCAAAAGTTCATTGAAGCAGTTCAAAACCCGGATGACTTAATCAAGGCACCGACCTCAGGCGAAGTGGAAATTCTTTTTACAGTTAATGATGATGGGACGCTTAATATCAAAAAGATGGATGCGACTAATGATGACGCAGCAGATTATGTAACAAAGAAAATCACGAATCTGAATTACGGTGATTCCGGCCATCCTTTTAACCAGTATTATAGTGTGAAATTTCACTTTCAGGAGGACTGACAGATATTGATTGTTTCTGGTATTTTGATTGTAAAGTTGAACATTAACAAATAATCCCTGTCTGCCTTACCGGATCAAAACCGGGATTGTACAGGGATTTTTCTTTCATCTTGGATTAACCCATTAGAATAAAAACATATGCAGAACTTTTTCAATATTATAACCAAGCGCTTGGATCAACTTGAAATGTATTTTATTAAACAAGGGTTTATGGTCCATTGTGAAAAGATGTTTTTCTACGACTTTTCTGGAAATGAACGTAATTTCATAATAATTTCTTAAAAGTAATATTAGTTTTTTTCAGGATGG
>Ga0224559_1002050_pt1 | contig 10598 bp, 7 predicted proteins | sample 714S33034metaG_FD_180676 | JGI IMG/M metagenome (GOLD analysis project Ga0224559, IMG submission 180676) | Peat soil microbial communities from Stordalen Mire, Sweden - 717 S3 30-34 | ecosystem: Environmental > Terrestrial > Soil > Wetlands > Peat | place: Sweden: Norrbotten County, Stordalen... | reverse complement strand
CCCATAATACGACTTCGGGAAAATCGGAGCACCGAACCATGCTTATGAGGCGGTAAGACAGTGCTTTGCGGCGGCGGGCCTCGATGCGGGCCGGTATGGCACTGCTGCATGGAACCCGCTCAAGGAACTGATTAAGCCAGGAGAACGCGTAGTCATAAAGCCAAACTTCGTAAAAGAAACACATCCGCGGGATAGCATGGGGTGGCGATATGTTCTAACACACGGTAGCGTAATCAGGGCTGTTGTGGACTATGTTTGGAAGGCCTTGGATGGGAGCGGCTCAGTGGTTGTTGCGGATGCGCCGCAGACCGACTCGTCTTTTGATGCTATCTGCCGGCTACTGGGCCTGTGTGGCCTGGCGGAGTTCTATCAGCAGCGTGGGCTCGATTTCTCTCTGCTTGATCTGCGCCGCGACGAGTGGGAGAATCGCGGTGGAGTCATTGTTGCGCGACGCGAGTTAGCAGGCGATCCCAGAGGATACTGCCGGTTTGATCTCGCCCAAGCAAGTGAGTTTTTTGGACACTGCGGCGCTGGGCGCTATTACGGAGCGGACTATGATTGCGATGAACTGAATGGCCACCACACCGGCGGGCGTCACGAATATCTTGTATCGAAGACTATTGTCGACGCCGATGTTATGTTTAGTATCCCGAAACTAAAGACGCACAAGAAGGCGGGCATTACTGGAGCTTTAAAGAATCTTGTTGGAATCAATGGAGACAAGAACTGGCTCCCACACCATACAGAGGGTACTCCTGCCGATGGCGGCGACGAGCGACCGGATTGCCGCAAGTCTGAGCGGAACCTCGTGATGGGAGCCAGGAGAACATTGCTTCGGACTCCGCTCATCGGGAATTTTCTCCACCGTCATGCCCGCAAGGCCGCTTTGAGAGTATTCGGCTCAACGGAAGATGTGATTCGGAGCGGAAATTGGTTTGGCAACGACACAGTCTGGCGGATGTGTTTAGACCTGAATAAGATATTGCTTTACGGGGATCCGAGCGGCACTTTTCGGGAAGATGTGCCAGAGAACCGAAAGCGTCACATAGTGCTCGTGGATGGGATCATTGCTGGAGAGGGTAGCGGGCCGATGAACCCTGACCCTGTATATTCGGGGGCAGTTGCTTTTGGAACCAATGCGGCGAGTGTAGACGCCGCTTGCGCTGTCCTAATAGGATTTGATCCGGAGAAGATTCCCATCGTCCGCCAAGCTTTCCGCTGTAAGCACTTTCCCTTAACCGACTGGGACTGGAAAGATGTGAAGCTGGTAAGTAACAAGCCAGAGTGGAACGGATTGCTGACCGATATACCTTTCAAGGATACTTTTCATTTCGAGCCGCATTTTGGCTGGAAGAGCCACATCGAAAGGTTAGAAGGCAAATAGCTCTTGGGAGCTCGATGAAGGACCTGTACAACATCTATTCGCGGCTGCCAGTAGCCCTGCAAAACCTAGCGTGTAACGTCGAAGGCTGGCAAATCCAGCGTAGGCGTTACGGCAACGCCTTTTTTGAGTTGTTAAGTGACGTAGAGGCTCGAGCCCACTTGAGTCATGAGCAATGCGAAGAGTTTCGGGATCAGAGGCTTGCCAGCTTTATTCAGCAGGTCGTTGCAAAGGTTCCTTTTTACCGCAGCCGATTCCGCGAGTGGGAAGTGGACCCATGTCGACTACGCAGCTTGAGTGACTTGCGCCAGTTGCCGGTTATAGACAAGGGGGTTGTCCAAGAACACTCAGACGAGCTCTCGCCCGACGGCGTGCATCTTGGGCCGAGGATTCAGCTCCATACGAGCGGAACAACTGGCAGCGGTTTTCACTTCTGTGCCACGCTCGGGGCCGAGCGAGAGCAATGGGCTGTATGGTGGCGCTACCGGCGATGGCATGGGATCAACCTTAATACATGGTGCGGATACTTCGGCGGACGGTCGGTCGTGCCCGTGTCGCAAAGTTGCCCACCGTTCTGGCGGGTCAACTCGCCAGCCCGGCAAATCCTCTTTAGTGCTTACCACATGACCCCTGTAAACCTTTTATCCTATGTTTCGGAGCTTAGACGCCGACAGCCTCCGTGGCTTCACGGATACCCCTCTGTTCTCGTTCTCGTTGCTGCCTTCATACTAGAGACTAGAGCAGATCTGGGTTACCAAGTCCGGTGGATCACCACCGGAGCAGAGAATCTTCTCCCTCAGCAGGTTGAACTCATTCAAAAGGCATTCGGAGTGAGACCCGTGCAGCATTATGGCATGGCGGAAGCGGTTGCGAACTTTTCTGAGTGCGAACTTGGCCGGCTGCACACAGACGAGGACTTTTCCGCTGTTGAGTTCATTCCCACTCACAATGAGAACGCCTACAGAGTGATCGGGACAAACTTCACAAATCCAGCGACTGCTCTGGTCCGTTACGACACCGGAGACGTCGTGACGTTATTCAGTGGAGTGTGCCCTTGCGGGCGGCCGGGTCGGCTTGTTGAACGTGTTGACGGGCGCCAAGAGGATTACGTGGTTCTTCAGAATGGGGCACGTATTGGTCGAATGGATCACATCTTTAAAGATCTTTTGAGCATCCGTGAGGCGCAGATTTATAACGAAAAACCTGGGAAGATAGTGTACCGAATTGTGCGCGGGAAAGACTACGGGCCACAAGATGAGCAACATCTACTTGAGGAAACGAGATTGCGCTTGGGAGATATGGTGTCCATCGGAATCGAATACGTCGATCGGATCGAACGAAGCCGCACGGGTAAACTGCGATTTGTTGTTTCGGGTATATCCGATGGACGCACCGCAGGTTCTAAGAATGTTGCAACACATATATCTTGAGGGCAAGAAGTGAATCAACTCCTGCAAAACCTAAGACATGGCACGCTGAAGCTATCTGAAGTACCTTCCCTGGGAGCCAAACCAGGCGCTATTCTTATCCGCAGCGGTGTGAGCCTGGTCTCTGCTGGCACTGAGCGAATGCTTCTCGAGTTTGGCAAAGCTGGATGGATAGACAAGGCCCGCCAGCAGCCCGACAAAGTACGCCAGGTTCTCGACAAGGTCCGAACTGACGGGTTGAGCGCCACTTTGGAGTCTGTCCGTGCGAAGCTGGACCAACCCATTGCACTTGGCTACTCAAACGTAGGCGTTGTACTCGAAGTTGGACTTGGAGTCTCTGAATTTCATATTGGAGATCGCGTCGTCTCCAATGGGCCCCATGCCGAAGTTGTCAGCGTCTCGAAGAATCTATCAGCGAGAATCCCGGATGGCGTTCCTGACGAGGCGGCGGCCTTCACCGTGGTTGGTGCCATCGCACTCCAGGGTATGCGGCTTGCTCAACCGACTCTAGGCGAGACCTTCGTGGTGACCGGCCTTGGCTTGATTGGCCTTCTCGCCGTTCAACTTCTCCGCGCTCAGGGCTGCAGAGTGTTAGGAATAGATTATGATGCGCGGAAGCTGGCAATTGCTCAGTCGTTCGGCGCGGAAACTGTCAACCTCACCACAGGAGAGGATCCTGTGTCCGCAGCCGATCGATTCTCACGAGGCCGGGGCGTGGACGGTGTAATCGTCACCGCCTCCACCAAGAGCAGTGAGCCAGTCCACCAGGCTGCGCTCATGTGCCGCAAACGTGGCCGCATCGTTCTTGTTGGCGTGACTGGCCTCGAACTTTCCCGTGACGATTTTTACAAAAAAGAATTAAGCTTTCAGGTTTCCTGCTCGTATGGACCCGGCCGATACGACCCTGTATACGAGCAAGGAGGGCATGACTACCCGCCTGCTTACGTCCGCTGGACCGAGCAGCGGAATTTCGAAGCTGTGCTGGACATGATGGCCGATGGTCGTCTAAGCGTCGAGCCCTTGATTACCCACCGCTTCGCGTTCGAACGCGCGCTTGATGCATATAAACTTCTCGAAAACGATGAGTTCTACCTCGGGATCCTTCTCGAATACGAAACTGATCGGTCGAACTCCGAATCATTACAGCGGCGAATCTTTCTCCAGTCACGAGAGCCGTCACGCCCACCCTCCAGCGCTTCTATCGGATTCATCGGTGCGGGCGGCTATGCCACGAAGGTCCTCATCCCTGCATTTAAAAAGACAGGTGCCCGCCTGGCCTCGATTGCTGCGAATGGTGGGTTGAGCGCGGCTCACGCAGGACGGAAGTTCGGATTTGAAGAGGCAACTACTGATGTCGATGTAATCTTGGCTAATCCCACCATCGACACCATAGCAATTGCCACACGGCACGACAGCCACGCCGCGCTTGTGTGCCGGGCGCTGAGAGCAGGAAAGCACGTCTTCGTTGAGAAACCGCTCGCACTCTGCGAGGAACAGATTGCCGAGATTGAAGAGACTTGGCGTTCTCTCCCTCAACCTCCCCTCCTAATGGTGGGCTTTAATCGTCGATTTGCACCCCAAGTCCTGCGCATTCGTCAGTTGCTTAAAGGCGTGAATGAGCCGAAAGCCTTCGTCTACACTGTCAACGCGGGGTCAATACCTCGTGACCATTGGACGCAAGATTCCGAGTCGGGAGGAGGGCGCATCATTGGTGAGGCGTGTCATTTTATCGACCTCCTGCGATTCTTGGTTGGCTGTCCCGCCCGGGACGTTCAAACGATACGACAGTCGTCAGACACAGTCACCATCACCATCACCTACGAAGATGGCTCCATCGGCACCGTCCATTACTTCGCCAACGGGCACAAATCGTTTCCTAAAGAGCGTCTTGAGATATTTGCAAGTGGCCGCATTTTGGTTCTTGACAATTTCAGAAAGCTGAATGGTTTCGGTTGGCCTGGATTCAAGAGCATGAGGCTTTGGCACCAGGACAAAGGCGCGATGCAAATGGCAGCCGCCTTTGTCGCAGCCATACACACCGGCGCTTCGTCTCCAATTCCATTTGACGAGTTGCTCGAAGTCTCTCGCACGACTCTTAAAGCGGCCTTGCTTTAGAAGCCAGGGTTCATGCTGATTCGCGTTTTCAACACAGTTCGGTATCTCAAGCCCGTCCAGGTATATGGTCGCGTATGTCGCCGAAGTCCGCGCTATCTTGCGCCCGCGCCACCATTGCAAACACGCCCTCGCACAGGAAAATGGAACATTGGGATCCAGCGAGAATATGCGCAGACCGCGCCAAACCAGTTTCGTTTTCTGAACCAGGAACGCCAAATTGAATCTTGGAACGATCCGGGCATCCCTAAGCTCTGGCTCTATAACCTCCACTACTTCGACAGCCCCACTGCGGACCTCATCCTGAAGTGGATTGCTGAAAACCCAGTTGGCAGCGGCAACGGTTGGGAACCGTATCCCTTGTCCATCCGCATCTGCAATTGGATCAAGTGGTCTCTTTCCGGCAACCCTCTTGAGAAATCGGTACTCGAAAGCCTCGCTCTCCAGGCGCGCTATCTCGCACAAACGGTCGAATACCACCTGCTTGGCAATCACCTCATTGCAAATGGTAAGGCTCTGGTTTTCGCTGGTACTTTCTTCGAGGGCGGACCCGCAGATGCTTGGATCGCTTACGGCCTGCGGATACTGGCATCTCAATTGCCCGAACAGGTGCTAGCTGACGGCGGTCATTTCGAGCGAAGCCCCATGTATCATAGCCTGATCCTTGAGGATGTTCTGGACCTGATCAATCTTGGCCGGACTTCGCCTGGCTTGCTCCCGGATTGGAGTAGCGTGGCAGGTCGCATGCTCGGCTGGCTGCAGAATATGACGCATCCAGACGGCCGAATTGCGTTCTTCAACGACGCGACATTCGGTATTGCGCCCGAGGTTAAGTATCTAACCGACTACGCTGAACGTCTCTCGATCCAGCCTGTGCGCCTTCCTCTGGGCGATAGCGGCTATATCCGACTGGAAACCCCAACGGCAGTTGTACTCTTTGATGCTGCTTCAGTTGGGCCAGATTATCAGCCGGGCCATGCTCATGCAGATACGCTCTCTTTTGAACTCGCCCATCACGGCAAACGTGTGGTTGTGAATTCTGGCACGTCCACGTATGAGGTGGGTACGGAGCGTCAGCGCCAGCGGGAAACTGCAGCTCACAACACGGTACGGATCGACGGCATAGACCAGTCGGAAGTTTGGGCAGGCTTTCGGGTTGCACGGCGCGCGTATCCTTTCGATATCAGAACGGACCGCCAGAGCTTTGCGGAAGCAGCTCATGACGGTTACCGACGATTGAAGAATCCGGTCATTCACCGGAGACGGTTGGAACTGCACGGGGATGGTCTGGCAATCACGGACATGGTTGAAGGAACCGGCGAACATGAGATTGAGATCTTCTTTCATTTCCACCCCGGCGTAGAGCCAGACATCACTTTGGACCCTAAGTTGAGCAAGAGCCTGGAAGAGACCATGTACCATCCCAGTTTCAACCTTTCAATTCCAAACAAGACCATCGTAGGGCGCTTCAAGGGCGCGGTACCAGCGATATTCCGTTCTTTCATTCCTCTACGAGCAAACTAGGTTCTTCGATTCTGGCGGCGTCACACTTGCCTGCCACAACGTGGCCGGATTTCTGAGAGTTAGGTCGCATGTTCTTCGAAGAGATTAATAAGGATTCAACCTGATGCGCATCTTGTTTTTAGCTGACAATTTTCCGCCCGAACGAAATGCACAAGCGGCGCGAATCTATGAGAGAGCATGTTATTGGGTGCACTGGGGACACGCCGTTACAGTCATTACGAGCGCCCCAAATTTTCCAGACGGAAGGCTGTTCCCGGGCTATAGGAATCGATGGCGACAGGTTGAGAAAATCGACGGCATTTGCGTGGTAAGAGTCAAGACCCTCATAACTTCCAACAAAGGAACATTTCTCAGGATTCTCGATTTTCTTTCCTATATGGTGATGGCATTCCTTGCAGGCCTTGGGGAACCGCGACCGGACTTGATAGCCGCATCTTCGCCGCAGTTCTTCGCTGCGGTGGGTGCATGGGCCCTTTCCGCGACGCGCAGGTTGCCGTTCGTTTTAGAACTATCCGACCTTTGGCCTGAGTCGATCGTGGCAGTTGGTGCAATGAAAAAGAATTGTGCGTTGCGATGGCTAGAGAAGCTGGAATTATTCCTATATCGGAAGGCCGCGAGGATTGTTGTACTGACGACTGCCTTCAAGCAGAACCTCATGCAACGTGGAGTCCCTGAGAAGAAGATCGACGTCGTTATCAATGGAGTCGATCTCCCGCGCTACGCTCCGCGCGAACGCGATGCGGTCTTGGCGGCTTCCTGGGGCATTGCTGACAGCGACTTTGTGGTTGGCTACATTGGCACGCATGGCATGGCGCATGGACTCCAAAACGTCTTGGCAACGGCCGCCCTGATCGATTCTTGCGGTGTGCGCTTCCTCTTTGTCGGAGCCGGGTCGGAAAGGGAGATGCTTATCGCGGACGCCCGTCGTCAAGGTCTTAGCAATGTTATATTCGTGCCGGCGCAACCGAAAGAGATGATGCCTGAGTTCTGGAGTCTGTGCGACGTGGCTCTAATCCATCTGAAGAACGCACCGACGTTCGCAACTGTTATTCCATCCAAAATCTTTGAAGCAATGGGCATGGGTCTTCCCATCCTGCTGGCTGCGCCCAAAGGGGAAGCCAGTGACCTTGTCGAGAGGGAAAGCGTCGGACTCTGGGCCCCATCGAACGACCCGCGAGTATTGGCAGATGCGGTACTTCTCCTGAAGCAAGACCATGGCTTGCTCTCAAAGTTAGCTGCGCAAAGCCGTGCGATGGCCTCCAACCATAGTCGCGAGCGACAAGCCAGCAAAATGCTGACAGTACTGAGAAAAGCCGTTGGCACGCTTGAATCGAGGACGCCTGCCTCTGCGCGCACTTAGGGCAGTTCTGTACAAGCCTCATTTCCACAGTCTGCTTGGATAGGGTAGTAAGTGGAAGGTCAGCTTAAGAAACCGCCAAGCGCCAGTGATGCTGAGATGAGTTATTCTTGTAGGTCTTTTTGTAGAAATGCCTGGGGTCAAGTGATGAGTCCGAAGAACGTTGTAGTGACCGGCGCCAATGGTTTCATCGGTCAGCACCTCTGCCGAAAACTCGTCGAATCAGGCAGAGATGTGACTGCATGTATTAGGGAACGTGCGAACGTGTCAGCTTTCGGAGACCTCTCCGGTTCAATGAGGATTTGCCGGATCCCTTCGCTGGGGCCCGGGGAAAAGTTATCTGAAATCCTTCGGAAGGCGGATGCAGTGGTCCATCTAGCTGGCCGCGCTCATGTTATGCATGAGACCGCAGGAAATCCGCTCTCTGAATTTCGGAAGGTAAATGTATGCTTCACCGAGAGTCTTGCATCGATGGCGGTGCAGGCCGGCGTAAAGCGGTTTATCTATCTGAGTTCGATTAAGGTAAATGGCGAGGCAACGGAAGGGAGAGCGTTCTTTGCAGACGATCAGCCTAACTATTGCGACTACTATGGGCAGTCGAAATGGGAAGCCGAAGAGAGTTTGCGTCAGATTGGAACGGGAACTGAGATGGAATGGGTAGTTGTCAGGCCACCGCTGGTTTACGGTCCGGAGGTTAGAGGGAATTTTCTTGCTCTGCTGAAGTGCATAGCTCGTGGAATTCCGTTACCTGTAGGCAGCCTGCATAACAGTAGAAGCCTAGTGAGTGTTTACAACCTAAGCGATTTTCTTTGCCATCTTCTTGATCATCCAGGCGCGGCGAATGATTGTTTCATAGTCAGTGACGGGGAAGACATCTCAACTTCAGACCTTGTTCGGCACATGGCGACAGCACTCCATTGTTCAGCGCGAATCGTGAACTGCCCAAAGGCGGTCTTGCGTTTAGCTGGAACCCTATTGCGAAAAGATGCGGCAGTTCAGCGTCTCTGTTCATCTCTCGTTGTAGATAGGGAAAAAGCCAAGAAGTGTCTTGGATGGAGTGCTCCAAAAACTCTTGATTGGGGCTTGGTCCGAACAGCAGAGTGGTTTCTCGGCAGGAAACAGGGAGAATGAGTGGGGTCCGTGCTCTTTTCTTCTGAACCAGGAGCAACGAAGAGGCGAGCGATGGCGTTGGAGATATCAAGTGCCTTGGACTAAGCGAGCGTTCGATGTGCTTGTGGCTTTCACGCTTTTACTGCTATTACTTCCACTTCTCTTTGCGCTTGCGCTGCTCATCAACGCGACATCGAGAGGACCGGCCATATATTGGTCGAACCGCGTCGGGAAGAACAATCGGATCTTTCGGATGCCGAAGTTTCGCACAATGCGGATAGATACTCCTCAAGTACCTACTCACCTACTAATGGATCCAGCTGTCTACTTGACTCCCATCGGCAGTGTTCTTCGCCGGTCTAGCCTCGATGAGTTACCACAATTGTTCAGCATCCTAGTGGGTGATCTGAGCTTCGTTGGGCCACGGCCAGCGTTATTCAATCAAGATGATCTTGTGGCGCTCCGGACCGAGCGAAACATCCATATGCTAGTGCCTGGGCTAACTGGTTGGGCACAGGTGAACGGCCGTGATGAACTACCAATCCCTGTCAAGGTAGAGTTCGACTATGAATATCTGCAGCGGCGATCATTTATGTTTGATCTTCAGATCATTGGTATGACGGCGGTTAAGGTTGCACGCGGCGAAGGAATTCAGCATTGAGAAGGGAAATGTAAAATTTGAAGGTTCAGAGAAGAGGTGCATAAGTGAGCATACATTTGGGCAGTTCTCTTTCCGTCCAATGCGCAACCGTGTTGGCAGGACTTCTTCTCATGACCGCCATTCCAATTCCAGCTCAGCAGCCTGCAACGCCCGCGGATACCGGTCAGTCGGCAGGCAATTCCAGCCATTCGACGGCAGTGTGCGAATCTTCCACTAGTGGGTCGCCGTACATTCCGGTCGATAGCTGGGTTTATCCAGCCGTGCTGCGACTCTACTCCATGGGCTATATCGATCATGTCTATTTGGGTATGCGCCCCTGGACGCGTGCCAGTTTGAGCCACATGCTTGAAGACATCGACGGCGAGTTTCGCGATGCGGATATGTATGGAGATCCAACCAGTGGCGAAGCGCAGGATATCTACACTTCTCTGATCCACTTTTTGCGCTATGACGCCGGAATGCAATGCCTCACGCGCCAGGGGAACTCCGACATCGAATCAGTCTACTCAGTTAGCCGCAGTATCAGCGGCACGCCCCTTCGAGACAGCTTCCACCTCGGCTCGACCATCATCAACGACTACGGCCGCCCCTACGAGAACGGTTTTAACAATTACTCGGGCGCCAGCGGCTATGCCACCGCCGGCCGGTTTACCTTCTATGTGCGCGGCGAGTTCCAGAGTGCGCCCTCAGCCAGTGGGTACCCCCAAACACTAGCCCAGGAGCTCAGTACGATTGACCTCACGACCTATACTGATCCCACTACTCAGCTAACGAATTATTACCTTCCACAAACCACCATCCCTATGGGGCCGATCGCCACCACCACCGATGGGCGACTTCTCGAAGCTTATGTTTCCGCCCACGTCCTGAACCATGAAATCTCCTTTGGCAAGCAGGATGACTGGCTGGGACCCGGCTTAGGCGGCGGCATGGCCTACTCCAACAACGCCGAAAACATTTATTCCTTCCGCATCAACCGCATCGAGCCAATCTACATTCCACTGCTCTCGCGGCTTATCGGACTTT
>Ga0224559_1002049_pt1 | contig 10598 bp, 9 predicted proteins | sample 714S33034metaG_FD_180676 | JGI IMG/M metagenome (GOLD analysis project Ga0224559, IMG submission 180676) | Peat soil microbial communities from Stordalen Mire, Sweden - 717 S3 30-34 | ecosystem: Environmental > Terrestrial > Soil > Wetlands > Peat | place: Sweden: Norrbotten County, Stordalen... | reverse complement strand
CAATGGAATTGAGGCTTGAAAATCAATCTTTGCCTCTTCCAAAGGACCAAAAACAAATAAGCCTTGCGCATAATATGTCCTGGATTGAACCAGTGACTTTCACTCCACCCTTCAAAGGAAATAATATGAAGCTAGAATTTCTTCTGTTTAATGAAACCGAAAAGCAAACTCCTTACAGAAATTTACATATTTGGATTAACGTTACTAAGGAGACCTGAAAATGGCATCATTGGACTCTTCGCCGTCTGAGATAGAAGTAGGAAAAATCGCTTTGCCGGAACTAGTAAAAACCTTTGAAATTTTAACCGAAGAAAAGATCGGATTCTTGAAAAAGATGTTCTACGCAGGGACCCCTATAATTACGATTATTTTTTCCGAATTGTTGATTTTCGAAGGAAGGTTAAAAGAAGCTTCTATAGCTTATACCTTGCTTCTATTGATCCTTTCATTTTCTACAACAGTTACAAAAAAACAGGAAGTACGCGAAATTCACCAGGCTTTTCTGCTTTTGCCAATTTTTCGCCTGGTAAACCTTTCAATGCCGATTTTTTCCGAGATCAATCTTTACTCTTTTGTATTCATTTATGCGCCCATGACAATTCCTTTAGTAATCGCTATCGGCAATCAGAGGATCACATTTGAGAAAAAAAAAGTTACTTTCAAGAAAATACTGAGCCAAGTTCCTCTAGCCGTTCTTGCAGGCCTGGTTTTGGGGGAAGCAGAATATATATTAAGTGGAAACAGGAACCTTATCCCGGACATCTCTCCGGCAAATATACTTTTATTCATAATCATAATGATATTCATAGTAGGTCTGATAGAGGAATTTATTTTCAGGGCAATCCTCCAAAAAAGGCTGGAAAAGTTCTTAGGGCCAACAGGTGGAATCCTTCTAGCAAGCCTTCTTTTTGGAATAATGCACTCTGGCTACGGTACTCCCCTCGAAATGGTATTTGCTTCCCTTGTAGGGGGTTTCCTTGGCTATTGTTTTTATAGAACCCAGAGCCTTGCATTTGTAATAATGATTAATGGCTTGATAAACATTTTTTCCTTTGGGATAATTCCAACATTAGGCCCAGGACTGGGATTTATGTAAAATGTGCTTCTCTGAGCAAATTTAGATACTACTGCACTTGAAAAATTAAATTCAGAGAAGATGAAACTCAACTACAGATTCAGCAATAATAGTAGACAACTGCAGAAAAATTACGGATCAAGTAAAAAATATTGAAAATAGAATCACACTGAAGCAAAATATATCTCATATCCACTTTATGGAGCCAAAAACTTCGGACTTGCAACCTGCATAGCAATGATCTATATCAATAAATAACAATATACTCAATTAAAAATTTCCCGTTCGAAGACAACTACTCCTTTAAAACTACAGACAGATATCTTGCTTCAGAAAAATCATGTAAAACAAAGTTAAAGACCAGCTCAATAAGCTAAACTTCAACGACCTGGTGCTGGGTTTTTATAAGAAACTGAATTTTTTGTAATCCTAATTCGCCATTTTTATTTTTGTGTTGAACGGAAATATTCATATTTCAAAGGAGTGAAGAGTAACATCATGGTCAATAAATTTAGGTTCCATTTTTTATATTCTATTTGACAGACAATTTTCTATCTCTTGATCGTTATATTTCTCAAATTTTGATCGAATTATTGATATGAAATTGACAGATTATATGAATAACATGATAAAATATGGAAATATTGTGTAAAATTAGGATCATAAAAATGTGAAAGTAGAACAAAAAACCCATATTTAATCATCTTTTTTAGGTTTTATGGTTGGAAACTTACAAATTTGAGATAATTTTGATAAAATTTTTGCAAGCAGGAATTGGTTTTCGATGAAAATATAGACTTCATTCCATAATTAACCAGAAAAGAAAAAATCGGGTCAATACATAAATTAGTTGGAAAAATATAGCCAATAATCCCGCAAAGAAAAGAATTAGAGGTAAATAGAAATCCTCTTCATTACTCCAAAAATATGCGCATTTTCTATTATTTGATTGATGTTTTCAAGATTAAACTTTAAGCGTAAAGAATGCATACATTTAATCCATTGAAAAATTATGTTTCCACCTCACTGAAATGTAGAACAAAAACAGCTGAGAAAGAGCCTAAGAGCATTCTACAAATAAAATCAATCAAATAATGTAGGACGACAAAAAATACCGTCATTCCACTAATTCACTAGTCATAAAACATATTCTGTCGACTCTATAAAAATCCAATAAGTGTGCGTTTTTTCATATTTTTATAACCATTGTGTTATAAAATAATACTATATTTTCCCACTAAAAAACGACGTAATACACAATATTGAAATCGAATGAGTACATTAAATTTGTTGATACCGGCCTCAAAACTATTAAACCTTTCATAATGAACATTTATTTCTGCAAATATTCCAAACATGTTTATACCCAACACCAACTTCTTGTTAAAGTTTCATAGAAGGGGTACATTAGCGCAAATATAGTGATGTGTAGAACTTATTGATCTACTGAACGAAGAAATTAAAAATTTGATCTTAATAATTCAATCTTAATAAGACTCCCCATTTTACTACCTTCAAAAGTTTGTATCCAGAATTTTTTTCTTCTATATTTAACCTTCCTTTGACGAAAACTCTAAAATTGTTTTGCTCACAAGGAGAAATGAAATCTATTACGACAATCTGATAAGAAAAATCCCAATGTTATGTGATAGATAAAAGATATGATTCAGAAAAAATCCATTCCCTAATTAGTAGAAGAAAGAAAATCAGATTCAATCACACATTTAAGAAAAAGAGAGAGAAAGAAAACTTGGGTAAAATGCAGAAGACAGATGCGCTTAATATTTGATAAAATTAAATACAATCAAAGAAATACGGCGGAGATAATGTCCCTGTTGTCAAAAGGAAGTTTAGAGAAGTACTTAGGGCAAAAAAGTTCCATAATCAAATCAAAGAAGGAAAACTTAAACTGATAGTCTATAGCCTAAAAAAATAATAGAAGTAATTTGCATTGAATTAAGGATTCCTACAGAGTCCTTCTTCCACTATTAATCTGTGACTTTAAAACTCATAGGAGAAAACAGAATTGTTAATATTATATATTATAGAACATACGTAATTTAGTCTCTGCTTGCAGTGACATACTTATCAATTTGCCCTGATTTCCTGAGAAATTATTTGAAAACGGGATCAAAATATTTAAAATTCCTATCTATCAATTCAATAAAGGAGCATAAAGTGTGAATTGAAAATGAAGACGGAGAAATGAATGTACTTAAAAATTGCGATGTTTGCCTATTTTGTAGTTCTCTTTCTTACCCTTCGGGATGTCCGGATCTTTAAAAGGACAGGCTATCGTTCCTACAGGAGAGGAGCCCTTAAGGGACTTGCAGCTTCTACAATGATACTGATAGGAGCAATTATTGTTGGGACAAATATAAATCTAGGCTTGCTTATTGTTTTTATAGGGCTCTATATTAATCGCAAAGGAGAAAGAGAACACGTTTTCACTGACGCAAGCACTCTTGATCGCTTCCTTGGAAAGACGGATTATGTAAAAAAAAGTACAGATTAAATCCAAAAACAAAACCAGAATTTAACCATTTGAATCTTCACAAACTCAGAACCATTTTAGATTTATTGATTGATAAAAAAGTTACAAAAATGATTGAATTTTCGTCCTTTAAACCTATCCGAATGTACTGACTTTGATAATATTAATTTGGTATGAGAGTAAATGAAGTCATTTTTATCACGTACTCTTCCGGGCCTCTATTTACCACAAATGTGATTAACCACTGATTATTTTTATACGTATATCAACTGAGAATGCCTTAATCTCAACAATCTTTCTTTCATAAACTACTCGATTTTCGTACTTTTTTAATCCCATAAATCTAATTATTTGAAATCAGATGCTGCATTATTGTGGCAATTTTCATTGGTAGAGTAATAATTGCCTCTGCTGGATATAATCGAAAGAAAATTATCTTATTACTGGATATTTTTATAGCAGATAAGAAAACAAAAATTCACGATCTTAAAAATGGGACAAATGTCAGATGATTTATACTTACGCTAACATATAGTTATTAAAATTTTATTACAAGGGATAATAATAATTCGAGAATCTAGTATATTAAGCATAATAAAGATGGAGAAGTACTAAATGTAAAAATACGCATGCAGATTAGGAATAAATATGGAGTCAAAGTGAACATTAAGAAGTCTACTAACCATTAGATATTATATAAAAATCAAATGGGTGAAAATTATCGTTCAAATTATTTGTTTCTTAGTTATATTTCCACTTATATTATAGTATATGCATAATTATAGTATATGCATACAATATGCATAATGATATGCAATTGATGCTTTAAAAATTGAACAAAATTTATCAAGAGTTAGAGGCATAAAGAAATGGAGAAACAGTTATTTAGCAACGAAAGTAAGAAGTTGGCTATTTTGCTAGTGGTCTTTTTTTCAATTTTCGTTTTATCTGTAGCTTCGGCAGCTCCTGTACAAAGTTCATCGCCGAAGGCGCCATATGCATATATTACGAACGACGGCAGCAACAATGTTTCGGTTATTGACACATCCACTAGCTCTGTTATTGCCACTGTGGATGTAGGATCATCACCTGAAGGAGTCATGGTCACCCGTGATGGAACAAAAGTATATGTTGCAAACGAGGGCAGCAACACTGTATCTGTAATTGACACTGCCACAAAAGAGGTCACAGAGACGTTAAATGTAGGATTCTGTCCTGCGGGAGTTGCGGTAACTCCGGATGGAACAAAGGTATATGTGACGAATTCAGGAGATAACAATGTCTCTGTAATTAACACAGCAATCAACCGGGTTACAACGGCAGTGAATGTAAGCGGTGAACCTGAAGGAGTTGCAATCAACCCAACGGGAACAAAGGCATATGTGGCAATCTACGATACCAACAATGTCACAGTAATTGACACAGCTACAAACACGGTCACAGCCACTGTGAATGTGGGACTCGGGCCAAAGGGCGTCGCGGTCACGCCAAGTGGAAAAAAGATATATGTGACGAACCAAGAAAGCGGTAGTGTATCTGTAATTGATGCTGCTACAAACACTGTTACAGCCACGGTAGTTGTAGGAAGCACTCCTTGGGAAGTTGCAGTCACACCTGATGGAACAAAGGTATATGTAGCGAATGAGGGAAGCTGCAGTGTATCTGTAATTGATACATCCACTAACACCGTTACAGCAACAGTACCTATAGGATCTAATCCTATAGGAGTTGCAATTACCCCTGATGGAACAAAGGTATATGTGACAAATCCTGGGGACAATACGATCGTTATAATTGACACTGCAAAAAACACTGTTACATCCACGCTGAAGGTAGGAAACATGCCTTTTGCCTTAGGAGAATTTATAGGAGGACCTGCAGCATAAAACTGTTTCTATAATAGCCACATCCAAAAAAATGCTACAACAGCGGTACCTGTAGGAAGCTCTCCTATTACTTTTGGCCAGTTAATAGTCTGGAAACCAGTACCTCATCAAAAGATTTGTTATAGTCAGTCCTTCCTTCTGGAAAAGTACCGCTCAACAATGAAATTAACGTAGTTATTATACATGTGCATCTGTTTCTTGGTCTTCAAACCTTGGCGATAACAGCCCTTCAACAAATGTGAAGTTGTGCATAAATACAATACCTGGGGAATCATACTTTACTTTAATACCCAAAAACTCTGAATACAGTAGTCCAACAAAGTTGAAATATATCAGACAAAATTTTGATAAACATTTAAGTATTTAAGTATTTGAGATTTTTAATCTCTTACAAAGAATTCTTACTTATGAAAACTCTTACTGCTTTTGTTCTTAAAGGAGAATACAAACTTCTTCAGTCTTTTGGAGCCAAACTTTACGAAATTAATTCCTTAATTGATCGAAAAATCTTTTCTTATAATTTTTGAGCCCGTATAATTAAAATCTTCAAGAAGCCTACATGAAGATGAAGCAATCGCTTGTTTTAAAATGCTTTTTTTAAAGCAATGGAATTGTCTTTAACTTTGAACTAGAGAAACAATGTATGATCGAATTTCTTTCAGGAAATGTCTTTGCTTCCCTTATTACATACCGGACAGTACAGTACAACAGTCTTATCATTCGTAAAAAATTATTGATAACTGCAAAGAAGAATAAATATGGAGACAGTTGCAAAGCTAACTTAATTGCCTTGGCTTCAAAATAAAAAAGGGAATAATTCAGGATGCTAATTTTATCCATTCAGATCCTGACATACAAAAGCGGATAAAACCTCGATAAAACGAAACAAAAACATTTACGCACTTGAAGTCCATGATCAAGGGCAATAGTCTATATGGTTAATGAATGCTTAGATACTTATTAAAAATCAAATTAAAAGATTTCTGCACATAGTTTACTTAAAATAAGGAAACTATTTTTATAGATACGGTGCATAATAGAATCATGTTTCAACAAGATGTCCTTGACCTAGCTTACTGGAACGATCGACTAAAAATTGCAGGAACAGAAATATTACCGGAGAATTTCAAAACGCTCAGAAAGCACATCAAAAGGTTGCAGGATGAAGAACGGAAACATAGGACGATAATTAATCATCTGATGATACTAATACGCTTCTCAGAGTGGTTGGGAAAACCATATGAGGACGTTACTGAGGATGACTTTAACGACTATTTGGACACCATAGATAACCTGAAAAATTCATCTCTCAAGCTTCACAAAATTGTCATCAGAGCGTTCATAAGAACAATTAACCCAGAGCTCGCAGGATGCATTAAAACGAAAAATACACAACACAGCAGTATAACGCCAGATCAGCTTCTAACAGATGAAGAAATTGACTGCTTAATCCACCATGCACCCACAGCAAGGGATAAAGCACTACTAGCTTGTTTAACAGACTCTGGAGCAAGGATAGGAGAGTTATTAAGTACAACCATTTCAGATGCAAAGTTCGACGAATATGGATGCTTGTTATGGCTTCGTGAAGGGAAGACAGGCGCTAGACCTGCGCGATTGATTTTTGCGTCTTCTTACCTTCGCCAATGGCTAGAAATTCATCCTAGGAAAGAAGACCCTGATGCTCCAATTTTCTGTTCATTCCGGGCGCCTTATAATTTGATATCTCGATCAGGTCTATACCAGCAAATTGCGATAATAGGAAAGGCAGCAGGAATCAAGAAAAGAATCAATCCGCATTCATTCAGACATGCAAGAGCTACAGATTTGGCTAAGAAACTGAAAAGTGAACAAAAGCTTAAAGCTGTTTTAGGATGGAAAGCTAACTCTCAGATGGCTAATATTTACATTCATCTATCAGCGAACGACATTAATGCAGCAATGCTCGAAGCTTCAGGTCTCAAATTACCCGAAGAAGAAGAAGAGAAGCCCAGAGTTTTAAAATGCCCCCGGTGTAAAGAGATCATAGACAAAAAAGCACAATTTTGTTTTAGATGTGGTCTACCGTTAACTATAGAATCTAGTGAAACCATAGAAACCGAAAAAACTGTGATTTCCGAACTTGTTTTGCAACTTCAAAAAGCTGATCCTGCTATTTTAAATGCCCTTATTAATGCAGTTAAAAGCAGCAACGTTTAACTATTTAATTTTTTTGCTTGCTATACATGGCTATACATGTATACAAATAATAGCGAAAGATAGCTTTCTGGGAAAGTTTAAATAAGAATACTGAGTAAATTTCTTAATACCATATAGTTAAATTTATATAGTTTTTAATCTAAATAGTTGCCGGACGCCACTACTAAGGGAAAAGACTTAAATAATACCAAAACCCTTCTAGTTATGTTAATTTAACGAGTAATATCGGAGGCTATAATGATCCAAATGGGCAAAAAAGTTCTTGTGAATGTCTATTTGAAGCCGGAAGTTTATTCCAGAATCGAAGTAACTAGGGGAGAAATTGCAAGAAGCACATATCTTTCCAAAGTCATTGAAAAAGCTATAAGCTAATATAAAACGGACATGAGAAAAAATGTGAATGGAAAAATAACCGCAATCTATGACCCCAAAAAGGAATTAAAAATGTTAGATGATGTGATTTTTCAACCTGAAACGATTGCTGCATTTAGACAAGTTTGTTCTGATAAGAGAGAGGTTCTCGAATATATGCAAAACTTTGGTGCCCCCATTGAACGAGCGATGGCGAAAATCATCTTTTCAGTAACAGGAAGAGAACGGATTAAAACGCATGGCACTTGTAAATAAAAATCAACTAATCGATCAAACAAATGTGGAAAAGTAAAATGACAAATTGCTGAAATGATACGCAGGAGCATTTTTTTGATACTTCGAATATCAAAAAAATGCTTTAATATGTTAAAATACACATATATTTGCGGTTCTAACAACCCTATATATGTGCTTTTTTCATATAAGTTTTGTGTCTCCTGCACAGATTCCTGCATCATGTTTTAACTTAGTTAGTTTACCCAGGACTTGAAACAGATGCAATATTCGAACATAAGGACTAATGATGAAGAATTTCAAAAATATCACGATTTGTTGATAAAGGATAACTTGATTGTTACAGATGCAGATCCGGCAACAAATATGATTTTTCAACTATACCACGTAATATAATCGATTATTTGTCAGACACCATATTTCAGATGTGGCAAACATGGGAATACCAACAGGATCTCATTGACCCTGTTAACGATCCAGATATCTATGCAGAAGTTGATCGGCTGAACTGGATTCTTTTCAATATGTGGATACGATCACAGGGGCATGATTGAATGCCACTCGAACTGGAAGAATTAACACCTGAGCAGAAACTGTTTGATATGATTGATAAAGTTGTAATTGTAAGGGGTGCAATCTCGAGTGACCCTAAAATATGGGAGTTGAATATAAAAGGTAAAGTTTTGAAATTGGATACTGATCGCTTGGAAAACATGAAGCAATTCAGGCAGCAGTATCTAAAAGCATTTAACCGGCCTGCTCCTAGAATCAAATTGACCAGATGGTCTTCATTCCTGGAGGCGTTAGCAGACGATAAAGCAACAGATACACAAGATCTGGAAGAATCAAGGCATGTATTCATAGCTAGACAGATATTTGAAATTGGTGCGACCGTGAAATGTCAGACGCTGCAGAAGACGCACTCTCAGGATTGGTTTTATACAAACACATTTTCAATGACGATGAAAAAGTATATCACTGTATGCCTTCAAAAGTTTTCTTAGCGTTGGTGGATGGAGCGGGATTTAAAATTCCCCCGAATGAATTGTCTTCAGCAATAACAGAACTTGGAATGAAAAAAAGTGGAACACCGCGTGTTAGTTATTGCGGTAAACAAGAAAGGTCTTGGTGTTTCATTCGAGACGCTGTATTGAGAGAGAAGGGGGAACAATTGGATGACTAAGGTAGCCAGCAAGACACCTATATGTAATATTATTCATAAGAATTGCAAAAAATGGTGTCTAGGTGTCTTGTATATATATAATGCTATTGTTTTTCGCCAGACACCACTAGACACCACAATTTATAGCAATGTCTCCCAACATGGATTAAGCAAGACACCACTAGACACCAATATACTGTTTTTCCATCATTTAAACCAAAGGTGGTGTATATTCTGACTGAAAAAATCAAAGTCTTTGGCGGTCCTGGCTGTGGTAAGACATCAATTATTAAAGAGTTCTATCAAAAGTATCTTTTAGATGGATATAAACCAACTGAGATCACCGTATTAACTTTCAGGAAAACCGCAGCAACAGATCTCATAGGTGCCACAATTCCATATGCTGGAATGAGGGAGAAGGAATTAAAGCAACATGTTGGAACTATTCACTCAATTTGCTACCGATTAATAGGTTATCCTGAAAAGATGGAGCAATCCGATTACGTAGATTTCGTGAAGAAAAACAATTATGGCAAATACTTTAAGAACGGAAGTCACAGAACTAAAATTACTGATATGGAAGAGTCGGTGTACTCAGGTGATTTGTTTGATCTTTATTCCTGGCTCCGCAATACATGTACACCCTTTGACAAATGGCAAAGGTATCCGGGTGCAAAAAATATAACAATTTCTCCAAATAAAGTTCCTGAATTTTTAATTAATTATGAAGAGTATAAAAGACAAATCCGGAAAATTGATTATTCAGATATGCTACAAATCGTAATTGATCAGTATATCCAGCTCGATACCCCTATTTTGATGGTTGACGAGTTTCAGGATTTCACATCCCAAATGTATAATATATTTAATATGTGGGTTCCAAGTTGTCAATCTGTTTTGGCTGCAGCTGATCCGAACCAATCGATTTATGAGTTTTTTGGTGGTTGTACTGATTATTATTACCATTTTGATGCAACTGAAATCATAAGACACGAAACTTTCAGGCTAACTGAACAGATAAAGAACTTTTCTCACAAGATATTGAAATGTGCTGGAATAACCTTTGAATTGTAAATATATTTAATTTATTATATATGTTTTGCATAAATTCTAAATTGCACTAATTATTACTAATTAGTATTAAAATTGCATAGTCTCAATATTAGAGATTATAAC
>Ga0224559_1002047_pt1 | contig 10601 bp, 9 predicted proteins | sample 714S33034metaG_FD_180676 | JGI IMG/M metagenome (GOLD analysis project Ga0224559, IMG submission 180676) | Peat soil microbial communities from Stordalen Mire, Sweden - 717 S3 30-34 | ecosystem: Environmental > Terrestrial > Soil > Wetlands > Peat | place: Sweden: Norrbotten County, Stordalen... | reverse complement strand
CATCGCCCTCTTCTCGGCGCTGTTCAGCATCATCTTCGTCATGACCGGCGGCGGCCCGGGCTACGCCACGACGACCATGGAATTCCTCATCTACCAGACCGGCTTCAACCAAGGCGACTTCGGCACCGCCGCGCTCTACGGCATCATCCTGTTCGTGCTCACGGGCATCGTAGGCATCGTGCAACTACGACTCATCGGGTCGAACGAATGACCACGCTCGCGACCCCACCCCAAGAGACCAACGAACCTGAGCGGCCCGCGCTGATCACCCCGAGAAAACCGAAAGTCGGTCGATGGGCCCTCTTCGCGGTCATGGTCGGGGTCGCGGTCGTGATGCTCTACCCGTTCTGGGTCATGATCATTACGAGTCTCGAGTCCGAGCAGCAGTTCCTCTCGGGTGGAGGATTCTCCTGGCTCAGTTGGTCGGGTCTCTCCTCGACGATTCCCGTCGGCCAGGAGGTGCTCAGTTCGACCATCGTCTGTTCGGCGTCGATCTTCGTGATCCTGTGCGTGGGACTGCCCGCCGGCTTCGCGTTCTCCAAGCTGCGCTTTCGCACCTCGACCTCGGTGTTCCTCGTCATCGTGAGCGCCATGATGGTGCCCTTGCAGGCAATCCTCATGCCCGAGTTCGTCAACGTCACCAAGCTCGGACTGACGGGCGGGTACTTCGGCGCGATCCTCGTCTACGCCGCACTCGGCACGCCGTTCTCCACGTTCTTGTTCACGACGTATTTTCGCGGCGTACCCGACGAACTGATCGAGGCGGGCATCGTGGACGGGCTCGGCTACGTGGGCGTGCTCGGACGCCTCATCATCCCCGTCGCCGTGCCGGCCATCGCGACCGTGACCGTCTTACAGTTCATCCAGATCTGGGACGACCTGCTCGTCGGACTGCTCTTCATCCAGAACACCAACGAGCGACCGATCACGGTGGGTCTCGCAGTGCTCGCCGCCGGACGGACGACGTCGATACCCGAGCTGATGGCGGGGTCGTTGGTGAGCGCCCTGCCGGCGATGATCGTCTATCTCGGGTTCCAGCGCTACCTCGTCAAGGGCCTCACCATGGGCATCGACCGATGACGCACTATCCGCACGACCACAAGGAGCAGTAACGCATGGCAGAGATCACCTTCGACGGCGTCACCAAGGTGTTCGGCGACGACATCAAGGCGGTGGACGGGTTGTCACTCAACATCGCCGAGGGCGAGTTCATGGTCTTCGTCGGGCCTTCGGGATGCGGCAAGACCACGGCGCTTCTGATGTTGGCGGGACTCGAGGACATCACCTCGGGGACCCTCTCCATTGGTGGCACGGTCGTGAACAACGTGCTGCCCAAGCACCGCGACGTCGCCATGGTCTTTCAGAACTACGCGCTGTACCCGCACATGTCGGTGGAGAAGAACATCGGTTTCGCCCTCAAGATACGCGGCGACTCCAAGGCCGAGATCAAGCGCAAGGTCGACGAGGCGGCGACGATCCTTCACCTCAATGACTTCCTGGACCGTCGTCCCAAGGCCTTGTCGGGCGGCCAGCGCCAACGCGTGGCCATGGGTCGGGCCATCGTACGAAACCCGCAAGCGTTCTTGATGGACGAACCCCTCTCGAACCTCGACGCCAAGTTGCGCGTCGAGATGCGCCTCGAGATCGCCCGAATCCAACGGCTGCTCGGCGTCGCGACCGTCTACGTCACCCACGACCAGGTCGAGGCAATGACCATGGGCGACCGCGTCGCCGTGCTGCGCGACGGCAAGCTCCAGCAGGTCGACACGCCCCAGCACCTCTATGACCGTCCGGCCAATGAATTCGTCGCGGGCTTCATGGGCTCGCCCCCGATGAACCTGCTGCGCTGTCACGTGCGCGCGGGAAAGGACCGCGTCCAGGTCGTCTTTGGCGACCAGGTGATCGAACTGCCCTGGGACTACACCTCGTCCCACGACCTGCCGCCTGCGGGCCTGGACGTCGTCTTTGGCGTGCGCCCCGAGGACGTGCTCGTGGCCGACGCCCAGAGCACCAACAAGCTCAAGACCCGCGTCGAACGACGCGAGGCGCTCGGCTCGGAGATCCTCGTGCACCTTTCGCTCGACTCCTCGAGCGACACGAGTCAGAGTCCTCGAGGCGAACTCGCGCGACCGGTCGCACTCGTCGCCAAGATGGGCCCGCGCCAGAAGATCGCCGTGGGCGACGTGGTCTTTGTACAGTTCGCGGCCGAGCACGCGCATTTCTTTGACGTCGCGAGCGGCGAGACGCTGCGAAGTCGCTGAGCATGCGCTCCCCTCTCTACGTCAACGAAAGTGAGCAACCATGACACTCGTCGTGAGCCGTAATCCCGCCACGGGCGCTTCGCGCGATCTCGACGTTCACGACACGTCAAGTAGCGAGGTCCGGGCTCTCAGTAAGCGCGCGTCCTCGATCGCGGCCGAGTTCGCACGTCGGCCCCTCGCGTGGCGTGCGTCGTTGCTGCGCGCCATGGCCGACGAACTCGAAAGGCGCGCTCCCTCCCTGGTCGAAGTCGCCATGGAGGAAACGGCGCTGCCCCGTCCGCGCCTCGAAGGTGAGCTTCGCCGCACCGCGTTCCAATTTCGCTTCTTCTCTGACGTCGTGCTCGACGGCGCCTTCCTGCAAGCCTCGATCGACCACGCCACGGACTCGGCTATGGGACCGCTGCCCGACCTGCGACGAGTGCGCGTGCCGATCGGTCCAGTCGCGGTCTTTGGTAGTTCGAACTTCCCCTTTGCCTTCTCGGTGCCCGGCGGTGACAGCGCCTCGGCGCTGGCGGCGGGTTGTCCCATCGTCATCAAGGCCCACCCCGCGCACCCCGCCACGAGCCTGGCTACGTTCGAAGCGCTGGTGAGCGCAGCGAACGCGGCGGGGGCACCCGAGGGACTGCTTGGACTGGTCTTCGGTCTCGAAGCAGGCGTGGCTCTCGTGCAGGACCCCGCGATCAGTGCGATTGGCTTCACCGGCTCGGTCGCGGCCGGCAGGGCATTGTGGCAGCTCGCAAATGCTCGCGCGACGCCCATTCCCTTCTTTGGCGAGCTCGGTTCAGCCAATCCCCTCGTGGTAACTCAAAGCGCCGCCAATGAGCGAGCCAGCGAGATCGGTGCGGGGATCGCGGGATCGATGACGCTCGGCGTGGGTCAGTTCTGCACCAAGCCGGGACTGCTCTTCGTTCCTGCGGGCAACCCCGGTGACGAGGTCGTCACGTCGCTCGCGGGGGTCTTGCGCGACCTCTCGGGCATGACCATGTTGAGCGAAGGGATCGCTGCGCACTTCGGCGAGGGCACGAACGCCATCGCCGCCGTCCAGGGCGTCAGTCACCTCGTCGGAGGAGCGCTGGACGGTGCCACCCAGGTGGTGGCCCAACTTTTCGAAGTCGACACGGACGTCTTCAACGGACCTTTCGCCGCCGCGCTGCACGAGGAGTGCTTCGGACCACTCGCCATCGTCGTGCGCTACCGAAACGTCAGCGACCTACGGGTGGCGCTTGAGGGCGTGCAGCCCGCACTCACCTTCAGCGTGTTCAGCGAAGATAATGACCCCGACGCGCCGTGGCTGATCGAACTCGCCCAAGAGAAGTCGGGTCGCGTCATCGCCAACCAATTCCCCACGGGCGTCGGCGTGAGTTGGTCGATGCAACACGGGGGGCCGTGGCCCTCGACGACCAACTCGGCGGCCACGTCGGTAGGTGCGGGTTCTATTGACCGGTGGCTTCGACCCGTGACCTACCAGGCACTTCGCGCCGAACTCTTGCCAACGGCGCTTCGTGACGATAACCCTCTCGGGGTGCCCCAGCGAGTAGACGGCGTCCAGAGCTAAGTCACGCCACGACTACATTTTCATGTTCATCGAGCCCATGTGAAAGTGCAAGCCCTTCGGTGCGCTGACCACCTTGGCATACACGGTCAGGGTCCGCGCGGTCTGAAAATTGGTCCACTTGAGCTCGAGCCGGACGGTCGAACCCTTCACCAATGGTGAACGAAGGTCACTGAGCATGGCACCCTGGAAACGAAGAGCCAACTTCTGGACATGACCAGGCTGGATGAGGATGTTGGTCAACCAGGACATCACGTGATCGCCTTTACGCATGTTCTGGTCGTAGTACATCATGGACATGCCCGAGACCGGCGAAGACACTGAGGTGAGCGAGATGGGCCCTTTCGAATTATTGGTGATGAACATCACAACCGCTGAATCACCGTTCGCCGGCGCGGCGGTCACGGTCGGGTTCGTAACGACGATCCCCCTCGGCGAAGCCGCGCCGAGTGGGGCTGCGACGAGGCTCGATCCGGCCCCTAGCGCCACCATGGCGGTCATCAGAAGAATTCTTCTCACATAAGGATTTTACCGGTGCCGGTTGTTCACTCGAAGCGACGTGACACGGCCCCACGCCGGGGAAATGACCACCAGGACCCTCGCGCTGCGAGCCTCTTGTCGAGTCACCCAGGAGTCGCGACTCGCTTGGGTCCTAGCCAGTAGCGTGCAGTTCACGTGGTCCAAGCCACTTGTCAGAGGAGATTTCGCATGAAAAGCACCGCCCCCACGCCAAGCACCCGCAGACCCGTTCGATACCTCGGAGCCAGGACTTTTGTCGTCGGTCTCGCCACCACGAGTGCACTCCTAGTCCCGACGCTCGCCCAAGCGGCTTCGCCTGCTTCGACCTCGGTCCAAGTCCGTCATGGCTCCGTCGCGAGAACGTCGTCCATCTGCGACAAGGTCAGCGCGGCGTCGGTCTCGTCGATCATTGGTTACAAGGTCCCCGCGGGCGTCGCGATGACCGTCAAGATCAAGCCCACTAAGGCGAACTTCGAAGAGTCCGGATCCGACACGTCCTGCACGTACGGGGCTGTGACCAGCCTGGCGACCTTGCTCAAGGCCGTCACCCTCTCGTACGAAACCATCGCCAAGCCCCTCACTCCCGCCGAGATGCAAGAGTCGATCGCCAAGACCAGCGCGATTGCCAAGTTCAAGTTCAGCACCTATGGCGGACTTGACGTGCCGGGCTTTTACTTCAGTCTGACCGAGGCCGGCATCACGGGTCAGGGCATCACCGGGGTGAAGAACGGCACCACGTATTTCAGCGCCAGCGCGGAGTCCAAGACAATCTCGAAGTCGACCCTGGCCGCACTCGCGAAGCTCGCGGAGAATCTTTAGCGCCGACAACGTTCACACGCGGTTCCCGCGGTGTTTTGCAAGAGACACGCCTGGAAAATAGACATCGGACCCTAGTGGCTCTCTGATGTCGCACAAAGGCCGTCTGTTACATTGCCTTCGTGTCGGTCTAAACGACTAGAGGACTTCGTTCCACCATGTCGCGTGACCTCAACGACCATTGTTTGAACGAGGAGATCTCATGACCAAGGCCACCCCCAGTGCCTCCTATTCGGTGACGATGAGAGTCGGCGTCACGAACCCGTCGCTCATTGGATCGGTCGCGACGGCGGTGAGCGACGCGGGCGGCGCCGTGACGGCTCTGGACGTCGTCGAACCCAACGCGAAGCACATGGTGGTAGACATCACCTGTAACGCCGTTGACGATGGGCACGCCGACCTGCTGAGGGCGGCGGTAGATACGATCGACGGCGCGAGCGTCCAAGCGGTCAGTGATCGAACGTTCCTACTGCACCTGGGAGGCGTCATCTCGGTCGAGCCAAAGGTTGCCCTCAAGACCCGCGACGACCTGTCCATGGCCTACACGCCCGGCGTGGCACGAATCTCGACGGCCATCGCCAAGGACCCGTCGCTCGCGAGGAACCTCACCATCAAGCGCAACTCCGTCGCGGTCGTGACCGACGGCTCCGCGGTGCTGGGCCTTGGCAACATCGGTCCCGAGGCGGCCCTGCCGGTCATGGAGGGCAAGGCGCTCTTGTTCAAACGATTCGGGGGCATCGACGCGTGGCCCGTGTGCCTGGCGACCCAGGACGTCGACGAGATCGTTCGTATCGTCGAGTGCATCGCCCCGGTCTACGGCGGCATCAACCTCGAAGACATCTCGGCCCCGCGTTGCTTCGAAGTCGAGGCGCGCCTGCGCGACCTGCTGGATATTCCGGTCTTTCACGACGATCAGCACGGTACCTCCACGGTGGTCTACGCCGCACTACTGAACGCTCTGCGCGTGGTGGGAAAGTCCATGGCGGACATTCGCGTCGTCGTGCTCGGCGTCGGCGCCGCGGGCGTGGCGATCAGCAAGCTACTACTCGTCGAGGGAGTCGGTGACATTATCGGCGTGAACCGCAACGGCATTCTGTCGGCTACTGACACGCGCCTCGACGACGCACGTCGGTGGTTGGCCGAGAACACCAATAACGAGAAGCGAACAGGATCGCTGGCGGACGCTCTAGTGGGCGCCGACGTGCTCATTGGAGTCTCCGGACCGAATCTCGTCACCGAGGAACACTTGAAGACCATGGCCAAGGACTCGATCATCTTCGCCCTCTCCAATCCCGATCCCGAGATCGAACTCTCGATCGCGCGCAAGTACGCTGCAATCGTCGCCTCGGGTCGAAGCGATGAACCAAACCAGATCAACAACGTCCTGGCCTTTCCCGGCATCTTCCGAGGACTGCTGGACGGCGGGGCGCGTCGGGTGAGCGAGGAAGTCGAGATCGCCGCGGGTCGAGCCATCGCCGCCCTGGTGAAAGACGACGAACTCTCGCCTGACTACATCGTGCCCACGGTGTTCAACCCCAACGTCGTCACCACCGTCGCTGCCGCGGTCCAAGGCGTTCTTCGCGCCATGTAGTTGGTCGATCGGTGCGCTGAGACTTCGTTCTGCGCGTTCCGTCCCATGACGTCACCTCTTTCGAAAACGACCAGAGTCACCAGAGAAGACTGTCTCATGGTTGGCGAACCGTCGAACCTGACGTAGTCGGATCTTCGAGTGAATCGTCGGAGGACGAACCATCACGTACGTTACGATTGGGCTTTCATTGGAGGCGTGGCTCTGGCGTAGTCGGGGCCACCCTCGACGCGTGAAGTACCTTAGGGCCATCGCGAAAGGATTCAAAACGAATGGGTGATATTACTTTTCTCGGCTGCGACCAGGACGCGTATTGCTCGAGCGTTGAGCGCCACGTGGCCGAGTTCATGGAAACAACGGGTCACACCGTGCATATCCAGCTCATCGACAACGACCAGTACTTCACCAACAAGTTGTCCCCCTTTCTCTCTGGCGACGACCCCGCTGACGTCTACGTTTCTGGACCAGTCTTGATGTGGGAGCAGTTAGGCGCTGGATTCGTCGAGCCACTCGATGCTTATCTTGAGCAGGCTCGCGACGACTACGACTTCGACGACTTCGTGGGGTCGTTGATTCATTGCAATCGATGGTCGGGCACCTTTGGTGATCCACTCGGTGCGGGACCATTGTTGGAGATTCCAGTGAACTGCGAAGCGTACAACCTCGCCTACGTGCCCGAGACACTCGAGGCTGCGGGCGTGAGCCTTCCCACGACGTGGGAGGAGTATTTCAACGCGGCGAGAAGGATCGTCGAAAGAACGGACAAGCGTGGTTTCGGCCAACGCGGCGTCGACGAGTGGCACACCATCTACACGGGTTTCGCCAGCCAACTCTGGGCGTACGGAGGGGCGGATTTTGATGATCAAGGGCGCTGTGCCGTGGCGTCGCCCGCGGCGATTCGGGCGACGAGTGAGTTCCTCACGGCCTTGCACGACGCCGGCCCCACTGACCTGATGAACCAACGCTGGTACGAATTGGCGATCGACTTCGCTAAGGGCGACTACGGCATGATCGTGGACTCCGATCATTACGTTGCGTTCTTCGAGGATCCGACAATCTCGAGGATCAGAGGAAAGGTCGCCTACGCTTTACCGCCCGTAGGACCTACCGGCGTGCGGCGGTCCAACCTGTGGACGTGGTCGGCGGTCATGAACGCCCACTCGAGGGACAAGGCCACGTCGTGGGAATTCATGCAGTGGGCGACGAGCAAGCAGTTCCTGCTGCGCGCAGCCTTCGAAGGCAATATGAATCCAACACGCAAGAGTGTCTGGGAGGACCCCGAATTCGTCGCGTTCTCGTCCGGGTGGGGCAGTTTTGCGAGCGTCGCGCGAGATCTCTCCGAGAACATCGCCAACGTCTTGGTCACGCCGATGACGAACTACATCCAACTGGCGCGGCGCTGGACCATGGGACTACGTGAAGCGTACGTGGGTGAAAAATCCATCGAGAACTCATTGCATGAAGCAGCACACGATATGCAGTTCCTCGCTTCAAAGTCATCATGATTTCCCCCAAGACAGATTCCGTGCGAACAGCCTGAGATCGTGGCAAGCCGTGCGGGGGCTGGCGACGCGCGCGTGGTCGCGAGTGGCTCTTGATCGATTCCGACTAAACCGGAGGATAGAAGGAGTTCCATGTCCCCGTCGGTACCCGCTCAATTCCGCCTAGTCTCACTGGCGCCGAGCTCGCACGTTGTGCCGGACCACGATCTCGAAGACAGAGAAGACACGCCTTCATCACCAGCTGAGCGATCGACCCAGCGATGACCCGCGTGCTCGTCACCGGAGCCACCGGGTACGTTGGCGGACGACTGGTGCCTCGTCTGCTTGACGACGGGCACGTGGTTCGGTGTCTCGTGCGAAGCCCCGGCAAACTCGACCAAGTCTCGTGGCGCGATCGCGTCGAGGTGATCAAGGGTTCGGTCGCGGGTCCTCTCGACGTTGCGATGACGGACGTCGACGTCGCGGTGTACTTGGTTCACGGAATCGGTGAGGGTTCTGACTGGGTCGCCAAGGAGACCCGCGACGCCGAACACTTCCGCACCGCGGCCGAGACCGCCGGCGTGGGGCGGATCATTTACCTCGGGGGCATGGGACGTGACGACTCCTCGCTGAGCGAGCACCTGGCCAGTCGACACGCCGTCGGGCGCACCCTCGCCGCCGGCCCGATTCCAGTGACCGAATTGCGCGCGGCGGTGATCATCGGCTCGGGTTCGGCGAGCTTCGAGATGCTCCGCTACCTCGTAGAGGTGCTTCCCGTGATGATCACGCCCAAGTGGGTGGCGACGCGCACGCAACCGATCGCGATCTCCGACGTGCTCGCCTACCTGGTACGCGCCATTGAAGTATCAACGCCGCTCAGCGGCGTCTTCGAGATCGGTGGTCCCGACGTCGTCTCCTACGCCGAGATGATGGCGATCTACGCCGAGGAGGCGGGCTTGAAGCGCCGACGACTCATCCCCGTGCCGGTGCTCACGCCGCGCCTCTCGAGTCACTGGGTGGGCTTGGTGACGCCAGTGCCGGCATCGCTGGCGCGCCCGCTGGTGGACAGTCTCGTGAACGAAGTGGTCGTGCGCGACGACCGCACCCTCAAAGCCCTGGGTCCACCGGTGTGCACACTACGCGAGGCGATCAGACTCGCACTCGGCAGCACGCGCAGCGGCGAAGTCCCCACGGCATTCACGACTGCCGACCTGCAACCCTTTCGCCCCTACGAGACCGATCCCACGTGGGCGGGCGGCACCGAACTCGTTGACGAGCGCGTCGCCACGACGTCAGCCACTCCCGAAGCACTCTTCACTGCCCTCAGTTCACTCGGCGGTTCCAAGGGTTGGCACTCGGGCGAGTGGCTATGGCGAGTACGCGGTTACCTGGACCTGATCTGGGGTGGACCAGGCCTACGCCGGGGCCGTCGCCACCCGAGCGATCTGATGGTGGGTGACTTCGTTGACTTCTGGCGAGTCGATGAACTCGACCCGCCGCGGTTCCTGCGCCTGCACGCCGAGATGCTGCTTCCCGGCGACGCGTGGCTCGAGTGGTCCGTCGAACCAACGACCACCGGTTCTCGACTGGTCCAGCGAGCGCGCTTCAAGCCCCGGGGACTCTGGGGGCGCGCCTACTGGTTCTCGGTCCTCCCGTTTCACGGCTTCGTGTTTCCTGGCTTGGTCAAAGGCGTGATCCGCGACGCCGAAGGCCGTCGTCAAGGCCTCTAGCAAGTCGTTCAGTCACACCCGACTAGATGATGACCTCAGCCGTTGGAATCCCGAAGTCCTTCGCCAGCGCAGCTTGCACGGCACCGTACTTCGCGTAGAGGACACTGAAAGAACTCTGGAACGCCTTCACGCTCTTTATCGAACTCAGGAGCGTCACCAATTGGCCATTCAGTTTGACGACCGTCGCGACATCGGTCGCGGTCTTTCCCGTGAAGCCGATCTTCAGCAATCCCGAATCGAACGTCTTGAGGGCCGGCACGAACGCCAACGACGGTGTCGATACCTGGGCGACTGTTGGCGAACCGGTCAGCGCCGACAGCGCATTCGTCCACTTGTTATCCGCTTGGCTGAAGGGTCCTTCGAGAGCCTTGAATTTAGTCAGTTGCGCTGACGAGCTCGATGCCCCCGCCAGTGAAGCTTGTGTTCCTACGAAAAGGACACCAACTAATACCGAAGCAATGAACAGTCTGGTGCGCATCTTCCACTCCCTTTTCTGTCTTGATGTCACATCACTCGCACGCAAGTTGCATTCTCGGTCACGCCGGATCTATGGAATTGCGCTGAGCGGAGCATATCGAAGTTCGCAGGTTCTCGCCTGGCTGGTCATCGGACCTCCGTAACTTGAATGACCCTGATGTCTGAAGTGGACCCCCG
>Ga0224559_1002046_pt1 | contig 10602 bp, 8 predicted proteins | sample 714S33034metaG_FD_180676 | JGI IMG/M metagenome (GOLD analysis project Ga0224559, IMG submission 180676) | Peat soil microbial communities from Stordalen Mire, Sweden - 717 S3 30-34 | ecosystem: Environmental > Terrestrial > Soil > Wetlands > Peat | place: Sweden: Norrbotten County, Stordalen... | reverse complement strand
CTGCGATGCGCTAGACGCCATGCACAAGTACGGCGTGGTCCACCGCGACCTGAAGCCGGAAAACATCATGGTTGACGCTCAGGACCACATTAAATTGATTGATTTCGGCATTGCCATGAAGCAGGACGCGCGGCGGCTGACCTTCGTCGAGATTTCCTCCACCCTGGGCACTCCCGACTACATCAGCCCGGAACAGGTGAAGGGGAAGCGCGTCGATCAGCGCAGCGACATCTACTCGCTGGGCGTGATGTTCTACGAAATGCTGGCCGGCGAGCCGCCCTACAGCGGGCCGAACCCGCTGGCGGTGATGAACGAGCGGCTGCTGCACGATCCCCGGCCGGTGCGCAAGCTGCGCCCCGAGGTTTCGCCCGAGTTGGAAGAGATTTTGAAGCGGGCGCTCGAGCGGGAGCCGCGGCATCGCTATCAGACGGCGAGCGAGATGGCCTGGGAGTTGCAGCATCAGGAACTGGTCGGCGTCGAGGATGGCCCGCGGCGGCCCGCGTTGCGCGGCATTCGTTGGCCGGGGGCGCGCCGCATGTTGCTCTACGTGGCACTGGCGCTGGCGCCGATCTTGCTCTTCGGGCTGATGATGGCGCTGGCTCGACGGTAGTAGCCTGTAACGCCCTCCACCTTTCCCTTCAACTTCCCTTGACTTCCACGGAGATCGATTCGACTGATGAGTATTCTTGACCGGTTCATTGCCAATCCGCTGGGCGCGCTCGCCGTGCTCACCCTGGCCGCGCTTTTGGAGGCCTATGGGGACTCGTTCTTTCAGGTTGGCTTCTACCGCTCGTCGGGCATGGGGCGCGTGCTGGCGCTGGCAGCCGGCGCGCTGGTGCTGGCCGCCTACGGCTCGGTGGTCAACTTGCCGCGCTGGGACTTCGGCAAGCTGATCGGCGTCTACGTGGTGCTGTTTTTTCTTATGGCGCAGATTTTGAACAAGATCCGCTTCGGCCATTCGCCCACCCCGCCGATCTACGCTGGTGGAGCGCTGATTGTGGCCGGTGGGGTGGTGATGGTTTTATGGAAGGGGTAAGCCAGCTTCCATTTTAGACCGCATCGGTCCTAATTGGTATATTATTTTGTTTTTACCGCGGTTTTTCTCTCCGGTGCGAAGGCCGTGACGGAGAGAGAGGAAGTGGCAGGCCACCCGCTTAATTTGTCGCAACCTGTTCTTTTTTTCAGCGAATTACGAAAAGGGAGCAGTAAGGATTCTTCTCGGATTTCAGAGCTCACTTCCTGCTTCAGAGCGCTATTCATGGGACGAGAAGCGTTCTCCGGCTGCTATATTGAATTTCCGGGATTTTCCACCGATCGAGTGTGCTTTGCCCAGCAACGGCTTTTGTAAAAAATGTATGTGACCGCCAGCGCGGTGCGCGCACGCAAAAGAAAATCAGGCGGGGAAAGTTCGCATGGCGCAGATATTCAGCCGCAGCTCCAATGCATTGGCCCGCGCGAGCCTGGTTTTGGCGGGGCTGATGGTGGTCGCCCTGGGGGTGGCGCTGGACCAGTTGCAGCGTTCGCCCTGGGTGACGCGGCAGGGCCAGCGCCCGGACCAGCCGGTGCCCTTCAGCCACAAGCACCACGTGCAGGGAATGGGTCTGCAATGCCAGTACTGCCACGTTACCGTGGAGCGGTCGAGCTACGCCGGAATTCCTTCCACCAGAATCTGCATGAACTGCCACGCGCAGCTTTGGACCAATGCGCAACTGCTGGAGCCGGTACGCCAGAGCTGGGCGACCGGCGAGCCAATTGCGTGGACCAGGGTGCACGACCTGCCGGATTTTGTTTACTTCGACCATTCAATTCATGTGAACAAAGGGATTGGCTGCGCGAGCTGCCACGGCCGCGTGGACCAGATGCCGCTGATGTACGCCCAGAACACGCTGCAAATGGAGTGGTGCCTGGATTGCCACCGCAACCCGGCGAAGTTTCTGCGGCCGACCAGCCAGATTTACAACATGGCCTGGGAGGCGCCGTCGGAGGAGCATCCTGTGTGGTGCGCGGTGAGTAATGCGAGGCCGAGTGTGCCGACGGCCCAGAGCGTGGATTGCGTGGCCGGGGAGACGGGCGGAAATCCGGGCGGAGCGGGAGCTGCACCGGTTTACAGGAAGTTGACCAGCCAGGACGAATTGGGCCATTTCCTCATCGACCAGTACAAGATTCGCCCCCCCAGCGAACTGACCAGTTGCGAGGTCTGCCACCGATGAGCGAAGAAATGAAGAGGGGAAACCAAAACGCGACCGGGAAGCGGGCTGGGCAGGCCTCCTCCTCAGACTCCGGCCCGGACTCCAGTTCGGCCTCCGATCCAGTCTCCGATTTACTCTCGGACCCGGTCTCCCGGCGCGGTTTCGTGAAGCTGATGGGCGCCTCGATGGCGCTGGCCGGCTTGGCCGGCTGCACCCGACAGCCCGACGAGTCGATTTACCCCTATGTGAAATCGCCGGAAGACCTGGTGCTGGGCAAGCCGATGTACTTTGCCACGGCGCATCCATTTATCACCGGCGCGGTGCCGCTGCTCGTCAAAAGTGACGAGTTCCGCCCCATCAAGATCGACGGCAACCCCGAGCACCCATACAACTTGGGCGCGTCGGACCCCTTCGCGCAAGCGGCACTGCTGGACTTCTACGATCCGGACCGCTCGCAGCACGTGACCTATCGCGGCGAAAACCGCGAGTGGGCAGAGTTTGCGCAGGAGTTGCGGAAGAAGGTGGCCAGCACGAGGGACGGAAGCGGAATTTACATTCTCTCCGCAACGGTCACTTCGCCTACGCTGGCGCGGCAATGGAAGGCGGTGCAGGCCGCCTGGCCCAAACTAAAGCTCGCGCAGTACGATCCGGCCATCGCCGGGACCGCGGCGGCGGGCGGGCTGAATCTTCAGTACGATTTGGCCGAAGCTGACGTGATCCTCTCGCTGGACGCGGATTTTCTCTCGGGAGCCGCGTTTCCTGGTTTTCACAAGCTGGTCCGCGCCTACGCCGAACGGCGCAAGGAGCCGGAAAAGGGGATGAACCGGCTCTACGCGGTCGAGAGTACGCCGACCACAACCGGCCTGAAGGCCGACCACCGGCTGGGCCTGCGGGCGAGCGAGATTCCCGCCTTCGCGGCCGAGATGGCCAGAGCCGTGGGCGTGGCGGGCATCAATCCTCCGGCCTGGCCGTGGACGGCGGCGCAGAAGAGGTTTCTGGCCGCCGTGGCCAGGGATTTGAAGGCGCACGCGGGACGGAGCGCGGTGATCCCAGGGCTCTATCAGGACGCATCGGTAACGGCGCTGGCCATGGCCATCAACAAGGCCCTGGGCAATCTGGGACGGACGGTTTTCGTCGCGCCGGAGCCCGTGAATCCGCTGCCTTCAGATCAGGTGGGGGATTTGCAGGCGCTCGTGGCCGATCTGAATGCAGGCAAGGTGGATTGGCTGGTAATCTTGAACGCCAACCCGATTTATTCCGCGCCCGCCGACCTGAATTTCGCCGGGGCTTTTGACAAAGCCAATATAGTGGCCCACCTGGGCTCGCATCTGGACGAAACCGGGCAGGTCTCCCACTGGCACATTCCGGCGGCGCATTTTCTGGAGTCGTGGTCGGACGCGCGCGCCTGCGATGGGAGGGTTTCGATCGTGCAGCCGATGATCGACCCGCTCTACGGCGGGAAAACGGCGCACCACGTCTTGCAGGCACTGCTCGACGAGCCGGGGCTGAGCCCGTACGAGGCGGTGCGCACGACTTGGCGGCCGGTGATCGAGGACGGCCTCAAAAAGCGGGGAAGCAGCGACCAGACGGAGGGCGGCGGCAAAACGGAAGGCGGCGGCCAGCCCGAGGGCGAGGATTTCGAGGCGGGCTGGCGTCAGGCGCTGCACACAGGCTGGATTGAGGGCACAGCTTTTGAGAACAGCTCGCCAATCGGCGGAAATGCGGCCCTTCGAGCGGACGCAACCTTTCACGGAAGCGTCCCCGCGCCTTCGCCAAAGAATTCGCTGGAGATTATCTTCCGGCCCGACCCGAACATCTACGACGGCCGCTGGTCGAATGTGGGCTGGCTGCAGGAACTGCCCAAGCCGGTGACCAATCTGAGCTGGGACAACGCGGCCATCGTCTCCGGGGCAACGCTGACCGCGCTCGGCCTGGAAGAGGACGACATCGTCGAGCTGACGGTGGGCGCGGGCCGGGTGACAGCGCCCGTGATCGCGGCCCCAGGGCATCCAGACAACGCGGTCACGGTTCACCTGGGTTATGGACGCCAGTTTGCGGGGCGCGTGGGTTCGGGCGCGGGCTTCAACGCCTACCTGATTCGCAACACCTGGGCCCCGTTTTACGCGATGGGGTCGATCAGAAAGCTCGACGGCAAGTGGGGCGTGGCGATCACCAAAAGCCATTACCAGGACCACCGGCCGAAGGCTTTCGGCGGCCAAGGTAGCGGCGACAACTCGCTCGAAGCCGACGAGGCGATCAACGAGCGCGGCATCATCCGCTACGCCACGCTCGCGGAGTTCAAGGCCCATCCCGGTTTCGCCAATGAAGGCGAGGGGCACTCGACCACCGATAAGAACAACACTCTCTTCCCCAACTGGCAGTACAAGGAGAACGCCTGGGGAATGTCGGTGGACATGGCGAGCTGCGTGGGCTGCAACGCCTGCATCGTGGGCTGCTACGCGGAAAATAACATTGCCGTGGTGGGCAAGCAGCAGGTCAGGATTGGGCGAATTCTGCAGTGGCTGCGCATCGACACTTATTTTGAAGGCGATCTGGCCAACCCGAGAGCCCACTTCCAGCCCATGACCTGCCAGCACTGCGAGAACGCGCCCTGTGAACAGGTGTGCCCGGTAGGCGCGACAGTGCACACGCCCGAGGGACTGAATATGATGGTCTACAACCGCTGCGTGGGCACCCGCTACTGCTCGAACAACTGCCCCTACAAGGTGCGCCGCTTCAACTTCCTGCTCTATTCGGACTTCGAGACCGAGAGCCTGAAGCTGATGCGCAACCCCGACGTGACGGTCCGTTCGCGCGGCGTGATGGAGAAATGCTCCTATTGCGTGCAGCGGATTTCGGCGGCCCGAATCGAGGCCGACAAGCAGAACCGGCCCATCCGCGACGGCGAAATCCAGACCGCCTGCCAGCAGGCCTGCCCCACCGCGGCGATCACCTTCGGCAACCTCAACGACCGCCAGAGCAAGGTCGCGAAACTCCAGGCCGGCGAGCGTAGTTACCAGGTGCTCGCCGATCAGAATACCCGTCCGCGGACGACTTATATGGCCGCGGTGCTGAATCCGAATCCCGATCTGGAAGACGCGCCGGTCGAGCACACACCGGCGAAGGCCGTTCCCGCAAAGAACTGAAAGGCTCGATCCACCGATGGCGCCAGGCGAAATAAAACGCGATCCCGAACGTGATCAGCGGATCGACCCCGCGACCGGGGAATTCCGCGTCATCGCGCCGGGCCAGAGCTTCCGGTCGGTCACCGAGAAGATCGCGCGCATTGTGCTGACGCCTGCGACGCCGCTGGGCTGGCTGGCCCTGTTTGGCCTGGGCGGCGCACTGGCCTCCGTGCTGCTGGTGGCCGTGACCTGGCTCTTTCTGAAGGGCACCGGCATCTGGGCGATTACGCAGCCGGTGGCCTGGGGATTCGCCATCATCAACTTCGTCTGGTGGATCGGCATTGGCCACGCCGGCACGCTGATTTCGGCCATTCTGCTGCTGTTCAAACAGGGCTGGCGCAACTCGATCAACCGCTTCGCCGAGGCCATGACGATTTTTGCCGTGGTCTGCGCGGGTATGTTCCCGCTGATTCACATGGGCCGTCCCTGGCTGGGCTACTGGCTCTTCCCCTATCCCAACACGATGGGCCTGTGGCCGCAATTCCGTTCGCCGCTGGTGTGGGACGTCTTCGCGGTCTCGACCTACGCGACCATCTCGGTGGTCTTCTGGTACATCGGCATGGTGCCTGACTTCGGCACCTTGCGCGACCGCGCCAAATCGAAGTTCGCGCAGCAGTTTTACGGCCTCTGCTCGCTGGGCTGGCGCGGTTCGGTGCGCCACTGGACGCGCTACGAGACGGCTTCGCTGCTATTGGCGGGCCTCGCCACGCCGCTGGTGCTCTCGGTGCACACGGTCATCAGCTTTGACTTCGCCGTGGCCGTCCTGCCCGGCTGGCACACCACTATCTTCCCGCCTTATTTTGTGGCCGGCGCGATTTATTCGGGCTTCGCCATGGTGCTGACGCTGGCCATTCCGCTGCGCAAGTTCTACCACCTGGAGGGGCTGATTACCGAGCGCCACATCGACAATATGGGCAAGGTACTGCTGGCCACCGGCTTTATCGTGGCTTACGGCTACGGCATGGAGGTCTTCATGTCCTGGTATTCGGCCTCGCACTGGGAGGCCTTCATGATGTGGAACCGCGTCTTCGGGCCGATGGGCTGGGCGTATTGGGTTCTCATCACCTGCAACTTGGCGATTCCGCTGACGACGCTCTGGTCGCGCCGGCTGCGCACCTCGATTCCCTTCATGTTCTGCCTTTCGATTGTGATCAACACGGGAATGTGGTTTGAACGCTTTGTTATTGTCGTGACCAGCCTCTACCGCGACTTTCTGCCCTCGGCTTGGGGAACCTACCGCGCGACCAAGTGGGACTACATGATCTATGTGGGGACATTGGGATTGTTCATCGCGCTATTCCTGCTTTTTGTGCGCTTTCTGCCCATGATCCCCATCTCCGAGATTCGCACCATGCTGCCGGGAGCGAAGGTGAAGCTCCCGGCTGCGGCCGATTCGGCCACGGAGGCTGGCGACTGATGCCCCCACGCGAAGGAATTTACGGCCTGCTGGCTGAATTCGACACTCCGGGCGAGCTGGTGAGGGCCGCGCGGCAGGCGCGCCTGGACGGCTGGCGGCGGATGGACTGCTACACGCCTTACCCGGTCGAGGAGGCAGCCGAGGCCATCGGCTTCCATCGCAACAAGGTGCCGCTGCTAACGCTGATTGGCGGTTTGATGGGCCTGGTGGCGATGTTCCTGCTCGAAACCTGGGTCTCCGTGTGGGCCTTTCCGCTGAACGTCGGCGGTCGGCCGCTGTACTCCTGGCCAGCCTTCATCGTGCCCGCCTTCGAGTGGACGATTCTCTTTGCGGGCCTCTCGGCAGCCTTCGGAATGCTGGCGCTCAACGGGCTGCCGGCGCTCTATCATCCGCTCTTCAACGCGCCCAACTTTCGCGATGGCGCCACCACGGACAAGTTTTTCCTCTGCCTGGAGGCGCTGGACCCCAAGTTCGACCGGGCGGAGGCGAAAAAGTACCTGGAGAGCTTTCTGCCGGTTTCGGTGGTGGAGGTGGAGTACTGATGGGAGCTAGCCGCCTCGGTACGTGGGTTCGTGAATTCCCAGGTCCCAAATTCGGGGCCTGGGGCACCCGCGCGTGCGTGATGGTGCTGCTGCTGATTGCCGGCTGCCGTCAGGACATGCAAGACCAGCCAAAGCTGATTCCGCAGCGGGGTTCGGCCTTCTTTGCCGACCAGCGCGGCGCGCGTCCGCAGGCGGCCAGCACCGTGGCCCGCGGCCAGTTGCGCGCCGACAGCTACTTTTATACCGGCGTGGTCGCGGGCGCCAACGGCTACCGCGAGGAAAAGAACGAAATGCCTTTTCTGGTGACCATCGAGGTGCTGCGGCGGGGCCAGGAGCGCTTTAACATCAACTGCTCGCCCTGCCACTCGCGGGTGGGCAACGGGCTGGGCGAGATTGTCCAGCGGGGCTACAAACCGGCGGCGAATCTTCACGATCAGGTGCGCCTTTCGCAGCCCATTTCGCACTATTTTTACGTGATGAGCCACGGCTACGGGGCCATGCCGGATTACTCGGCGCAACTTACCCCCATCGACCGCTGGGTGGTGGCGGCCTACATTCGCGCGCTGCAGTTGAGTCAGGCGGCCACGGTCGCGGACCTTCCCCAGGGCGTACCGGTGCGCAGCCTGAAGGAGATTGCGCGGGAGAAGCGCTTGCCGGAGAGCTTTGCCGAACCGTGGAAGCTGCCCGCGACGGCCGTTCAGGCTCTTCCGCCGGAAGCGAAGCAGGGAACACCGGCGCTGGCTCCGGCCAATCGGGCGAACCCGAAGCTGCTGATTCCGCCGAACAAGCAGGAAAAACAGAACAAGCCGGCCCCGGCGGCCGCGAGGTGAGGATGAAGGAAATGGCCCACGAGAGGCGCAATGCGAAGAGGCTCCCGGCCGAACTGGGCGCTCCGGCCCTGGCTGACGGCTGGCGGAGGCGCGCTCTCTTGACCGGCGCGGTCTTCTCGTTGCTCGCCGCTGTCCTGGGATTTCTGGATGGACGCGGCTTCGACGCCGATCATCTGCTGCGCGCCTGGCTGCTGGGGCTGGTGCTCACCTTCGGCTTCGCGGTGGGTGGGCTGGCGCTCTTGATGCTCCAGTACTGCACCGGCGGCAAGTGGGGCCTGCTCTTGCGCCGTCCGCTGGAGGCGATGAGCCGCACCCTGCCGCTGGTCTTCATTTACTGGTTGGTAGTGGCGCTCTCGCTCAGGAAACTCTACCTCTGGGCGGCGGTGGGCGACGTGAGGGCGGCGCTCGAATCGGGCTGGATCAACGAGGTTCAGGCCCACGCCATCGCCTTCAAGCGACCGATGCTGAACCCGGCGGCCTTCACCTGGGTCAGCCTGCTCTGCTTCGCCATCTGGGGTTTCTACACCTGGAGGCTGAACGCGCTGGGGTTGAAGCGCGACGCCGATTCCCCCGCCAGCACGCCCTTCTGGATCAAGAAATTCGAGAACATCAGCGGCCCTGGTCTCGTGGTCTACGCCCTCTCCATGACGGTCGCGGTGATTTACTGGGTGATGTCGCTCGACCCCGCCTGGTCTTCGTCGGTCTACGGGCTGCTCTTTCTGGTGGGGCAGGGCTACCAGGTGCTGGCGCTGGCCGTTATCGTCACCGTCTCGCTCTCCCAGGAGGAGCCCTTCAAAACTCTTCTTCGCCAGACCGAGCAGCACGATCTGGGCAGCCTGACCTTCGCCTTCGTCATGCTGAACATCTACCTGGCCTTCTCGCAGTTTCTCATCATCTGGTCGGGAAATCTGCCGGAGGAGATTCCCTGGTACCTGGACCGCATTCTCGGCCACTGGGGCGTCATCGTCACGCTGGACTTCATCTTCTACTGGCTGATTCCCTTCACGCTGCTGCTGTCGCGCGACCTGAAGCGCAATAAGAAGCGGCTTGTCCGGGTCTGCCAGTTGATGATCTTCGCCAAGGCCTTCGACCTGTTCTGGCTGATCGAGCCGAACTTCAAGGACGCGGCGCGGAATCTTCACTTCAGTTGGGGAATTCTGGAGTACGCGGCCGTGCCGGCGGCGATGATGGCCTTCTGGGTAGCCTATTTCTGTGTACAGTTGAAGACGCGCCCGCTGGTGCAGGCCAACGATCCGCACGTGGCGGAGATTTTGGAGGCGGAAGATGTGTCCGCATAGCCCCAACGAGCCGGAAGAACGCCGCGCGAAGTCCCCGCAGCCGGAGTCAAAGCCGGGACAAGAGCCGGAGCCAGAGCAGAATCTGGAACCAGGGCAAGGCCGGGAACGGCGAGGGAAAGAGCACGGCCTCTCCGCGGGCTACGAACACTCCGACGTACGCGCCTCGGGCGTCATGGTTTTTATGACCGCGCTCGTCATTTTTGTTGCGGTGATCGGGCTTTTTACCTACGGCCTGGGCAAGCTGCTCAACGCCTACCTGACCAAGGAAAACGGGCCGCCGAACAAATGGGCGCGGCGGACGCCCGACGTGCGCGCTCTGGGCAATATGCCCTCCAGCCCCGAGTTGCAGAACAAGGCGGCCGAACTGACCCAAAGCTTTCCCACTCCACGCCTGCAGACCGACGACGGCAGCCAGGATGTGGCCGACTTGCACGCGCGCGAGGATCTGCTGCTGGACTATTACAGCTGGGTTGGGCGGCCGGCCGGGCCGGCTCAAGGTGTGGCGCAGGGTTCGGCGCAAGGCAAGGTGAGGATTCCAATTGCGCGCGCGATGGAGTTGATCGCTCAGCGTGGATTGCCGGTGGCGCCGGCCAGTCAACAGGCGCCGTTGATGACCGGAGAGCAGCAGCCAACCGTGGCCGTACCGCTGACCGGCGGTTTTGCGCGCACCGGCTACGAACAGGATCAGGAGGCGGCACGGGAGGCTCAGGGAAGGCCGAATCGGTAGGTGGCGTGGGAGGTTAGCAGGATTGAGGTTTATGGCCTCCCTGGTCTCAAAAGCAAGACCTGGGGCACCCGCCAATTGTCACCAGAGTAGAGAGAAGGAAAGCATCATGCGGAGCACGGGCACAATGCGGAAGAGTTGGCGAGAAGCGGCCCAGGCTGTCGCGGCCTCGATGGCGTTATGTGTGGCCGCGTGGGCCCCGGTTGCGCTCTGCGCGGCTGGCTTAAGCATCTTCGCGCTTTGTCCTGCGGCGCGGGCACAGGTCTCCGGCTACGGCGACAAGCAGGTGGGCCCGGCCAACGACAAACCGCCGTCGATTCTGAATGGCGTGGGCATTGCTCAGCACCTGAACGGACAACTGCCGCTGAACCTCACCTTCACCGACGACCAGGGCCGGCAGATTCAGTTGGCCAGCTA
>Ga0224559_1002044_pt1 | contig 10605 bp, 5 predicted proteins | sample 714S33034metaG_FD_180676 | JGI IMG/M metagenome (GOLD analysis project Ga0224559, IMG submission 180676) | Peat soil microbial communities from Stordalen Mire, Sweden - 717 S3 30-34 | ecosystem: Environmental > Terrestrial > Soil > Wetlands > Peat | place: Sweden: Norrbotten County, Stordalen... | reverse complement strand
TTCTGCTCAAGCGCGGCACTCAAACTCTGCAATGCCTGCAGATAATTTCGAATGGCTGCTGTCCGGGTTTGCTCCTGCAAGAGCCGTGGACCTTGCAGATTCGTTGGTTCCACAAGAACCTTTACCTGAGCGGATCCGATACCGGAGGCAGCAGTGAACAACGCGCAGAGGGTCAGGAGAAACTTGAGCATCGCTATTTCTCCCAACGAATCTGATTTCCCATGACAACTCCACTCGCAACGGAGAACGTTGCTCCGGTATGGACGGGCATTTGCACCTCCGCGGTTCCGTTCTTGAGAGGCTCGTCCACTGTCGACTGGGCCCCCTTGTAACTCTCTGTGAAGGTGACAACTGTCCCGTCGGGTATCGCGTTGCCGTTACAGTCGCGCACCGGATCGGTGACTAACTGAACCAGCGGGCCCATTTGCCGAGCATTCATCTTCAATCCGCACGGATCACCAGGAACCTGCCCCACAACGCGTGTGCTCGAGACTTGCCCGATTCGAGCCACAAATCTATCCATGCCCTGCCTGGCTGTGGAGTCCATGGCGGTCCAGGCGACCCCGTCATGCGCGATCACCATGCGCTGCTGAACACTTCCGGATAAGTTTGAGAGTTCAAAGGAAACTGGCGTAGGTGCGGTCATCAAATTGTGATACGCATCGAAGACATATACGGCGCCGGTGATGCCGTCATGGATGCCGACCGGAATCCGAGAAGGCTTCGCGAGAAAGCTCAGAGCCGCAGGTCTACTTTCGGGCACAACATCGAATGAGCCACTCTCCGATGACGACTCCCTTGCAAGAAAAGCCAGGTAGTGACCGGCATTGCAGAGCGATCCTGGAGGAAAGACCGTTACCCCTCCCAGTTGCACATTGCGCTTGAGTACCTGCCCGAGACCAACGATGTATAGAGTCGCAGTCCCGCTCCCGGTGCTCTGAATGGAGAACGCCTTGCCGGCTTCGACGGTCCTGGGCAAGCTCATACTCGCACCTTGAGGAAAGGCCAAATGCCCGGCGGCGAAGGCCAGAACAGTGAGCAGGAATGGTGTTCTCGATCTCACTGGGAGCCTCCAGAGCTGTAGGTTGCAACGACTGTTCGCTGACTGCTGACGTTCCTGGCGAGATCTTCGGGAATATGGATTTGAAATGCCACCGGGTTCTGCGGCAAGAGTGTTTGGTCAACATACTGGTCTGCAACCCAGACCACCTTACCGCTCTGGTCGTAAAAGGTCCCGAGAACATGCGCGACGTTCACGATCTGGCCGCTTTGATTGATGAGTTGCCCGGTCAAGGACGCACCGGGAGCCGGATTCAACTTCTCGTCTTCAATCTCGATCACCGGGTCCGCCGAAGCTGCAATAAGGGCCGATACAGGTGACATGCGGATGCTGCCGACGCCGGACAAAGCCACATTTGGGAACTTGATGAGAAACGGGGTGACTTGCTTCGGGAGCAGAAGATGGGAGATCTTGTCGAAGCTGCCTTCGGTCGCGATCGGCAATTGATCCTTTGAGAGCAAAGTTGCCGTAACCGACACATAAGCAGGCACGACGTCTTCGTTCAACAGTTCGCCGAGAATCACCACACCGTCGGCCCGTTCCACGGGATGCATGTCCACAATTCGCACATGGGGCGCTTCCACATCTTGCGCTCCCCAGTCATCTCCCGGCCCACGGTAGATCACATCCCAGCGCAGATAATTCACTGGGATAACCTGCGGCGGCAACGTTGGCTCCTTGACAATGGGCCATTCCGCTTCCCACTTATCCCCATTTCTCACTACGTGCAGGTCACGTGTACTAACCGAGCTGCCAACAACGGTAGCCCAATGCAATGTGAGTTCCATCTCTGCATCGTCGGCGGATGCATGAAGTGGCCGGACTTCGAACTTGTCCAGAGCCGAGTAAGTGAGAAGGCTGGGATAGTATCCAGTAAGGTCATGCACGAATTCGGCCTCGGTAAACTGAGCCTTGTTGGCGAGACTGGCATACGCCTTCTCCCAGGCCCGAGCATGGATTTCGCTGCCAAGATTCCTGACTGCAGCTTCCGGTGTGGAAGACGAGGCCAGGATGTTCTGTGCGCCCGCATAGGCTGCCGCGGATGGCGCGGGCCATACTGTTCCAATAACCACCAGTGCCACGGTCGTGGCACCGAGAAATCCGGCGAGTAAGTTTCCCTTGTTCACGAAACCAGCCTCCCTTGCACGAGGTTCTCATCGGTGGCCAAGGATTGGCCTGCGCGGCGTTTGGGCCAGCTTTTTCCCGGAATCAAAACCACCAGTATCGCGAGGAGGCTGCTGCCGAATGGGAGGATGCCCCACATCAGGCCTTGCCAATGAGGAGGAATTTGTGGCGCGTTTACCGGTACAGCCGGCGGGACCCCGTCTTCGCTCCACACAGTAATGGTTTTGTCTTCAAGATTGTCGACTGGCCGCCAACCGGCAAAGGAGAGAAGAGGATCGTAATAATGGTCCCGCACAAATACCCATTTGAGTCCGTAGTGGTCTGCATGCGCGAGTATGGCGCGGAGTGCGTCGAGGCCCGGCTCGCCGAAGTACTTTGAACTGGTGAGGGCTCCCGCTCCATGGCGTGTCAGTTCCGGCAGCATGCGTCCGGAATTCCACTCGCCGTCAACGCTGCTGGCGTCCGTCATCATGGCCAACCGGGCAATCTTGTTTCCGAACCCGAGAGTAATGTAGCGATATCGATCATGACCATCGCGATTGAGCCATGAGGCAACCGAGTCAACCTTGAAATCCGCGGCATCTGCCGGCCGGTAGGTCGCCCATCCCACTGCCAATGCACAACTGAAAGCTGCTGCCGTGGTCAAGCCGACAACCGCCCACATTCGATATCGATCGAAGAGCTCGGCGGCCAAAAGCCCCACAAACGGCAGGGCGAGCAAAGTTGCCCAATAGCTGAAACGCTCCATGGTAAGCACGTCGAAGGCACGTCCCAGAAGAAGATGGCCCACCGGGGTCGTTCCACCGAGCCCAATCAGAAATGCAACCCAGAAGCCAAACAGCAAGGGACGGAGCCGAACCGCAATGGAACCGCGAATGAAGATGAACGGGAGGGCCAGAATCAGCGCCCCGTAGGGAACGATGAAGTAGTTGAGGCCCCATTGAGGACTGAGGATGTAATTTGCCCGGCTGGGGTGTGGAATGGGTGTTTGTGTGACGGGATAATGAATCAGTGCGATCCAAAAAGGAAGAAGCACGACTGCAATTGCAACGCCGACCACCGCGGCGATGGTGACTGTGCGAACCACAAAGGACGAAGACGAAATCCGCTCGCCATCCTGGCGATCAAGCAACACCAACACCAGAACGGGCAGCGCAAAGAAGATCGATCCAAAGAGCAGCGTGGCATGGTGAGCAGCGGCAGCGGCTGTGAACAGCACGCTCGCTTTAAGCAGCGATCGCCACTTTCCATGTCGCACCCACTCGAAGAGAAATGGCAGCGCGTTCAAATAGATTGGTGCCGCGCATGTTGTGCCCAGTTGTCCCGCGGAATAAACGAGAAAGCTTTCCGAGCCCAGGAAGACACTGGCCAATGCCGCAATCGATGCGGCACGCGGGCCGACCCAGAGCAGGGAGAACCGGTAAACTCCCACCACCAGGAGCATGATGGCGGCAAGCTGCACCGCCATATACGCAAAATCCAAACCGAGGACCCAGGACACCAGCGCAACCCACTGCTGCGGCAAAGGAGGGTATGTGGTCTGGGAAAAGCCGGCATACCACTTCGCGTTCCATGGGTCGAACCAGTGGTGGACGTAATGGGAAGCAAAGAGAATATGGAAGTTCGTGTCGTAGGATTTCAGAGGCAACTTCATGAGCAGAAGTGGCAGGTGAACCGCGACAACTGCCATCAGAATGAGGCCTATCGGTATGGGCCGAGCTGACTGGTCGATGGACTTAGTGTTCTGCACAGTTGCCTTTCAAGACACTCGTGGAATTCACACAACACGTTTTCGCGGTTCTCTCATACATCCCTTGATACCGCTCCAACATTCGTTACCTCTCTGAGCGAGTAAGGGCGTGTGACGCTTAACGACGAGGAATCGTCGTCTGCCATGAGCATTATTGCTCTCCCCAATGCCCAGTGCGCACCGCCGCCTGCTCAACAACAAGGCAAGTGTCTCAGTAAAATAACTCCGAGTCTGACCAATTTGGTACATCCGTGCCGGAAGATGGCCATCCCCAGCGATGTCGCGGCGCAAGCGTATCGCCCGCGGTGTTCTCGCGTCGCAACGTGGTCAAAAGTGTACAGGATTAACAAGACCTGGAGTGTAGGGTTGCTTCAGCCAAGTCTCCATGGACATTACCGATGACGACAACTTCACATTCAAGGGTGTTTTCTACCAGGATCGATAGCCTCGATGAGAGTCTTTTTCGCGGTCTGCCGAGAGGCGATGCCCATTCAGTAGAAAGCGCTGCCGCTACAGGACAAACAACATCGGCCGAGCAATTCGTTTTGGAAGGTACACAACAAGACGACTGCCGCCTCGATATGACTCTCTTTGAATGGAACAGCTCAACCTGATTTCGCGCTGGTGGCCCTTTGATTGCAAGTCCTCAATTCCCGAAGGTTGTATTGGTATTCGTGTTCGTTGTGCTTGTCTACGGGGCCGACGCGCAGGTCTACAATGTCGGGCCCGACGCCTCCAAGAGCCCGCAGGCGCAAACCAATCAAACGCAGCCAACCAACCAATCACTTGGTTGGGGATCGAACATTCAAAACGCGCGCCTCGCGCGCGCCGCGGAATTGGCGTTACAGCACGGAGACCACGCGCTCGCGCTTGACTATGCGCGGCGTGCCGCACAGGCCACTCCGAATGACCCGCAACTATGGTTCCTGCTCGGCTACGCGGCACGGCTTAATGCGAAGCTCCAGGACTCCGCCGATGCTTACAATCGAGGTCTTCACCTTAGCCCCTCATCGCTGGAGGGACTCTCCGGTCTTGCACAGACCTTGAGCTTGATGGGCCGGGCTGAAGAGGCAAAGCGTCTTCTCAAGCAGGTGGTTGCCGCCGATCCGAAGCGAAGAGACGATGCATTGCTGCTCGGAGATCTTTCCATGAGGTCGGCGGAATATGCCGACGCGCTGGAGTGGCTGGGCAGAGCGGAACGGATCAAGCCTGACGCCCGGTCGGAGTTGCTGATGGCGATTTCGTACCAGCACCTCAAGCAAATGGACTTGGCGACCCGCTATATCGAGTTAGCCAGGCAACACTCTCCTGACAGTCCCGATGTTCAGCGGACGTTGGCCGGATATTACCGCCAGGCCGGAAAGTACTCCGAGGCGATTGCGGCCCTGAAGTCGATTCGCAACCCGAGGCCCGACGTCACGGCGGAACTCGCGTACACGTATCAACTCGATGGCAAGCTGGATGATGCAGCCAGGCTCTACACCCAAGCGGCGGATGCTGCGCCGAAAGACCTCGGTTTGCAACTCTCCGCGGCGCAAGCCGAGATTGCTGCCGGCGCCATGGAGAAAGCGAACCCATTTCTCCAACGCGCCGCGGGCATCGATGCCAACCATTACCGGCTGCATGCAATCCGCGGCGAGATCGCCAAGCTCCAGGAAAACGATAAGGACGCGGTTCGAGAATACAACGCCGCCGTGGCTAATCTCCCCGCGGAACCGGCGGAGGGACCACTGTTTGGCATCCAGCTCCACATGGATCTGATGGAGACCTACAAGGCCCTTGCCGACGAGAGCTCCGCGCATCGTGAGCTCGATACCGCGCAAGCGGAAATCGGCGCGCTGGGCGATCAAACTTCCGGCAGAGCACAGTTTCTGCGCTTGAGAGCCCTGATCAGGATGGATACCGGTGATTTCGAGTCTGCGCTGGGCGATATCAAGGACGCACTCGCAATCGACCCCCACGATCGCAACGATCTGCAACTCGATGGAGATATCCTGATGAAACTCGGCCGCACCGAGAGTGCGATCGTGGTGTACAAGGAAGTTCTCGCAAGCGATCCGGTCAACCGGTTTGCGCTTACCTCCCTCGGTTATGCTTCACGCGCGGCAGGGCGCGATCAGGATGCGGAGAAGTACTTCCTGCGCTTGGCACAGGTGGGCCCTTCGCTCTACATACCCTATCTTGCTCTTGGGGACCTTTACACCGCTCGGCGCGAATTCGCAAAAGCCGAAGACTCGTACAGCAAAGCGTATGCGCTTGCTCCGCGGAAACCCTTGATTGTTGCGGGCGGAATGAACGCCGCAATCGAAGCGCACAACCTGGAACTGGCCGGCGCCTGGTTGAGTCGCGTCGCAAGCGGAGCGGAGCAAGAGCCTCAAATCCTCCGGGAAAAGGAGAGATACCTGAGCTTCAAGGGCGATTATCAGGCATCTGCGGTAGTCGGCCAGGAAGCAATCAAGTCGCTGCCGCGAGACAGAGACGTGGTTGTCTATCTCGGTTACGATCTGCTCCATCTCAATGACTACGATGAGCTGCTTAAACTCACATCGGAGTATCTCAACATCTTTCCCAAAGAGCCCGACATTCCGTTGCTGGAAGGGTATGTACACAAGCATCAAGGGCTCAGCGAACAGGCGCGGCAAGACTTTACCGAGGCGCTGGCCCGGGACCCCGAGGTGGTCACCGCATACGTAAATCGTGGTTATATGTTGAACGATCTTCATCAGGCCCAGGCGGCAGCTACGGACTTTGAATCGGCATTGAAAAGAGAGCCCGATAACGGAGAGGCGCATTTGGGACTCGCCTATGCGAACCTCGATCTGCATAAGCCTCAGGGAGCCTTGCGAGAAGCTGAGCTCGCAGAACGGGCACTGGGCGATTCAAGGGATGTTCACGTAATCCGTGCGACCGCGTATGGGCGCCAGGGCATGCTGCTCAATGCGGCGGCTGAGTACAAGGCTGCCTTGAAGTTCACGCCCGACGACGGCGCTCTTCACCTTGGGCTTGGAAATACGCTATTCGCCGAGCGGCAGTACCACGACGCAATTGACGAACTCGAAATAGCGGCGAAGGACTCTCCCGACAGCGCCGCCGTCTTTGCAATGCTTGCACGCTGCTATGCGAACCTCGGAAATCGCGATCGAACTTTACAAAATGTTTCTCTTGCCGAAAAACGCGCCGAGCCGGGGACGGCCCCCGTAGGCGGTTCGGAGTCGACCCAAAGTCAAATCTACGTTTACACCGGGGAGGCTCTAAACACGCTCGGAGACCACGCCGCCGCCATGGAGCGGTTTCGGAAAGCCCTCGCGGCGACACCCAGCGATCGCGTGAGTGTTCGTCTCGCAATCGCCCAGCTCATGGCAGAACAGGGTCATTCAGAGGATGCGGAGAGACAGATTGCGTTGGCGCAGATGGAAGGTGAGGCAGGCGACACCTCGCCGCCAAGCGGTCGCCAGTTCGTTGCCGCCGCGGACGTTTTCCGGTCCATGCACGATTACGAACTTTCGCAGACCTACCTTCAAAGGGCCAAGGCAGCAGGAGCGCCGGATTCAGAGGTGCGTATTGGACTGGCCAACAACTATCTCGCCTTGGGAGACACAACCAGGGCGCAAGCGGAGCTCGCTGCTATCAGCGCCGCGCGGGATACCGCGCCGAATTACCAATATCTGCTCGCCGAGGCCAATGTCCTTCGCCAGCAACACCACGACGCCCAGGCACTTACCTCTTTTGCGCAGGCATCCAACGCGGAAGGCGACGATCAAACAGCCGAACGCGCTCTGCTCCAAGCGGGAGCCAATGAAGGTTTGAGAATCACCCCTGCCGTGAGCCTGCTTTCCGACTTTTCGGTCGAGCCCATCTTCGAAGACTCAACGGTATATGTGCTGGACTCCAAGCTCGATGCTTCATTTCCAGTGTCGAGTTCCGACACTGCTCTTCTTCCACCACCACGTTCTTCTGTTGAGACACAATGGACCAACGCATACCATCTGCATTTGAACCATCTGCCCACTACCAGCGGCTTCTTCCAGGTGCGCAACGCCCAGGGACAAATATCGGTACCCAGCACGAACTCGATCGTTAGCCGCAACACCACCGATTACACCTTTAACGTAGGGCTGAATCCAACCGTCAATATAGGGAACAACGTATTGCAATTCAGCAGCGGCGTGCAGGCCACTGTCCGCCGCGATTCCTCGTCCCCGGTTGCGATGAACCAGAACCTCTTTCGCGTGTTCACCTACGTGTCCACAAGTTCGTTTTTCAACGTGGTTTCGGTGAGCGGCTATGTTGCTCGCGAATCGGGCTCATTCACGGAAAGCAATTTACATTCGCAGGCACTCAGCGGCGCAGTCGATTTTCGCGTCGGGGCGCCGTGGGGAAAGACCGCTCTGCTCACCGGTTGGGGCAGCAGCGATCAGCAATTCTCGCCGGTGCATTTTGAAGATTACCTGACCTCTTCCTACCTGGGTCTTGAGCGCCGCTTTGGGGAGCGGCTCAAAGTCAGAGCAGTTGCGGAAGATCTTCGGGCATGGCGGGTGGTGGGAACAAGGTCGGGAATTGCGCAGAATCTGCGCCCGGCTGGAACCGTCGATTTCACTCCAAATAACAAATGGGACCTGCAGGTTTCCACCGCCTACTCAAGCACCAGAAGCTTTCACGCCTACGACGCAATTCAAAATGGCTTTTCCATTTCTTATGCGAGGCCATTCCACCGCAAATTCAAAGACGATTCCGGAGCAGTTCTCCTCGAGTATCCGATTCGATTCTCGGCGGGCATACAACAGGAAACCTTCTTCAACTTTACAGGAGGTCAAAATCAGCAATTCAGACCCTATGTGCGCATCAGTCTATTTTGAAGGCGGAGTTCGATGAAGATTTGTTTAGTGGCCACGTTTCCTCCCAGTGGACGCCAGTTGAACGAGTACGCGTTTCATCTTGCGAAGGAATTGCAGTGCAATCCCGACGTCGAATTGACGATTCTCGCCGACCAATTGACGGATTATGAATTCGCAACGGACGAGAACGGCTACTCGCAAAAAGCTCGGGAGATGTCGGAGCTGCCGGGGTTCAATGTGATCCGCTGCTGGAAGTTCGGCAGCCTTCAAACTCCGTTCCGCCTGCTGAGCGCGATTCATCGGTTGAAGCCCGATGTGGTGTGGTACAACCTTGTCTTCTCCAGCTTTGCGACACCCGAGAATCCTGTTGCCGCCTTTACCGGGCTTTCCACCCCTGCTCTGACGCGGGCGGCTGGCTTTTTCACACATATCACATTGCACAACATCATGGAGCATGTCGACCTCACTATGGCCGGAGTCAGGCGGAAGAGGCTATTTCGAGCAGGTATAAAACTGGCTACGAAAGCTTTGCTGAAGGCGGATTCGGTTTCTGTCCTGCTTCCTCAATACCGCAGCACCTTGAATGCGAATTATTCAGCTCAAAACGTGCTGCTGGCTACACACGGAACATTTGGGTCCATCCCAAGCCCTCCGGATTTTACGAAACGCGGTAATCCGGATCTGCGCATCTTGGCGATCGGGCACTGGGGAACCTATAAGCGGCTGGAGACTCTGATGAGCGCTTTTCCAAAGGTCCTGGAGCGGGTTGGAAACGCCAGGCTGATTGTTGCCGGCGCCAATCATCACACCAAAGTTGGGTATTGGGAATCGATACGCGATGGCCAGCCTGCGGACCTGCCAATTGACTTCCGCGGATATGTTCCGGAAGAGTCCATTCCTGAGCTTTTTCAGACAACGTCGGTTTTGGTTTTGCCCTACGACTCGGCTACTGGATCCAGCGGACCAGCCCATCAAGCATGTGAGTACGGGGTTCCTATTTTGTGCGCCGATATCGACGATTTCAAAGAAATGGTGGCGAGCGAAGGGATGGCTGTCCGCTTCTACAAAAAAGGCGATGTGGCCGACTTGGCTGAGCAATTCATTGCCATTCTCCAGTCTCCGGAGTTGCAACGCCAGATGGCGGAGCAAAACTTTGCGGCCGGAGTTGAGATGACAATGACCAGCGTTGTGAAGAACTATCTTCGCTGGTTCGAGCTCCACAAATGCAAGAGAGCGATGCGCAATGCGGCTGCACCTGACTGGGGATTGCAATCAGCTCCGTTCGTTCAGCAGACAGGTAGCCTCGACGACCAACTCAGCAGTCATCCTGGAGGAAACCATGTCCCCGTCGGCAATGGGCCGGTCCGCTTCGACTGGAGCCAGTCGCAAGCTTCTTTACATCGTTCGAATGGCGAAGGGGAAGCGCCAAATCCAATGCCGAACATCAACCTTTGAAGCAAGGGCCCGAATTGCTACATCGGGAAAGCCCGTTGTAGCGCCAATGCCTTGCCAGTTAACACCCTTCGGGGGATAGAAAGGAATACGTCGTGACAAAGGTGCGCGTTTGCAGATCTGCTCGCTTGGCTTTTTCTTGTGTGATTTCCGGCATTGTGCTGCCTGTCCTTCTCACCGGATGCGGCGGGAGCGTCAGTCTCAAGTCTGGCGCCCCAACCGTTGCCATGTCCGCCAGCCCAACTTCGATTGCCGTGGGCAGTTCATCCACCTTGACGGTGAGTGCGGTAAACGCCACCCAGGTAACGGTGACCGGAACGGACAGCACTACGTATACCCTGCAAGCGAGCGGCGGAACCCAGGCAGTCAGCCCGAAAACCACC
>Ga0224559_1002043_pt1 | contig 10609 bp, 11 predicted proteins | sample 714S33034metaG_FD_180676 | JGI IMG/M metagenome (GOLD analysis project Ga0224559, IMG submission 180676) | Peat soil microbial communities from Stordalen Mire, Sweden - 717 S3 30-34 | ecosystem: Environmental > Terrestrial > Soil > Wetlands > Peat | place: Sweden: Norrbotten County, Stordalen... | reverse complement strand
TTCAATTGCCCGCACCTCTCGGATATCGTGCCGGATCATATAAATGTCTATGTCCCCCCAATTGTGTGCACTATTGCTCACTTATGCCAAAATCTCACCTTTTTCGCTGCAACTTGCGCGCCGCGCATCATTTCGATGTTATGACCTCCTATACAATGGGCATTAGGGTGGGCGTGTTGCCACCCTCCAAGGATCTTCCCCAAAGATGGCATCGATCGTTACCGCTCTTCCCCCGGAAACCCCAACTTCCAGCCCTACCATTTCAGTTCCTGAAGCATCCGTTTCCGCGTCGACTCGTGCGGTCCCTGCGCGCCAGGAAGTTCGCATGGGCCGCGCCGCTTCCATCGGTGAAGGAATCAACTGGTTGACGCTGAGTGTGATCGTTGCCTTTCACGTGGGCGCGCTCGCGGCCTTGTTCTTTTTCAGTTGGCAGCGCCTCCTGGTCATGATCGCGCTTTACGTTTTGTCCATCAATGTCGGCATTGGCATGTGCTATCACCGGCTACTCACGCATCGCGGATACCAGGTCCCCAAGTGGCTTGAATATCTCATGGCCATCTGCGCCACGCTCTCGCTTGAGGGCGGACCCATCTTCTGGGTAGCCACGCATCGCGTCCATCACCAGAACAGCGACCATGAAGGCGATCCGCATACCCCGCGCGAGGGCGGCTTCTGGGCGCACACCGGCTGGCTTCTCTGGGGCAATGCGTTGCACGCGCAAACCGAGGTTCTGGCCCGCTATGTTCCCGACCTCGCTCGTGACCGCTTCCACTGCTGGCTGAGCAAGTACCACTGGATTCCCCTGGTCGTATGCGGCGCGATTCTGTTTGGCGGCGGCTGGCTCACGGGCGGTCCCGTGAATGCCGTTGGCATGTTGCTGTGGGGAGCCTTCCTGCGCGTTACGCTCGGCCTGCACGCCACCTGGTTCGTCAACTCCGCTACTCACCTCTGGGGCAGCCGCCGTTTTGAAACTCGCGACGACTCGCGCAACAACTGGTGGGTTGCCCTGATGAGCGGCGGCGAGGGCTGGCACAACAACCACCACGCCCACCCCGTCTCCGCCCGCCACGGCGTTGCCTGGTATGAAGTCGATCCCAACTACTACGGCATCTGGCTACTCGCGAAGATCGGCCTGGCGAAGAAAATCAAGCTGGCCAAATTCGACCCTGAAAACCCCAAACCCGCCGGAGCCTGAAGGTTCTTCCGGCTCACGCGCTAATCTTCCGCCGCGCCTGATTTCAAATTCCCACCCACGCCGGCCAACCCATCGCCGCTCGGAATCTCGCCGCTGGCCTTCACCCGCAACCCCTCCGCCGCCAACCGGTAAGGCACAAATGCGCCTCCCTCCGGCGCTTCCTGCGCTAGCGCCCCGCGCAGCGCTTTGGCCGCCTCCGCGTCGTGCGCCAGCATCATCAGAAATCCGCCCCCGCCCGCACCCGCCAGCTTGGCTCCATGAATGTACGGCCGCGCTCGATCCAGAATCGCATTGATCGGTGCATTCGTCGTATGCGGATCGAGCACCTGATTCAACTGCCAATGCCGGTCCAATAACTCCCCAAGATGCTTCCAATCGCCCTCGGCCATCGCATACGACATCTCCACCGCCAGCGTCTTGATGCTGTGCAGCACCTGGATGGTCGCCGTCTCCCGCGCCAGATAGCGGCTCACAACCTGCCGAAGCAGACCCTTGGCCATCCGTTGAATGCCGGTGTTGTAAAGCACCATGCGCTCGCAAAACTCGGCCTGCCGCTGCTCGCTCCACGCCACCGGCTGCACGCGAATGCGCTGCCGCAAGCCGGGTCCGGTGATCAGCAGCTTGGCGCCGGGAAAGATGCCCCCAGCCTGATCCTGCCAGCCGCCTCCCGTCGTCATCTGTTGTTCCAGCCGCATCACCATTTCCGATAGCGCATGATCGCCCAGCGTGCGCCCCGACATGGTTGCCAGCGCGCGTATCACAGTTGCCGCAAGAATGCTGCTCGTCCCCAGTCCCGACCCGATCGGCAGCCGCACCGAGCATCGGATCTCAAGGCCGCCGCCCAGCTTCGCGAGCGTCTCTTCAAGCCGCTGTCCCTTCACCGGCAGCCCATGCAGTTGCAGCGCCGCCCGCGGAATTGAGAACACCGACCCCGGCCCGCACGCCTCCAGCAATTCCTCCGCGCTGCCGTACTTCACCACCCCGCCATCGCCGTCTGCGCGGCACCGGATCACAGCTTCGTCGATGCGCCGAATCTCCGTCTGAATCGGATATTCGCCGCCGATCTCCAGCGCGCAATTCAAGACTGTGCCGCCCCAGTCGAAGCAGAATGGCGGCGTGTCCGACCATCCACCGCCCAAATCGATGCGCGGCGGCGCTGACACCTGAACGCATTTGAACTGCCATCGAGAAGGCGTCGCCTCCGCATCCCCAGTCGTCCCCGCCCGCACCGCATCCTGAATGCAGGCGAAAGCCTCGTCTTCCGCTGCGCCGGCCTCGTGCTCAATCCCCGCGCGCTCCAGCAAACGCGCCGCCTGCATCAAGTGGCTGGCTGCCTCAGTCAGCCCTTCCGCGCTCCCCTTGCGCATCTCCACGGCATTCGCACGAAGCAGACGCCCCGCCGCGGCTGCCGGCGCCAACCCTGGCAGATTCGCCAGCAGCGGCCGCAAATCCGTCCCCGCCTTGGCCAACGCAACGCATGTCTCCTGCCAGATGCCCTGCAATCGCCGGTTGCGCGCCTCCGCCAAGGCCTTCCCATCCGCACACTGCGCGCTCTCCGCCAGCGACATCCGCCGGCTCGCGCGCCATCGGTCCAGCCCGAAGCCCAGTCCGGACTCGCTCGCGTACCCCATCATCCACCGCGCTGAAGCCCACGCCTCATCCGGCGTCGTTACGGGAAACAGCGCCGCATTCCACAGCGTCGGCGCTTCACCCCGCCGCCAAACCTCTTCAGCTCTCAGCCCCAGCCGTTCCAGGGTCTCCAGAATCGGCCGATTGAACCACGTGGCCTTCTCGATCGCCTGTTTCGGATCGTCCTCAACCCCATAGACGCGAATCACCCAGCTATTCTCTTCGCCCACATCCACCGGCAATTGGTGAACCACCGTGTCTTCCGGCACTTCCACAGCGCCGTGCAATCGAGTCAGCCCGTGCAGGATCGCCCCCCGGCTCGCGTACACCGGCCCGCTCAAGTCGCATTCCAGGATCACCGCTTCATGCCCCGCCTGGCACACTCCGCCCACCACGCTGTCCAGCACTCCGCCCGACCCCGCCGCCAGAGTTCTGAACGACCGCGTCGTCCCCGCATGGATGAACTCGCCCTCCACCACCGCGCAATGAAACTCCGCCGCATGATCGGGCTCGCGCAAGATCCTTTCCAGTTCCTGCCAGAACGGCCCCGCATCGCGCTCCGGCCTCCACTCCCCCGTCAGACCGCGCGTAATCTCATCGTAAAGATCCACCGCCGGCAGCGGCTTGAATCGCGCCAGCTCCGCCAGTGCCGCCGTCATCTCGGCATCGAACCGCAGCAGTCCGATATCGACAGCGACGCGTCCATCCTCCAGCAATCCGCCCGCGGCCTTCACCTCGGCCGCCGTCGGCTTCTGCAGGAACGTATAGACCTGATCGCCGGCGCCCACCACATACACGCCGTGATGGCTTCCCGTCTCCGCATCCAGGCGCATCGCCACGCCCGTCACGCCGCGCCGGTCCCATTGCACCTTGTCCGCGTCGAAGCGCAGCACCACGTCGCCCGACGCCACAAGCAGTCCGTTGGGAATTCTCTGCGCCCACGCCGCCGACAACGCCAGCGTCTGATCGAAAACCGTCGTTGTCCCGCGCGGCTGCGTGCGCGAAGGCAGTACCCCAAACAGCTTTCCCCCCGGCGAATACTGCGGCAGACGCCGCGAATCCCCGCCCGAGTGAATCAGCAGCGCCCGGTGCCCGCTCCACCACGCGCGGTCCTTGCCCAGCGCCCCCAGCGCGTGAATCGTCGCTCCGCCGCTGCCCACCCTGCGGTCGTCCGGATCGGGCGTCACCACGAACTGCATCCCTTCCGGCAGCATCCCCGCAAGTCTCCGCCGCTCGATCTCCTCGCGGTACAGACCCGCCTGGCGCTCCGAAGAGGCCGTCACCATCACCACGTCCCAATTATTCAATGGGGCTCCCCAGACTTACCGGCGTCGGGCATCATTTCCGCAGCTTCGCCCTGACCCACAGCGTGCCGAAAACCGGCAGCGCCACCACCAGCACCACCACCCCAGCCGGCAGCCCAACATAGAGGTAGCTGTCCGCGTAGCTCACCGTGTGATGTCCAAACACATTCCAGGCCAGCAGAGAGAAGATCGCAATGCACGTCGAAGCAAAAAACGTGAAGAACGCCGCTGCAAAAGTCAGAAGCAGGCTGGTGAACAGCCCGAACCCCTCCAGCGGAAACCCCAGCACCGTTCCCCCGCGCCGACGATTCATCTCGACTGTTTCACTCATCTCCAGCCCTCGTTCGACTAGAATAACAACTGGATGGCAGCGCCCGCACAAATCGACCTCTGGCCCGCCGAGAAGGTAGCCTCGCACGTTCCCGTCCTCGAAGCCTCCAACGGAATCCATTACGCCGCCTGGGGCGAAACCCGCGTCTCCGAGATTGACCTCGAGCGTCTGGTCGGCGCCGTTCCCGCCAGCCTCTCCGACGCGCTCATTCACCGCGCCTATTACTTTGTGCCGCTCGCCATTGCCGACACCGGCGAAGTCCTCATCGCCCCCGGCTACTCCGTCGATCTCGGCGACCGCGCCATCTGCCATCGCAACGCAAATTTCGGCTCGACCGAGGCGGTCTTTCTCTCCACCCGCCTGGTCGAGGACCGCTTCGGCCTGGCCTTCGAGTTCTTCATCAACGTGGCCCACAACTTTGTCGAGGCCGCCGGCGTCCCTGACAGTTTTTCTTCCCTGGCCTGGTCGCAGGCCGAGGCCCAGGTCCGCGGCGAGACCAGCCAGGACGCCTGGGAGACCCGCCGCCGCGCGCAGGAAATCCGCAACGGGAACGGCCAGAAGGTCGTCGACGAACGCTCCCGCAACGCCTACTACGAGTCGTCCTTCTCCGACTCCCTCGCCGTCTACATGCTGTCGTTGGCCGTCGACTTCGACTACCACGACCTCCGCGAGCGCGAGTACCCATTGCTAGCCGCCCCCGCCTTAGCCGAGCGCCTCCGCCACGTAGCCACCCTCTTCCCCGCCAACCAAGGCTACGAGTTCCAAGTCCTCTACCGCCGCAAGGGCTAATTACGCCGAGAGGCTCTTCCCGTCGCCGGCTGGCTGTCGATTGACTCGATGAGCCACTGACGGAAGATTCTGAAGCGGGGACAGCGCTGGGTCACCTTTTCCGGATCGATCCCTGCCAAAACTTGACTGGCGTGCTTGATTTTCTCGTATTTGCCCTTTTGGGTGCCCTCTGTAGCGCCTTCAAGCTTTGCGTATAAATCTGCCTTTGATTCGTCCTCAAGATTGGTGCGCTTGGGCAGCCGGTTCTCCCTGAAATTCTGTTTGTAGATTCTTTGCAGTGCGTCCGGATCGGCAACGATCCACGCTTCCATGCATTGAACCATCAGATGAACGCGCGCAGCCAAATCGCCGGATAACTGCCAACCGTCTCCCTGTCCGCGCCCGCCAGTCCCTTGCTTTTGCCTGAGATGGCCTACGCGAACAAGCGCATCCTGCACCTTGTCTATTTCCCCTGCCCTATCTTTGGGAACCGGAGCAATCGCGGTCTCCGAATCCACAAGCAACGCGTTGATCCTCTCGCGATTGACCTCCAGCGCATTCTGGAAGGCTTCGTATGCCTCCTGTCTTCCTCCACAACAAATGAAGATCAGGCTCAGGCGTTTGTCGCTGGCGCGCGACTTCTCCATCGCGAACAAGGCATCAAATCCCCGCCTCAATTCCGCCTTTTGTTCTTTGCCGTTGCCGCCGCCCTCGACATAAACAGCGATCTCCGTCACAGGTTGCCCCCGATTTCGCCGATCCGCCAAATCTCTCCAAGCCTGTACTTATCCAGCCAGAAGCGCAGCTTCTCCGACTCCACCCTCTTGAGCACCGTCCCGCCCCGGTACTCGCATACAAGCACTGACTCCGCAACTTCTGTAAGCGCCGAGACCAGCGCGTCCGAGTGCGTGGTAACGATCAATTGCGTCCTCGCGGACGCTTCCTGCAACAAACTCGCCAGCAACGCGATCGCATCGGGATGAAGACCAAGCTCGGGCTCCTCCATGCAAATCAGCGGGGGAGGCGTCGGAGAAAGCAGTTGCGCCAGAATCGCCATAAAGCGGATTGTTCCGTCTGAGAGGCGCGTTGCAGGAACAGGCTGCTTAAGTCCACCCTCATGAAGATAGAACTGTACCGTCCCGCCTTCGAGGCGTGTGCTGAATCGGTCAAATCGAGGCAAAAATCGTTTCAGATAACCATTGAATTCCGACCACGCGCCGGAGTGCTCTAGCTGGTTGAGGATTAGTCCGAGGTTGCGCGAATCGTGCGCGAGACCATCGGCGGGCAAGTCTGCCGGTTGGGGCTTACGAACCTCTGCGTCGCGTCCGAAGCTCCAGTCGCGAAAGCTCTGGATTCGTTCAAAATCGTATCCAATCTCCGTCAAATCAGGATATGCATCCCAGTCCCTGAGCTGCATCAGGATTGACTCATCAGGCTTAAAGTTCTTGCGATCCAGATCGCGTTTCTCTCTTCCGGATGATTCAGGCGAAGCGTTTGCGATTTCAGCATTGATTACCGATTTGCCATCTTGAAACCGATAGAAAAAATATTCATCCCTATCGGAATGGCTGATATTCGTGCGTTCTTCAATAACTTCTTCCGTAATAATTGCGCGTTGGCCCTGTGCGGCAAATGACAGCCTATAAAGATTGAAAGGCGGATCATATGTCTGACCGAGTGAATTGGCCCACGTTTCTTCAATATTTTCAAGCAATGATTCACCCGCTGAGCTTCTGTCGTAAGTATTGATCTCCGCCTCAATGCTTCCCGTCCCGTTCGCATCATCCCCCTTCCAAAGCCACTCCCGCACACCGCCGCCTTCACGAATCGCACTTGCGAATCCCGTTGGCGTAGCGTGAAGCAACTCAATCCCTTCGATCAGATTGGATTTCCCCGAGCCGTTGGGTCCGATCAGGACGTTCAACGGCGTCAGCGGTATCGCCTCCGAACCGGGGGGAAATGAAAGGATCCCATCCAATCGCAAGGATTTCAGAAACGGCACTCTAGCCTCCAATGTGTGTTGCAGCCAAGATACAACAATTCAGTGTACCGGGCCATGACCGGTGCGCTCGGCCAGCTTCATCGCATGGTCCCGGACATCCACCGGCCATCGCTCGACGTTCTCCGCGAACCGTTCGCGATTCCCCGCGAACAGCGCTCTCGATGCTTCCTCAAAGCCCGGTTCATTCCCTGCCATCGTCGATATGAACCGGTAGGCTGCCTCTTGTGCAAGCCGTAAACGATCCTTGTCCTGGTTGGTTCGCCGCGCCTGTTCCACCAGCTTGCGCAGGGCAATGGAAGCTCCGCCGGGCTGCCCGGCCAGCCAGTCCCAATGCCGCGGCAACAGGGTCACCTCGCGCGCCACGACGCCGAGTTTTGGACGGCCAGGCTTCCGGCTGCCGTCCGCCGGCAGATCGCCTTCACGGTTCGGATCGGCAGCGGCCTCAATCGCACCGATTCGCTGCAACAGGTCGTCGGGAGTCCCGCGAAGATCCACCTCGACCAAATTGCTCGTGGCATCGTCGAAGATCAGCACGGGAGCAAGCTCTCCGGAGTTCGTTGATTCCTGCGCTTTGAGCGCAACCAGTCGAAGTTCTCCAGAAGCAATCTGCCGCGACCCAGCAAAGGCCGTGCAGCAAGAAGTGTAAGTCGAATTCATCAGTGCCTCGCGCCCAATATTATCCGGGTAAAACAATATTACCCGGATATTATTGAGGCGTCAAGGTCGCGATTCCAAAAGTGCTCTCTTTGATTTACTCAAAGAGCGTAACTGCCTTTGCCGGCACCTCTGCCAGAATCTCAGCCGGAAGCGAATCCACTTTTCTGCCTCCTCGCGCCGGTTTCCATCCATCGTTCATTTTTTGCGATGGGTGGAATGAAGGAAGCCCTACGCCACCACCTGCAGCCGCACACCTTCGTGCTCCTGCAAACAAGCGATGATATTGAACAGATTCGTCGCCGTCGGATTGCCTTTCGGCCCGAACATGTGATGAAGCGTCTTCGCGTGGATGCCGGTCTTTTCCGCCAGCGCCGGAAAACCCAGCGTCGCATTGATGAAGTCGCGCAAAATCTCGCGGCCCAGCGCCGCCTCGCCAGCCAACAGGGATTCGACGGCGTCGGTCAACAGCCCACGGCGGAACTCCTGATCGCTCCGCGCCCGCGCCTGCACTGTCTCCCGAAAATCCCGCGTCAACGCCATGGCTCGCTCCTCTTTTGCTGCTTGTAGTCCAGCCAGTATTTGTTTGCCAATTCAATCCAATCGCCGAACAGATTGCGCCCGTCCCGCCCGAGATATTCCCGGATCTCGATCATCCGCTAGATGGTAGCATATATTTTCCCATTGTGCCATGCAGTCTGGCATTAGACGCGAAACCCGCGAGGTTCACCTTGAGTTTTCGATAAATAGGAGCGTGCTTTAGTATGACCGGGACAGCGAATGCCGCGCGCACCGGGACTCCGCATGCGCAGGCGCGGAAGCGTGCAATCCCCCATTTCGACGATGGCTAGCGGAGAAGGTGCCAAGCCTCCCAGATGCCGTAAACGCAGAGGGCCATTGCGACCTCAAAGCCCAATGCAAACAGGGAGCCTCTCACGCACCTCAGTCCTTCCGACTTCGATCCGGAGCGGCTGTCCGTTTCTCTGGCCGTTCTAGAGCCTTCACAAGCGGTAGACGACAGTATCCCGTGGTCATAAGCGTCCGTGCATATGGATGATCGGGATTCGACGACATCAAACTCGTATAGAACTTGGCTTGCCAACATGGTCTTTTTCCTCCCGAACAAGAGTCCGTCGGTCGCCTGTCAAGTTGGAGCAATGACGCGGCGCGCCATCCGAGGAAAATCCGGCCATGAAGCAAGACCATCAGTCTTTCAGAGCGATCGAAATTTTTGGGATCAAGGGACTCGTTGCCACTTTTTGCCCTATCGGCAAAATACCGAATTACTTGAGCCCAAATTCCGAAATGAAAGGTTCCGGTATCTGAAGAAATATTCTCCGCTCTCTGACCGAGGAAGTAAATGATTTGCGGCTCTCCGCCGGCCAAATTGTGGCCCTTGTCCCGTTCCGGACCTTTGCTTCCGATCAATTCGATACACAAATGCCTTTATCATGTCGATTGGAGGAACAATATGAAGCTTAGCGGCAACACCATTCTCATCACCGGCGGGGGTAGCGGCATTGGCCGCGGACTCGCTGAAGAATTGCACAAGCTTGACAACCAGGTGATCGTCGCCGGCCGGCGCAAGCAGGCGCTGGATGAAACCACCGCCGCCAATCCCGGGATGAAATCCGTCACCTTCGATGTCGAGAACGCAGCCTCCATTCGCGACTTTGCCGCCCAGGTGACCGCCGATTTCCCCGCCCTCAACGTGCTCATCAACAACGCCGGCATCATGAGGCACGAAAACCTTCTTGCGCAGCAGGAAGATCTGGCCGACGCGGAAGCCACCGTCGCCACCAACCTGCTCGGCCCCATTCGCCTCACCGCGGCTCTGCTTCCGCAGCTCAAACAGCAGCCCTATGCCGCAATCATGAACGTTTCGTCTGGGCTGGCATTCGTGCCGCTGGTCTTTACCCCCACTTATTGCGCCACCAAGGCTGCCATCCACTCCTACACGCAGTCGCTCCGGTTTCAGCTCAAGTCCACGGCGGTCGAGGTTTTTGAGCTCATCCCTCCCTACGTGCAGACCCACCTGATGGACGGGGCCGACGACCCGCGGGCGATGCCGCTGCGTGAGTTCATTGCCGAGGTGATGGAGATTCTGAAGACGCAGCCGACGCCCGCCGAAATCTGCGTGCAAAACGTGAGCGGCCTGCGCCTGGCCGCAGAGCAAGGCCGGTACGATGGCACATTCAACGGCCTTAACGCGGCCATGGCGGAAAGATTCTGATGGGGTGCGAGCGCGCGATTTCGTGCGTAGCAATTGAATGCCGCGGCAACCCACCGTAGTGTGGCGTCTCAGAAGTTCGTTGAAGAAGTCCGCGACGGAAATGCAGGTCCTTCGACTCCGCTGTAGAACGCTTCGCTCAGGATGACCGCCTCTCTTGGGTTCTCAGGAAGAGCTTGTGGTAAAAGTCCAAATTGCCGAAAAACATTTCTCAGCGGCTAAAGCCCGTGTTCTTTTTCTTGCATTTGCGGCACGACTGAAGTCGTGCCCTGACACTCGCCGCGGCGAGCCTCGCCGTTGAAGCACTTATTCGTGAACACTGCCTAACCCGGCGCGTCGCCGCTGCGCTTTCTGAAAACTACCTTCAACTCGCGCCGCCAATGCTCTGTCACCGCGATCAGTTCCCACTCGACTTGCGGAGAAAAGTAACGCAGCACCGGCTCGTTGGCGGGATGAATCCGCAGTGCCGGAGCCGCCAGAAACAGCCGCGGAGCCA
>Ga0224559_1002041_pt1 | contig 10616 bp, 15 predicted proteins | sample 714S33034metaG_FD_180676 | JGI IMG/M metagenome (GOLD analysis project Ga0224559, IMG submission 180676) | Peat soil microbial communities from Stordalen Mire, Sweden - 717 S3 30-34 | ecosystem: Environmental > Terrestrial > Soil > Wetlands > Peat | place: Sweden: Norrbotten County, Stordalen... | reverse complement strand
TTGAACCCGCGAATATTAAAAAAATTAAACACCCACCATTTATGTGTTTGCGACATTTTTTCTGAATCCTTAAGCTGGTAATTTAGCAATTTGAATAACTTGCCAATATGTGCATTAAGCCAGCAAGCACATGCTAACAATTATGATAGCAATTCTGGAGTGGCACTTTGTTAGGATTGCGTTAGGTTTGCGTTAGGTTTGCGTTAGTGCGTAAATCTTAAAAATGGCCGAATAATCTAATTTCAAGAATAAATATGGAGAACGGAATGTCTCTTAACGGGCTGTTAATTAGTGTACCTGAACGTCTCAAAGGGGTTGGCTGGTGCCGAAAGATGAAATTAAAATTGTATGACTGAAAGTTGCGGGATGCAGCTATTACGTCAATGATGGCCCCCAAGGAACTTGCTGCGGCTGTTCTTGCGACACTACCTCTTGAAGCTGGCGTTATTGGTGGAGAAATAATCCGTGATGTCACCTATGTTGTGATCTTGGTCAGCATTTCCCTGACAGACGTATTAGTAATGATCTACCCAAATCGATTGTCACAGATAATCTACGCTCGAATATTAAACAAAGCAGTTCATCCTAAAAATAACGAAAACAACCCGTTAATTTCTGGGAATATAAAATGATAGAAATCATTTCTAATTTGCATTCGAAATTCGTTTATTTCCCGATCGCTTTTGCAACAGCCTCAGTCGCTTTTACAATTGCGGGAAAATTATTCGGTAAACGACCATGGGCTTCTCAATTTCTTTTGATGGGGCGTTGGATGCTGTGGGGTGCGGCATTATCTGCATGTATTGCAGCTGTGTTTGGTATGTTTGCCTTTAATAATGCAGCCAATGACGAGGCAGGACAATTGGCTATGACGATTCATTGCAATTGGGGAATTGGTGCTGTTGGAGCATTGGTTTTTCTTTCTGGCTGGTCAATTCAGACTTTTACCTCATTTGACATTCCAATTAATGCATTCATTTACTTGCTGATCACAGTTTGGTTTCTTTTGCTTATTGCAGCGTGGAATGGGGTCGAAGTTGTATATCACCATGGGCTTGGTGTGATGGCATTACCTGAGGTAAATGATGATCAGAACATATTGCCAACGGACAACAGAAGAGAATTAAGGAGATAACCCTAGGCTAGTATTATTTAAGCAACAAATAAAGACTATCTGCAGCTCGGTGTTTCCATTCGCACAATATTTTAAGTGAGGCCTATTTCGATGAAAAAATTTCTAATAATTTTTATTGCGGCATACGCCGGATTTGCCGGAATGGTAAGTCCTGTAGACGCAGGATTCTTTTCCTCCATAGGACCAGTCATCGCGATATTCGCTGGAGAACTATTCCAGGGGGTTGCTCAAGGAAATTTCGACGGTTCTGGAACAATAAATATTCAGTCACACACCAAGCCAATTGTTTCTTGTGTCGGGAAATTTACCTCTAGCGCAAAACTTGGTGGCAAGGGTGACTTACAATGCAGCGACAACAGCAGCGTGACGATTAAGTTTCAGCGTCTGAGTGACCTTGCCCCCGAAAAACGTATTTCTTAACTGAGGGTAAAATTCAAGTTAAGGAGACGAAGAAATGACAGCAGAAAAAGGCAAGAGAGCGGCATACACGCTGGAGTACAAGTTAGAGGCGGTGCGATTGGTACAGGGAGGGCAAGCCTGCACGGTGACCGCCAAAGTGCTGGGCATCCCGAAACAAACGCTGGAGAATTGGGTTCGGCAGGCTGCAAAAGGTAAGCTGGCCGGTGCCGGCACCAAGCCGGTGAGCGCAGAGCAAATGGAACTGGCGCGATTGAGAGCCGAGCTTGCGCGGGTCAAGATGGAGCGCGATATATTAAAAAAAGCGACGGCGTACTTTGCGAGGGAGTCAACGTGAAGTATGCCTGGATTGAGCGGCATAAAAAGCTCTGGCCGATCACGCTGCAATGTGAAGTGTTGAACGTCAGTGCCAGCGGCTACTTTGAACGTCAGCGGCGCAAAGATACTGATCGTCCAGAGCTGCCTAGCAAGCGCCTCAGTGATACTGCCCTGCTGGTTCACATCAAAGCAGTGCATGCTGGCAGCAAAGGCGAATATGGCTGGCCGCGAGTCTGGCGAGAACTTCAAGCCAATGGAATGCGCGTTTGGAAAGAACGGGTTCGGCGGCTCATGAAGGAACACGGCATCAAAGCGCGCGGCAAACGTAAATTCGTCGTGACCACCGACAGCAAACATAACCTGCCGATTGCGCCGAACTTGCTTAACCGCAACTTCCAACCGGATGCGCCTGACTGCGTGTGGACAAGCGACATCACGTATATCCAGACCGATGCAGGCTGGCTGTACCTGGCGGTGGTTCTTGATCTGTACAGCCGTCAGGTCGTCGGCTGGAGCATGCAGCCGCACATGCAGACCAGCCTGGTGACGGATGCGTTGCGCATGGCTTGGTTCAGAAGGCGACCAGAGCCGGGGCTGATCTTCCACTCTGATCGCGGCAGTCAGTATTGCAGTCACGCATTTCAAGATGCGCTGGTTGGATACGGCATGCAAAGTTCAATGAGTCGCAAAGGGAATTGTTGGGACAATGCTCCGACAGAAAGTCTGTGGGGATCGTTGAAAGTAGGAAGGTTGTACGGCATGCGATTTGAAACACAGCGGCAGGCGATGGATGAAGTCATTGACTGGCTGACGTACTACAATCACAGAAGACTTCACTCGACACTGGATTACACCAGTCCAATGCAGTTCGAGAAAAACTGGTTTGCGGCACAGTTGAAGAAGGCCGCATAATGAGCGCGTTAAGAAATACGGATTACAGGGGCAAGGTCAGAGCATGAAGCGCGGGTACGGAACGGGAAAATCCAGTCGTGGACAGATGAGTTTTACTTATGGCCTGAACGCAAATGAATCCACCACTTACCTGACGTTGCCTCCGGGAAAAGCGCTTAGACAGAACGGACAAAATCTTGACCTGGTTGACGAAATACAACCAATTTCAATAATTTCTCCGATATCAGCTCCACCAACCACACCTTTGCTAGAAAATACACCTGATAAGATTCCGACTCAAGCACATTAGTTCAATATTATTTTGGATAGATTACTGCATTTGCTGCCACTTCCCATTTATGGACGGCTTTCAACTTGCCTTCATAACGCTTCCCTAACGTTATGCAAACACAACCCTAACGTGCCATCTATTAGAATTCAAAATATTTTAACTCACTAATCGCTGTGAAACTAATATTTAATGGCTGATCAGGTGCATTTGAGGCTTGCGCCAAATATTTTTTCTTTACTATATTACTAACTAGGAGTGGTCATGAAAAGATTAAGTTTATTTGTGGCAGCTAATGTGGGTAGATCATGATTACTTCAATGCAAACCAAGCTTGCAGTTATCTTCATAATTTTTTTAGCCTGTCTTTCAGGTTGTGAGAAAAGTCAGCAGTCAGCTCATTCATCTTTGCCGATGCCCCAGCAGTTTGATATAGGTGGGACTGTATCCGGGCTTTCAAGCTCTGGCTTAATTCTTCAGCTTAACGGCAAAGGAGATCTGACAATCAGTGCGAACGGTAAATTTTCCTTTGCAAATCCCTTAAATAATAATGTCGGATATGCCATCACAGTCAAGTCCCAACCTTCTGTACCAATCAATCAAACATGTACAGTTAGCCAAGGTAATGGCGAACTTGTTGGACATCCAATAGATAATGTAAGTATAACCTGCGCTACCAATAGTTATGTAGTCGGGGGCACAGTTTCAGGCCTTACGCGTAAAGGTTTGGTGCTTCAACTTAAGGGAGAAAAGGAAATCGCGATCAACAAGAACGGCAATTTCATTTTCCCCAACGTACGTCTACTTGACGGAAGTAATTTTGCAGCGTCCATAAAGAAAACACCACATGGGAAAATTTGTATCATCGAAACCAAAACTTCAATTTCTGCAGATGGGACGTTCAATATAGTGGCTGTAAAATGTGCCAAAAAAATGCATCGTAAGTGATTCCTATTAATGACTGAAATTCATAAATGATATTCAATCTTAATTTAATACACCGGGCGGATTCAAAAACCAACCGCAACAGTTAATGTTTTAGCTAGCTCCATGTTTAGCAGGAGCTCATTGTAAACCTCAACCGGTGATCGAAATCCAAGATACTTCCTTGGACCCGTATTCAAGCTCCATGCAATTTCATCAAGCTGTTCTTGTGTGTACACCGACAGGTCGGAGCCCTTTGGTAAATACTGGCGCAGAAGCACGTTAGTGTACTCGTTCAAGCCTCGCTGCCACGGGCTGTGCGGGTCGCAGAAATACACCGCCACGCCCGTTCCTTCTGTAAGCTGCTTAAGTTTGCTCATCTCTCGTCCCTGATCGTAAGTTAAGGTCTTGCGCAACTCACTTGGAACGGCGATGAGAGCTTCACTGAATCCATCCAAGGCCGATTGCGCTGTGTCATCGGACATCTTGGCCAATGCCGTCATCAACGTGGTGCGCTCGACCAGCGTGCCCACTGAGGAGCGGTTCATCGCGCCCTTGATCATGTCTGCCTCCCAATGCCCGGGAATCATGCTATCCGTTACGTCTGGTGGTCGCAAATGAATACTCTGCATCTCTGCTATGTGACCACGCCCATCTGGGGCTCGGGTCTTGGAGCGGCGTTTGTCACGGCTCCAACGCAAGCAGGCGATTAATTAACGGCGCAGTTCACCACTCGGCATGGCGTAAAGTGTGTGGTATAAAACTCAACTCCCCCGTACATCTCTGATGTCGGGCGTTTTTCATTATTCGGCCCACATTCTGCCGCCATATTTACGCGCATTTCAAAAACCATTCACAAGAACGAACTAATGTCTTATTAGAGGTCCCCACGAAGGATCAAGAATATTTCCTGATTGATCTAATATCGCTTGCTTAACTTTGCCATCAATGGACACCGTCGCTAAGCTACCTTGACCATTCACTTCAGTAGCATAGAGAATCATTTTTCCATTAGGAGCAAAACTAGGATTTTCTTCCCACCCCCCGTTGGTCAGGAGTTGTACTTGCTTTGATTGAATGTCTTCGGTCGCAATGAAAAATTTTCCATCAATCCAACTCGAATAGGCGAAACTTTTACCATTCGGACTATAGTGCGGTGAATAATTGTTAATGCCATCAAAGGTTAATCGCTCTATATTTCCATCGTCAAGCGAAACTTTATAAATTTGAACTTTACCGCTTCGGTCTGATTCGAAAATTAAACTTTGTCCATCCGGGGAGAAGTTGGGTTCGGAATCAATTTCATCATCAAAAGTAACTTGCTGTAATTCAGTACCGTCAAGCCGCATTAAAAAAATATGCGAATTACCGTCATTCGAAATTACAAAAGCCAATCGTTGACCATCTGGCGCCCACACTGGGGCTGTATTAATTTCAGGAAAATGTGCCACAACTATGCGCTGATTTGTTAACATTGATTGGACATAAATAACCGCTTCATCATTTTCAAACGCAGCAAATGCGAGATGACTTCCATCAGGGGACCAAGCTGGAGACATGATTATAGAGTTGGATGAAAAGACAGTTTTCTCGTTATATCCATCGCTGTCTGTCACTTTAAGTTGGTAATTATCAGCCTGTCGACTTATAAAGCAAATGCGAGTATCGAATACTCCTGCATCCCCTGTAACTTTTTCAAATATTAAGTCAGCTATTCGATGTGCTAAAGCACGAATTTCAGAATTACTGCCAGTTACTACACTCTCAATCAACTTAGTTTGCAAAACAGTATCAAGCAATTGAAACTTTACTGTTATGTGGCCATTAGTTTTTATAACTACATTCCCAATTACCAGTGTATCTATCTCCGTCCAAGATGAATAATCAACATCTTTTAACTCATGTGGCGATTTGTTTTTGGGGTCAACCAATCTAAACAGTCCGCTCCGCTGTAAATCTGCTGCAATGATAGGGCTGATACTTTGTAATAACTGATCTTCGCCAGCAAACTGAACGACAGAGATTGGAATTTGGTGCTCACCAGCTCCAGTTACTTCAATATCTAACGACGCGCTAACTGATTGTGAATTAAGTAGCGCTGCAATGACAAGGTATTTGCTAATGTTTATTAAATGTTTCATTTTGTATTATTCAAATCTGAAACAAAGCAGCTTTAGTCGTAAGGTTTAAAGCAAAATGGCGATAATCATCTGGAAAGATGAATTTGATGAAGGGATTTTATAGTAATAATTTTAGGTTTATTTGATATTCCTGCATAAAAATCTGAAGCTATGTATTTTGCACGAGTGCAACTATGCGTTCTTCTAGGTTTTTCATCGAGCACGGCTTGATGACATAATCATTTGCGCCTGCCGCCAGGCCTTTTGTTTTGTCCTGCATTGAATCACGGGCTGTTAAAATTAATATGGGAGTGTGATTTCCAACTTCCCGCATTCGCATGCATATTGTTAATCCATCCATGTTGGGTAACATCCAATCCAATACGATGACATCATACTGATTCGTTGTTGCCAATTCAAAACCAGATAAACCTTCATTGGCCAAATTAATATTATGCCCATGCGCCTCAAAGTAATCGACTAAATTAGTGCCCAGATCACGATTGTCTTCCACAAAAAGTATTTTCATTTAGCATTTTTCCAAGGAATAAAATGCTTATGTAGCAATTGCGATGATAAGTTTGAAATAGTTTGCATTAGAAATTTTCGTTCGATTAATTATCCAAGTTGAAGGAAAAATTCAAAATTTGTCGTATTGGTGATGCATATCAATTTTCATTGGCTCAATTGGCTAACTTCAATTCTTCTTTCATTTGCTACAGATGCTGCTGAGCTGACGATAATTTCTTCAAGAATTTCTCTATTCATATCTGAATCAGAAGGGAAGTCTTTCATGCAGTCAATGGAGTAAGCTTTAATTGCATCCAAGTATTCATTCTGATCATTAGGCTTGGGGTTTGCCCCATAAAAATAAAGCATCTGGTTACGACAACAAATTGCTAACAAGTAAATTTCGCTCCCATGCGCTTTTACTTGATTATCACGAACCACAAAGTATTGAACCGCGCTTCCATTTATTCCCACAATTAATGGCCTCATCAATTCTGCAACTGCCTCTATAAAAGGCTGAGCTAAATTGAGCCTGGAGGCCAGCATAATTTTGTACTTGCCAGAACGCTCTACAGTCAATGGATTTTCAAGTGGCGGCGTCTTTCCAGGCCGAAAGTAAGCTAGCAATAATATTGCGATCGTGATTACCGTTATGGACTCAATCATAAACGGCTCTCATTTTTAATAATATTTCAATGATTTGAATTCGCATGGCCGCAGGATTAAGGTTGAGATAACCTCAACCTTAATTATTTAACCAATCAAATTTCGCTAGAATTACTTTTGCTTAAATACGAAGTCAACTCTACGATTTTCTTCCCAGCATTTCTCTTCGTGACAAGCCAACTTGGGCCGAGTATTTCCAAAGCTGACAACTTTAACTTTTGATGCAGGTACACCCAATATAACTAAAGCCTTTTTAACGCTGTTTGCACGCTTTTCACCAAGTGCCATATTGTAAGCGGCGCTACCACGTTCATCCGCATTACCTTCTAAAACTAACGCTGTATTTTTGCGACTTTTAAAACTTGCAGCTTGCATGTCTACAATATTTCTAAATTCTGGCTTGAGATCATATTTGTCATAGTCGAAATAGACACTTTCTTTATGCAACTTCATAATTTCAGCAGCTAAGTTCGCTGCTGATGCAGCATCTGAACCAGGTTGTATTTTCTGAATTTCGTCAGCCAGTTTAGCAGTTGCAGCGGCATCAGCTGAAGACATTGAGTTTGCCGAAGTCGATGCTGCTGCAGCAGATGAAGCCGTCGTTGTAGTTGCAGCTGGTTTACTTGTACTGTTATTTGTTGGTGCAGGCGCTGGTGTCGGGGTTGGCTTGGTTGAAGAGCATGCCACAATCAGTAGAGCTGCGAGCAATACAGCTAATTTTTTCATTCTAAATTCTCCTTGGTTAAATAAAGTATACAAAGTAAAACAAATCCTGACCGAATTTTAAACAACTCATCGTTATGGAAGTGTTAGTTTTCCGTTAGGATTGCGTTAGGAAGAGATATATATGAGTATTTTTTTAAAAAGAATTTATTTCTTAGTTTTTTGTCAACGAAGCAAAAGTTGAGGCGTTATAGCCCGTGACCTAGTAGGTCATAAACGTTTATTAACTATGTTAGGAGTTTTACATGAAACTGTTGTCAACTTTGATCGCTGCTGTATTCGCTATTGTTTCTTTCTCTGCTGTTGCTGCTGATGCAGCCATGGCTCCTGCTGCTCCTGCCGCTAAGGCTGCTCCAGCTGCTGACATGAAGAAAGATGAAGCTAAGCCAGCTAAGAAACACAAAAAAGCAAAGAAGGCTAAGGCAGAAGCTAAGGCTGACGCACCAGCAGCTAAGTAATATTGCACTACTTAAAGAAGCGGGGGAAACCCCGCTTTTTTATTACCATCTTTACACTGGGCCAACAGAAATATGATGAATTACTCATTGATTAAATATAGCCTTATGAAGGCTGTCATTATTGGCATAGTTCTGTTGCTAAATTGCAATTTGGCTTTTTCCGAATCTCTTAAATCATGGAATCAGCTTTCGCCAATTCAACAAGAGGCGTTGAGTCCACTTGCTTCTCAATGGGATAGCCTCCCCAATAAGCTGCAAAGCCATCTATTGTTCTCCAGCAAACAATATTCAACACTGACGCTTGAGAAGAAAAAGCTATTTCTTAGCAGGCTTCAAGCATGGTCCAAGTTAACACCAGAGCAACGTGAACGTGCACGTCAAAAATATCTGGCTATTAAAAAATTGTCGGCTGAAAAACAGGCCGAACTACGCCGTGCCGCAATAGAAAAAACAAATAAAAATGCCGTCGCAAGTAATGTGCAAGCAGCCAGCCCCTTAACGCAGACTAATGACGCAGCACAACCAGCTAGCACTGTACATCCATAATAATTTCGAATATTGGACAATGGTTAGTTTGAAAATAAAATGCACACCTTTTCAGGGGTGTGCGAATTACACAGGGCTGAGGGCAACGTGTAACAACCGTCTTTCAACAATTGCAGTATTTATTCTACGCTGATTAATTACTACCCAAAATAACATTTGCATAGTTTGTTATTTCCTAACGCAACACTAACGCAACACTAACGCAATCCTAACGAAAGCTCTGGTGTCATAACGAAATCAGACTTCATTCAACGCATGGCACCATTGTTGAATCAGAAAGTTGCCCAAACCAAAACTGAACCAGTTGAGTTGAAATCTACTTCAGAGAATGAAGTTTCAAATACCAATGAAATGTCTCCACTTGATGGCTTTGCTCTTGGTAATATCATAAATATTAAGGTTTTATTTTGGTTGCCTATTTAAATTTTGCGAAAATTAGTTGGGCACTAGTACCTTGACCTTCTGTACTGATAAGAATAATTTCCCATTCGTATCGATCGCAAATACGCTTTACAAGCGATAGACCGATACCAGAACCGGGACTACCTGTACCTTTGAAATGCTTCTGAAATACTTTACCAATTTCCTCGCTCCGAATTCCAGTGCCTGTGTCTTTAACGGTGATACTGTTATCGTCAACTGTAATTGTTACGCTGCCGGATGATGTAAAGGTGAAGGCATTGCGAATCAAATTAGATACCACAATACTGAGCAATGTACGCTCAGCTTCAATATGTGGATTTGATAAACTTGTAGATGTAACCAAGGTGTTCTTACTGAGTAAATGGCGATTAGATTCAATGGCCACCTCTACTACCATGCTCACATCACAAGTTTGAATATATGCCTCATCTGTGTTTTCCCTTGCCATCAGCAGCAATGCATTTGTTAAGTTAACCATGTCACTATTGGCACGCCCAATCTTGGCTATTCTCTCTTGTTGTTTTTCTTGTAGTTGTTTATCGTCTTCCATTAACTCCAATACGCCTTGAACAATAGTCAGCGGTGTTCGTAGTTCGTGACTGACATCGCTCGTAAAATTGCGTTCGCGGTTAATAAAATCACGCATTCGCTTAAGGTAAGCTGAAAACACTTGCGCCAGTTGCCCTATTTCGTCGCTTGAAAATCCTTGCGCTACAGCATCGGTATCATCACCAGGATCTGCGCGGCTAACTCGCTTAGCCAATTCTCGAATAGGTGCAACTGCACGACCAGCAAGCCACCAGCCTGCCCATGATGAAAGTAAAGTCATGATGAGCGCTGCCATTGCCAAATACACCGTAAACATTTGCTCACGTTCGCGCTGTCGTTCTTCATTAAATAGCATGAAATAGCGTTCACCATTTTTATCTTCTACGGCTACTCGGTAAGAAATATCGTTTAACTTCAAACGATAAGTTCCATCTTTCAAAATGGATAGTTCCGGGGGGATGATGTCATTACTTTTTCCATTAGAAAGCAAGTAGCCCTGAATACTAATGGTTGATGGAAGAAGTGCGTTCGGATTACGTGCGCGCCTGGAAATATATCCATCGATTTCTGCGCGTAAGGTTTCATCCATCAAATTTTCGCCAAGGCGGTGAGTGATAAACGATAGCCCTAACGACAACAATAAGCTAA
>Ga0224559_1002037_pt1 | contig 10632 bp, 9 predicted proteins | sample 714S33034metaG_FD_180676 | JGI IMG/M metagenome (GOLD analysis project Ga0224559, IMG submission 180676) | Peat soil microbial communities from Stordalen Mire, Sweden - 717 S3 30-34 | ecosystem: Environmental > Terrestrial > Soil > Wetlands > Peat | place: Sweden: Norrbotten County, Stordalen... | reverse complement strand
CTTCAACTCCATTTTCCAGGTGCTGTTCTACAGCGTCTACGCCTGGTTCTTTGTCACCGTTCTGCCGCCGCTGTTTGGGCTCACCGGATCGGTGGTCGACATCTCGATCGGCCAGATCGCCAAGAGCGTGTTCATCTACCTCGGCGTTCCCTGCGTCGCCGGCTTGCTGACGCGGGCGATTATGCTGCGTTTCGTCTCGCGCGACTGGTACCACAGCCGCTTCACGCCGATCATTAGCCCGATCACCCTGGCGGCGCTGCTGTTCACCATCCTGGTGATGTTCTCGCTCAAGGGCGAGCTGATCCTGACGATCCCCGGCGACGTCGTGCGCATCGCGATCCCGCTGCTGATCTACTTCGCGGTTATGTTCGCGCTGTCGTTCGCGTTGAGCCGCAGCGTCGGCGCCGACTATCCGCGCTGCTGCACGCTGTCGTTCACCGCGGCGAGCAACAATTTCGAACTGGCGATCGCTGTCGCCGTCGCCGTCTACGGCGTCAACTCCGGCGTCGCCTTCGCCGCCGTCATCGGGCCACTTGTCGAAGTGCCGGCGATGATCGCGCTGGTCAACGTCGCTCTGTGGGCGCGAGCGCGGTACTTTCACGCTGCGGGTCTCGAAGTGGGCGCGTCACCCTCTCGCTGACCGCGGAGGCGAACGTCCACATTGGGCTCGCCGCCGTCGGGCGACGAGATCCGGCGGCGTCGAGCGCCGAACCCGTGGCGGGAGCTGGGGGACGCAGGCCCCCTCAGCTGACGACGTCGCCGCCGCGCGCTCGCCAGCCGTTCATGCCGCCCGGGTAGTGCCGGACCTGCGTCGCTCCGGCGGCGTGCGCTTGGCGCAGAGCCGCGCCCGAGCGGGCGCCGGCCTGGCAGATCAGCACCGGCGCCTTGCCGGCCGGAATCTGATCGGGCTTGAAGCGCGATAACGGCAAATTAATCGCGCCGGGGATGTGGCCGCCGGCGAATTCGTGCGGCTCGCGCACGTCGACGACGGTGACGCTGCCGTCGCTGAGCGCCTTCTGCAATTCGCCGTGGCCGATGTCGCGCGGCGACGCGTTGGCGCCAGACTTGCCGAACAGACTGGAAAAGATCATCGCGGGTCATCCATTGCTGGCCGAAGCGGCTTTGGCCGCTTCGAACTGGGTGAAGGCGCCGAGGGCGTGGCTGGCGTACATGGCGGAAGGTCCAGCTCCCATGTAGATCGCCATGCCGAGGGTTTCGAGGACTTCGTCGCGCGTCGCGCCCTGTTCGACCGCCGCCTTGGCGTGGAAAGCGATGCAATCGTCGCAACGCGTGGCGACGGCGATTGCCAGAGCGATTAGCTCCTTGGTCTTGGCGTCGAGCGCCCCCGGGGCGAGCGCGGCCTGAGCGATGGTCGAAAATGCTTTCATCACTTCGCTCGCGCCGGCGCGCAGGTTCCTCAGCTCGAGGCTGAGGTCCTTCGCCGTCTCCGGCCAATTGGTCTTGCCCATTGGGCGACTCCTTTGCTTGCAAGTTACGATCGGATTGCGCTGGGGCGCTCGTCGTCGCGCAGCCAGACGTAGATCGCCGGGATGGCCAGCAGCGTCAGCGCGGTCGACGAGGCGAGGCCGAACACCAGCGAAATCGCCAGCCCCTGGAAGATCGGGTCGGCGAGGATGAAGGCCGAGCCGATCATCGCCGCAGCGGCGGTGAGCACGATCGGCTTGACCCGCGCCGCGCCGGCGTCGATCAGCGCCGCGCGCAGTCCGGCGCCTTCGGCCTGACGGCGACGAATGAAATCGACCAGCAGGATCGAGTTGCGCACGATGATGCCGGCGAGCGCGATGAAGCCGATCATCGAGGTCGCGGTGAATGCGGCGCCAAGCCACCAATGGCCGAGCATGATGCCGATCAGCGTCAGCGGCACCGGCGTCAGGATGACCAGCGGCAGCTTGAACGAACCGAACTGCGCGACGACCAGCAGATAGATGCCGAGCATCGCCACCATGAAGGCGGCGCCCATGTCGCGGAACGTCACGTAGGTGACTTCCCACTCGCCGTCCCACAGCAGCGTCGGCGCGGCGTCGTTCTCCGGCTGGCCGTGATAGCGGATCGCGGGCGGTCCATCCCTGCCCCAGTCGAGCTTGGCCATTTCGTCTTGAATCGCCAGCATGGCGTAGATCGGCGCCTCGAAGCGGCCGGCGACGTCGGCGGTCACCATCTCGGCGAAGCGGCCGTTGTGGCGGAAGACCGGATAGGAGGCGGGCTCGTGCGTCAGCCTGACGACGTCGCCGAGCTCGACATTGGCGCCCTGACGAACCGTGCCGCCAGCGGGCAACGGCGTCGACAGCAAGCGTTCGTCGGGCGTGCCCGCCGAGCGCGGCAGGGCGACGGAAATGTCGATCGGCTTGAGGCCGTCGCCGCGTTGCGAATAGCCGATCGGCGCGCCGCCAAGCAGGGCGGCGATCGTGTCGTAGACCGCCTGCTCCTCGACGCCGTGGAATTCCAGCGCCTGCTGGTCGATCGAGAGGCGCAGGCGATCGGCGGGCTTGGGAAAGCTGTCGTCGACGTCGACGACGAAGTCGACTTTTGCGAAGGCCTCGCGGACCTTGGCGGCGATTGCGCGCCGGCTCTCCGGGTCGGGGCCGTAGATCTCCGCCAGAACCGTCGCGAGCACCGGCGGTCCGGGCGGCGCCTCGACCACCTTGAGCGCCGTCCCGATCGGCAGCGACAGATCGGCGAGACGGCGACGGATGTCGAGCGCGATCGTGTGGCTCGCGCGATTGCGCATCCCCTTGTCGATCAGATTGACGGCGAGATCGCCTTGCTGCGGCTCGTCGCGCAGATAGTAATGGCGCACCAGGCCATTGAAATTGAACGGCGCCGCCACGCCCGCGTAGGCCTGGATCGACGTCAGCTCCGGCAAGCTCTTAAGCCGCTCGGCGGCCGCCGTCAGCGCCCGGTCGGTCTCCTCCAACGCTGTCCCCTGCGGCATGTCGAGCACGACCTGGATTTCCGACTTGTTGTCGAACGGCAGCAGCTTGACGCGCACGTCCTTGGTGGCGAACAGCGCGCAGACGGCGACAGTCGCGAGGCCAACGGCCAGGAGAAAGACCTGCGAGCGCCGTCGGCCGCGCAGCAGCGGACCGGCGATCTTCGTGTAGAGCCGGCCGAGCCTGCCGATGTCGTGCGTGTGACCCTCGTCGTGCGCGCTTGCGGCCGCGCGGCGACCGGCGATGTGCAACTGCAACCACGGCGTGACGGTGACCGCGACGCCGAACGAGAACAGCATTGCGATCGACGCGTTGGCCGGAATCGGGCTCATGTAGGGACCCATCATGCCGCTGACGAACATCATCGGCAGCAGCGCCGCGACGATGGTCAGGGTGGCGACGATGGTCGGATTGCCGACCTCGGCGACGGCTTCGATCGCGGTCTCGGTGAGGCCGTGCTGGCCGCGCATTGACCAATGCCGGGAGATGTTTTCGACGACGACGATTGCGTCGTCGACCAGAATGCCGATCGAGAAGATCAGCGCGAACAGGCTGACGCGATTGATCGTGTAGCCCATCAACCACGAGGCGAACATCGTCAGCAGAATGGTGGTGGGGATGACGACGAGCACCACCAGACCCTCGCGCCAGCCGATGGCCAGCGCGATCAGGACGACGATCGACAGCGTGGCGAGGCCGAGATGGAACAGCAGCTCATTGGCCTTTTCGGTCGCGGTCGCGCCGTAGTTGCGCGTCACCGTGACTTCGAGGCCGGGCGGAATGATGCGGCCCTTGACGATTTCGAGACGGCTGAGCACGTCGTCGGCCACCGCGACGGCGTTGGCGCCCTTGCGTTTGGCGACCGCCAGCGTGACGGCGGGTCGGCGCTGAAGATCGCCATTGTCGAGCTTGGTCATCGTCCAGGCGCGATGATCCGGCTCCGCGGCGCCGACGACGACATTGGCGACGTCCCGGACGTAGAGGGGGCGTCCGTCGCGCGTCGTCAGCAGCAACAAGCCAATGTCGGGCACGCCTTGCAAAGTCTGGCCGACGACGACGGGCAGCGATCGGCTGTCCTCGCGCAGCGCGCCGACGACGAAGGAGCGGTTGGCGTTGGCGAGCTTGTCGACGAGCTGATTGAGCGTGACGCCGTAGAGCGCGAGCTTTTCGGGATCGGGTTCGACGCGGATCTGATTGGGGCTGCCGCCGACGATATAGGCGGCGCCGACGTTGTCGACCTTGACGAGTTCGTGGCGCAGCTCGTCGGCGACCTGATAAAGGCCGTTGTCGGTCCATTGGCCGGCGTGGGCGGGGTCGGCCGCCAGCGTCAGGTCGACGATCGCGACGTCGTTGATGCCGCGGCCGATGATCAGCGGCTCGGGGATTCCCTTGGGCAGCGCGACGATGTTGGCGCGGATTTTCTCATGGATGCGCAGGAGGGCGACGTCCTGGTCGGTCCCGACTAGAAAACGTGCGGTGACGACGACCTTGTCGTCCTGGGTCTGCGAGTAGACGTGCTCGACGCCGTCAATGCCCTTGACGATGTCCTCGAGCGGCCGGGTGACGAGTTCGACCGCGTCCTGGGCCTTGTAGCCGTTGGTCGTCACCATGATGTCGACCATCGGCACGCTGATCTGCGGCTCTTCCTCGCGCGGCAGCGAGACGAGGGCGACCGCGCCAGCGGCGAGCGCCGCCAGCAACAGCAGGGGCGTCAGCGGCGAGCGGATGAACGCGCGCGTCAGCGCGCCGGAGAGGCCGAGGCTCATGGCGCGACCAGCGTGTCGCCGTCGGCGAGACCGGCGAGAATTTCGATCCCGTCGTCGTGGCGCTCGCCGGGCTGGACGACGATCTCAGCCCCATCGGCAGTCTTGACGTAATTGACGCCGGCGCGGCGGAAGACGAATCCGGCGGGCACAACGATGACGCGCCGCGCGCCGGCCGACACCCACACCAGCGTGCGTTCGCCGACAAAATAGTCGCCGAGGCCGTCGACCTTGACGTCGGCGATCACGCGGCCGCCCTGGATTTCGGGATAGACGGTCACCACCCGGCCTTCGCGCCGCGTTTCGTCGGCCGTTTCGGCGAGGCCGCGCGAGCCGATCTGCACCTTGTCGCCGGCGCGCATGAACTGGGCGTGACGCTCGGGCAATTGCAGCCGCAGGATGTAGCGGTCCTCGGCCAGCGTCGCGATCGTCTCGCCGGGCAGGACGACCCGCCCCTCCGAGACGGGGACGGAAAGTATGCGGCCGGCGCCGGGCGCCAGCACCGCGCCCTCGCTCATCTGCTGGGCGACCACGCTGCGGTCGCCGCGCATGGCGTCGAGGGTGCGGCTGGCGACGTCGAAAGCGGTGCGCGCCGCATCGACATGGACCTGTGTGGCGGCGCCTTTGCTCAACAGCTCGTTGGCGCGGTCGAGGTCGCTCTTGGCCTTGTCGAGCTGGGCCTGCTGCGACTGGATGCGGGCGTCGAGCGCCTGCATTTGCAGCACGAGCTTGGGATCGGCGACGGTGGCGAGCTCCGCGCCGGCCTCAGCCCGCTCGCCTTCCTTGGCTTTGAGCGAGACGATCGTGCCGCCGAGCCGCGCGCGGGCGACGAGCTGGTGGACCGGCTCGACGGTGGCCGCGACCGCCTTCTGGTCCTGGACTTCGACGGTGTGGACGACAAGCGAATCGGCCGCGATCGCGGCCTGGGGCAGGGCGATGGCGGCGATCAGCAACAGGCGACGCATAAGGCTCCCCTCCGACAAGGCTTGACACTTATATTCGAATACGCTAATTTAGCAAGCATGAATTTAGAGGCGTTGGAGCGACAAGCTGGCGCAGCCGAGGGTCTGCTCAAGGCGGTCGCCAATCGGCGGCGGCTGACGATCCTGTGCGAGCTGTCGCGCGGGGAGCGCTCGGTTTCGGACTTGGGCGAGGCGGTCGGGCTCAGCCAATCGGCGCTGTCGCAGCATCTCGCTCGCCTGCGCGCCGACCGCATCGTCGCGACCCGGCGCGAGTCGCAGACGATCTACTATTCGCTGCAAAGCGAGGGCGTCAGGAAGCTGATCGATCTGCTCTACCAGCTCTATTGCGCGCCCGAGTGCGGTCTTGAACCAAACGCGGAAGACAACGGAAAGGCGAAGCGATGACGATCGATAAAGCGGTGATGGCGTTCGCGGGAGCGATGGTGCTGGTCAGCGTCGGACTGTCGCTGTGGCTCAGTCTCTATTGGCTGCTGTTGGCCGCGTTTGTTGGGCTCAATCTGCTGCAGGCCTCCTTCACCGGCTTCTGCCCGCTGGCGATCGCGTTGCGGCGTTTCGGCGTGAAGGCGGGTTGCGCGTTCGGCTGATCCTCAGCGGGCTTTTGGCGACTCGCTTTTGCGTATAGTCAGGACTTGGGCGGCTGGCGGCCGCCTCGCCGCGCAAGCGCGGCGTCGCGGTCGAGGAGCGGCCATGGGTAAGCATGTCGCTGTGAAGCCATCGCCGTCGACGCGCGGCCGGCGGCGCGTCGCCATCGATCCCGCCGCGCTCGAGGCCCACGCCGAGATGGCGGCGGAGCTACTCAAGGCGATGGGCGGCAAATGGCGACTGCTGGTGCTGTGCAGACTTGTCGAGGGCGAGCAATCGGTCGGCGAGTTGCAGCGCGTGGTCGGCCTCAGCCAATCGGCTTTGTCGCAGCATCTCGCGGTGCTGAGGCGAATGAAGCTGGTCGAGACGCGCCGCGAGTCGCAGACAATCTACTATCGCCTCGCCGGCGGCGCGGCGGCGGCGATCCTCGAGACGCTCTACGGAATCTACTGCGCGCCGTCGCGCTGACCGGCGCGTTTCGCAGGCGCCCATTTAGCTTGTCGCCAGCGAGACGACGGCGCCGACGATGACGATCGTCGGCCCGCGCAGGTTTGCCGCTAGCGCCCCTCTTCGGCGAGACGCAGCGCGGAGACCGAGATCGGCGCGCCAGCGACCGGATCGGACGCGCCGCCACAAGTCGGCCGCCGCCTACCCCCTTGCAAGCCAAAAGGCGGAGGGCGCGACCCTCGACAAATTAGAATACCATGATATACTAATATACAAGCAAGCCGAAGAGGCTGCGCACGTCGGGGAAACGCGGAGGAGGAAACAGATGGCAGAGATCGTCATCATGGGCGCTGGGCTCGGCGGCGCCGTCATGGCCTATGAGCTGAAAGAGAAGATGCGGCCACAGGACACGCTGACGGTCGTCACCAAGGACCCGATCTATCATTTCGTCCCATCGAACCCCTGGGTCGCGGTCGGCTGGCGTTCGCGCCAGTCGGTCGAAGTCGATCTCGCGCCGACCTTGGCCAAGCGCGGCGTGGCGTTCAAACCGGTTCCGGCGACCAAGGTCTTTCCTGACGAAAACCGCATCGAGCTCGCGGACGGTTCGGCGCTCCGCTACGACTACCTCGTCATCGCCACCGGTCCCGAACTCGCCTTCGACGAGATCGAGGGCCTCGGTCCCGACGCCAACACCTCGTCGATCTGTCACATCGACCACGCGCTCAAGGCCGCCGTCAGCTTCGAGGAATTCTGCAAGAATCCGGGTCCGATTGTCACCGGAGCGGTGCAGGGCGCCTCGTGCTTCGGCCCTGCTTACGAGTTCACCTTCATTCTCGAAACCGAGCTCAGGCGCCGTCGCATCCGCGACCGTGTGCCGATGACCTTCGTCACCGCCGAGCCGTATATTGGGCACCTCGGCCTCGACGGCGTCGGCGACACCAAAGGCCTGCTCGAAAGCGAAATGCGCGAGCACCACATCAAGTGGATCACCAGCGCGCGGGTGAAGAAGGTCGAGCCGGGCAAGATGACGATCGAAGAGGTCGTCGAGGACGGTTCGGTCAAGGCGACGCGCGAACTGCCGTTCGCCTATTCGATGATGCTGCCGGCCTTCCGCGGCGTCGCGCCCTTGCGCGGCGTCGACGGCCTCGTCAATCCGCGCGGCTTCGTCATCGTCGACAAGCACCAACAGAACCCCAAATATCCGAATGTCTTCGGCATTGGCGTGTGCGTCGCGATCGCGCCGGTCGAGCCGACGCCCGTGCCGTGCGGCGTGCCGAAGACCGGCTTCATGATCGAATCCATGGTCACCGCCACTGCGCTCAACATCGGCCAGCTATTGCGCGGCGAGAAGCCGACCCATCAGGGGACATGGAACGCGGTCTGTCTGGCCGACTTCGGCGATTCCGGCGTCGCCTTCGTCGCCCAGCCACAGATTCCGCCGCGCAACGTCAATTGGTCGTCGTCGGGCAAATGGGTGCACGCCGCCAAGCTTGGCTTCGAAAAGTATTTCCTCCGCAAGATGCGCAGAGGGACGAGCGAACCTTTCTACGAGACCGCAGCGCTCAAGATGCTGGGGATCGACAAACTCAAGACGGTGAAAACCGACTGATCGGGACGGACGGCGGCGGTCAGGCGCCGGCGCGTGAATCCGCGCCACGCGTTTGACCCCCGCCAAGTCCGACGATTCAATCGCTTTTCACGCCGATCGGCATTGCTACGCGGCGACGCGTTGCAACGCTCGGCATGCCGCTCAGCGAAGGGCTAGCCGGCGCTTTGTTTTGCGATCGGCGTCGCGCCATGTTTCAACCCGTCGATCAACAGCGCGACCATGCGTCTGATATGGTCTATGCCGTCCTCGCCTGTCGCGACGGAAAGATTTCCGATCGCTCGCAGCAAGTCATAGGCGACGATGTCGTTGCGGATCACGCCGGCGGCCGCCGCGGTTTCCAGCAGCGATTGCAGGGCCGGTTCGAATCGGGTCCGGAAGTAGACGGGGAGCGCGTCGAAGGCCGGATCGCCCGAATGGAGCGCCGCGGCCAGCCCGCGTTTTGTCGCGACGAACCGGGTGTAGCGCATCAAGCCGCTCGCCAGCGCCTCGCCCGGCTCCTTTTCGGCGGCAAGCTTTTGAACATCGGCGACGCAGGCGTCGATTTCGCGACGGAAGACAGCGGCGACCAGATCGGACCGCTTGGGAAACCGGCGATACAACGTCCCCACGCCGACGCCCGCCCGCGCCGCGATCTCGCGCACCGGCGCGTCGACGCCGGACGTCGCAAAGACGTGCTTCGCCGCTTCGAGCAGGGCGTCTTCGTTGCGACGCGCGTCGGCGCGCACGGGACGCCCGGCTTGCCCGTATTCCTTCCCGGTTTCGGCGGGCGGATCAGCCATCCGCGCGCCCGCTGTCAGTCGCCATCCGTCTTCTCACATTGCCGTCGATAAACGGAACAAGGGCTCGCATATCCAATCGTAAGCGGAACCGCGATCCTTTTTAGCACGGATCGGAGAGCGCCGCGGGCCGCCCTCTGACCGGCGTCGCGCCGGCGCCCGGCTGTCGATCAGGGCTAGGAATCCACAGACGCGTCTGGAAACGCTGCAACCAGAATTGGGACGAAGGCCTCGACCTCGTTTTTGACCAACTGCTGCGCCGCCATTTGCGAGGCTCTCGTTCCGTCGGCTTTGCGCTCCACGACGGCGTCGCTATGGGCTAACGTGCGGCGCAGTCCCGATCGTATTTCGAACGCGGAACTGCAACGTAAGACGGGAGACGATTCGCCATGGACGTTCGCGCCGCAGTCGCCGTGGAGGCGGGCAAGCCGCTCGAGATCATGACCGTTCAGCTCGAAGGCCCGAAGGCCGGCGAGGTTCTGGTCGAGATCAAGGCCACCGGCATCTGCCACACCGACGATTTCACGCTTTCGGGCGCCGATCCGGAGGGCCTGTTCCCAGCGATTCTGGGCCACGAAGGCGCTGGCGTCGTGGTCGAGGTCGGCGCCGGCGTCGCGTCGGTGAAGAAGGGCGACCATGTCATCCCGCTCTACACGCCGGAATGCCGCGAGTGCCCGTCCTGCCTGTCGCGCAAGACCAATCTCTGCACGGCGATCCGCGCCACCCAGGGACAGGGGGTGATGCCTGACGGCACGTCGCGCTTCTCGATCGGCGGCAAGACAATCCACCACTACATGGGCTGCTCGACCTTCGCCAACTACACGGTGCTGCCCGAGATCGCCGTCGCCAAGGTCAACCCGAACGCCCCCTTCGACAAGATCTGCTACATCGGCTGCGGCGTCACCACCGGCGTCGGCGCCGTCATCAACACCGCGAAGGTCGAGGCCGGAGCGACGGCGATCGTCTTCGGGCTGGGCGGCATCGGCCTCAACGTGATCCAGGGGCTGCGCCTCGCCAGCGCCGACATGATCATCGGCGTCGATCTCAACAACGCCAAGAAGGCGTGGGGCGAACGGTTCGGCATGACGCATTTCGTCAATCCGAGCGAAATCGGCGCCGACCTGGTGCCCTATCTCGTCAACCTGACCAAGCGCGGCGCCGACGCGATCGGCGGGGCCGACTACACTTTCGATTGCACCGGCAATGTCAAGGTGATGCGCCAGGCGTTGGAGGCTTCGCATCGCGGCTGGGGCACGTCGGTCGTCATCGGCGTCGCTGGCGCGGGGCAGGAAATCGCCACGCGCCCCTTCCAGCTCGTCACCGGGCGCACGTGGATGGGCACGGCCTTCGGCGGCGCGCGCGGCCGCACCGACGTGCCGAAAATCGTCGATTGGTACATGGACGGCAAGATCGAGATCGATCCGATGATCACCCACACCCTGCCGCTCGACGACATCAACCGCGGCTTCGCGCTGATGCGTTCGGGCGAGAGCATCCGCTCGGTGGTGGTCTACTAGCAGT
>Ga0224559_1002036_pt1 | contig 10638 bp, 7 predicted proteins | sample 714S33034metaG_FD_180676 | JGI IMG/M metagenome (GOLD analysis project Ga0224559, IMG submission 180676) | Peat soil microbial communities from Stordalen Mire, Sweden - 717 S3 30-34 | ecosystem: Environmental > Terrestrial > Soil > Wetlands > Peat | place: Sweden: Norrbotten County, Stordalen... | reverse complement strand
GCAAGGCGATGCTCGGGCAAGGGCGCGAACTGCTGCATCGCCTTGCGCTCCGCGGCTGCTTTGGCCCGCGCGGCAATGCTGGCTTCGCTCTCGCGGTAGAGCGCCTGCGCCACCGCGGCAGGACCACGCATCTGGCTCAGAGCGAGAACTTCGATCTGAAATTCACCGCCTTCGTTCTTCACTGCCAGCTTGTCGCCCACGCGGACCTCGCGAGCGGGCTTGGCCTCATGGCCGTTAAACAGAATGCGGCCCAGATCGCAGGCCTTCGAGGCCAGCGCGCGCGTCTTGAAAAAGCGCGCCGCCCAGAGCCACTTATCGATGCGCAGAGAATCCATGAGGCTATTGTCTTACAGGAGACTGCCTATGCGCTCAAGTACACTGGGGTTGGAGTTGACGATGGCGAGCTGGTGGGCTAAGACGCGGACGACGCTGGAGATGATCAAGTGGGAGCACTCGATCTTCGCGCTGCCGTTTGCGCTGACGGCGGTGCTGCTGGCCGCCAATGGATTGCCGGGCTGGCGGACGCTGGGATGGATTCTTGTTGCCATGGTTTCGGCGCGCTCGGCGGCTATGGCCTTCAACCGTTGGGCCGACGCGGATCTGGACGCAGCCAATCCGCGAACGAAGTCGCGAGCCATTCCCGCCGGGCTGCTGACACGCCAATTTGTGCTGGGCTTTACGCTGCTTGCCGTTGCGGTGTTCGTAGTGGCCTGCGCGGAGCTGAACCGGCTTACGCTTTATCTTTCGCCGCTGGTTCTTGTGGTGCTGTTGGGCTACAGCTATCTGAAGCGCATCACGCGCTGGTCGCACCTGGGGCTGGGGCTGGCGCTGGGCCTCGCGCCGTCAGCCGCATGGATTGCAGTGCGCGGCTCTCTGGATGCGCGGATTCTGGTGCTGACCGCGGCGGTGACGCTGTGGGCGGGCGGATTTGACGTGCTTTACGCCTGCCAGGACTTCGACCACGACCGCGCCGCCGGGCTGCACAGCCTTCCGCAGGCAGTAGGCATCACGACGGCATTTTGGACGGCGCGGGCGATGCATTTGGCGATGCTGGGGCTGCTGGTCTGGTTCGGCGTACTGTTCCATTTTCGAACAGTCGGCTGGATGGGTATCGGAGCTGTGGGATTGCTGCTCGCTTATGAGCACTCGCTGGTTTCGCCGCGCGATTTGCGCCGGCTGAACGCCGCATTTTTCACCATGAATGGCGTGATTGCGATGGTCTTTTTCACATTTGTGGCGGGTGATTTGTGGTTGCGGTAAGCAGGCGCGGATAGGCTTGTGCCTTCCCACCCATTCGCCAGAAAAAAGGCGAATGGATGGGGCACGGAAGATTCCGCGAGAAGGAAAGAGAAATCAGTCAGATGAAGATTGCAATTCAAGGAGAGTACGGTTCGTTCAGTCATGAAGCGGCATTGAAGCTGGTCCCCGATGGGGTGATCGTTCCTTTGTCGCTGTCAGCCGATGTCTTTGAGGCCGTAACCAGCGGAGGCGTGGAGGCTGCGGTTATTCCCATCGAGAACAGTTTGGCCGGCTCTGTTTTGGAGCACTTTGACCTGCTGCTGACCCACGATCTGCATGTCGAGCGGGAGACGCTGCTGCGCATCCGGCACAATCTGATTGCGCTCGCCGGCGTGGCGATAGGAGAAGTAGAGCGAGTCTATTCGCATCCCGTTGCGCTGGCGCAATGCCGCAAGTTTCTGGCCGCGCACACCGCGATGAAGGCCGTTGCTTTTTATGACACTGCGGGCAGCGTGAAGCAGTTAGTTGAACTGCAAGACCGGCACATTGCGGGCATTGGCAGCGAGGCGGCGGCGCGGTTTTACGGCGCGGAGATTCTCGAAGCCGACATCGAAGACAACCCGGAGAACTTTACGCGCTTCTTCCTGGTGCGACGCGCTGCGGAGGCCGTGACCGACCCGGAAGCGAACAAGATCAGCCTGGCGTTTTCCGTGGAGAATCGCCCCGGATCATTGGTGGCGGCGCTGACTGAACTAGCTGTTATCGGCGCCAACATGACCAAGATCGAGTCGCGCCCGGTGCAGGGCAAGCCATGGGAATACATCTTCTATGTGGATTGCCAGATTCACTCGGCTGCGGACGGCGAGCGCGCGGTGGAGGCGCTGGAACGCCACTGCGCGATGGTCAAGGAACTGGGCCGCTATCGGGAAGCAGGGCGGTAAAAAAACGAACGGCCGGGAGCGCGGAGAACCCTTACTCGCGCCCCGGCCGTTCGAGGAGGCCACACACTTCTCTTTGTTAGCCGTAATTCCACTGTCGCACAAGCGGCCATAATTCTACGCAAAATAGACCGGGGCTCAGGCAAGAAATTTTACGCGACAAAATACTTAGCCTGGGGATGGTGGACGACGATGCAGTTGGTGCTTTGCTCGGGCTCCAGGTGGAAGCCCTCGGTGAGCCGCACTCCTATGTTTTCCTCGGGCTTGAGCAGGTGGAAGATCTTTGCCTGATCTTCCAGATTCGGGCAGGCCGGGTAGCCGAACGAGTAGCGGGAGCCGCGATACTTCTGATGGAAGAGATCCGCGACGCGCGGAGAATCTTCGCCGCCAATGCCGAGGAATTCCCGCACTTGTTTGTGAGCCAGTTCGGCCAGCGCCTCGGCCGTTTCCACAGAGAGGCCGTGCAGATAAAGGTACTTGGTGAAGTCGCCGCTCTCGAATAGCCTGGCGGTCTGACGGCTGGCCTCGTCGCCGACCGTGACGATGGAGAAACCCACAACATCGCGTTGCGCGGCGCTAAGCGGCTCAAAGAAATCTGAAATTGAGAGCCTGCGGCCCTGCTGCTGGCGCGGGAAGCTGATGCGTTCCAGCTCGCGGGCGGGGTCGTCGGGGTCGAAGACGATGAGGTCGTCGCGGTCGCTGGCGCAGGGATAGAAACCTATGACAGCTTTCGGATCAAACCAGCCCTCGGCTTTCACTTCCTTTTCAAGGTCGAACAGAATCGGCCGGTATTTTTCTTCCACCAGGCGCAGGTAATCGCCCTGCGCGGCGGTCTTGAGCTGCCACTGATTTTTGAAGAGCGCGGTCTCATTGAGGTAGGGAAAGATTTCGTCAAGATTGTAATTCTTGAAGACGCGCGCGCCCCAGAAGGCTGGCCTGGGGATGGCCGCGACCCGCTCCACGACCGGCGACCGGCCTTCCGGCGTGAGTTCGACGAGAGTCAGTTCAGGGGCAGCCGCGCCAGCTTTGCCAAAGACCTTCACCGTCCGGCCTTCCGCTTCCCTGCTCTCGCGCACCGCGGCGTCGTCCGACGTCAGGTCGGCCATGGCATGCAATCCGGCGAAGGCGTCCTCGGCATAAAAGACCGGACCTGCGTACTCCTTGCGCAGGTCTTCTTCCACATACTTGCGGGTGAGCGCCGCACCGCCGCAGATGACGGGCACGGTGAGGCCAAGCCGCTCCAAATCCTGCAACACATACTTCATTTCAAGCGTGGACTTGACCAGCAGCCCGCTCAGGCCGATGGCGTCGGCGTTGATCTCCTGCGTGGCGGCGATGATGGCGTCAGAGGGCTGCTTGATGCCCAGGTTGACGACGCGATAGCCATTGTTGGAGAGGATGATGTCCACGAGATTCTTGCCGATGTCGTGCACGTCGCCCTTGACCGTGGCCAGCACCATGGTGCCTTTGCCGCCGCCGTCGGATTTTTCCATCTTCGGTTCGAGGTACGCTACGGCGGCCTTCATCACCGCTGCGGAATCGAGCACCGAAGGCAGTTGCATCTTGCGCGCGCCGAAGAGATCGCCGACGGTCTTCATGCCGTCGAGCAAAACCGAGTTAATCAGTTCAAGCGGTGAGTGAACTACGAGCGCGGCTTCAAGAGTTTCATTTAGAGTTTGCTTTCGCTCGCCCAGTCCAATGGTCCGCTCGCCGCGAATAATCATCTGCTTGAGCTTTTCGTCGGTGGTGAGATTCTCGACCTCGATTTCCTCTTCTTTGACGGAACCTTTGCCGAGGCTGGCGAAGTAGGCCATGTAGACCTGGAGCGGGTCGCCATCGCTGCGATCCTGAAAGATGAGTTTGCGGGCCAGCTCGACTTCCTTCTCAGGAATCTTGTAGAGCGGATAAATTTTTGAGTAGTTGACGATTGCCGCATCCAAGCCGCGATCCACGGCCTCCTTGAGGAAGACGGAGTTGAGCACGCGGCGCGCATAAGCGTTCAAGCCGAATGAGATATTCGAAACGCCCAGCACCGTCCGCGAGCGCGGCAGTTCAAGCTTGATGCGCCGCACGGCCTCTAAAGTCTCGATGGCCGCCGAACGATAGTCTTCCTGGCCGGTAGAAATCGGCAGGGTGAGCGCGTCGAAGATCAGGTCCTCAGAACGCAAGCCGTATTTGTTGACGGCCAGATCGTGGATCCGATGAGCGATGGCCACCTTGCGATCGGCGGTAAGCGCCATGCCCTGCTCGTCGATGGTGAGAGCGATAACCGCTGCTCCGTAACGGCGCGCCATGGGCAGCACGAGGCTGGTGCGCTTCTCGCCGTCTTCCAGGTTGATGGAGTTGATGATCGGCTTGCCGGGGATGCGCTTGAGCGCCTCTTCAATGACGACGGCTTCGGTTGAATCCACCAAAATGGGCGCGGGAACGCGGGTGGCAATCATCTCGAGCACCGCGTTCATGTAAGCCATCTCGTCTTCGCCGACGATGGCGCAGCAGAGGTCAAGCATCTGCGAGCCTTCGCCAGAGAGCCGCTTGGCCAGGGTGAGAATGCCGTCGTAGTCGCCCGCGCGCACCATGTCGCGAAAGGTTTCGAGGCGGGTGGTGGTATTCATCTCCTCGGCGATGATGACGGGCTGCGCATCGGCTTCGAGCGACACAGCACTGAAGGCGCTGGCGGCAACCGATTGTTGCAGCAGTGCGCGCGGCGCGGACGCTACTCCTTTCATCGCTTCGGCAACTGCGCGTAAATGCTCCGGCGTGGTGCCGCAACAGCCGCCGACTACCTGCACGCCATACTCGGTAACAAACCGTCGCAGATAAGCGGCCAACTCGGCGGGCGTGAGCTTGTAGACCGCGCGGCCGCCCTCGTTCTGCGGCAGGCCGGCGTTGGGCAGCACGCTGATGGGCAGCGTGGAGTTCTGGCAGAGAAAGCGAACCGCGTCGTTCATTTCCGCAGGGCCGGTGGCGCAGTTGAGGCCAATCACGTCGGGCTGAAGGCTTTCAAGGACGGCCAGCGCCGCGCCGATTTCCGAACCAAGCAACATGGCGCCGGTAGCTTCCAGAGTGATCTGGACCTGGAGCGCAACGTTGCGGCCGGTGGATGGGATGCGGCCCTCGCGAGCGTCACGAATTGCGTCGTGACAAGCGGCGAGCGCGATCTTGGCTTGCAACAAATCCTGGCAGGTTTCAATCAGCAGCACGTCCACGCCGCCCTCGATGAGCGCCTCGGCCTGTTCGCGATAAGCGGCTGCCATGGCGTCGTAGCCGATGTGGCCCAGCGAGGGCAGCTTGGTGGTGGGGCCAATGGAGCCGGCGACAAAGCGCGGCTTGTCCGGGGTGGAGTATTCGTCGGCCACCGAGCGGGCCAACCACGCCGCAGCGATATTCAATTCGCGGGTCCGGTTCTGGAGGTCGTACTCGGCCAACACAATGCTCGACGAACCGAAGCTGTCAGTCTCGATTACATCGCAACCAGCCTCAAGAAACGAGGCGTGAATGGCGCGGATCACGTCGGGCCGCGAGAGCACCAGCAGCTCGTTGCACCCCTCTTTGCCCTGGAAATCCTCCGGCGTGAGGTTGTGCTTTTGCAAATTTGTGCCCATCGCGCCGTCAAAAACCAGCACGCGCCGTTTCAGTTCTGATAGAAAATCAACCAATGTTCGCTCCTGCACTTATGCGCCGCCTCAAAAAAACGGGCAACGCGGCCAACCTTCTAGGATAGCTGGACTTTTTACATTGAGGCGATCTCGAGAAGGAATGGGGTGTTATTTTGCCGCCGTCAGCGCGCTTACCGGGATCAGCATATCTTCCTTGCGCATGACCAGGTTGGTGGCGTTCAGCGTGGCCAGCTCGAAGCCGTGGCCGTGCGTGATTGCGTCAGTGGGGCAGGCCTCGACGCAGTAGCCGCAGAAGATGCATCGGTTATAGTCGATGTTGTAGACCTTGGCGTAGCGCTCCGAGGAGGAGATGCGCACTTCATCGGTGTTTTCAGCAGCTTCAATATAAATGCAGTTCGCCGGGCAGGCCGCCGCGCAGAGGAAACAACCCACGCATTTTTCGAGGCCGTTTTCGTCGCGCTGCAGGACGTGGGCGCCGCGGTAGCGCGGCTCAAGCACCGCGCCGCGCAGGGGGCCCTTCCCGTCGGGATAGTTCTCCACGATCGTGGGTTTGAAGATTTCTCCAAAGGTGATGCTCATGCCCTTGGCGATGGCGGCGATGTTGCCCACAATGGACATGAGCTAAGTATACGATGGATGGCGGGAGAGGTTCATTATGCGATTGAGAGTTTGGACTTCAATGCTCGGGTTCACGGCTGGAACGGTGTTAATGGCCGCGACGATTAGCGCAGTTTCGCAGGGGCAGAGCCAGCCGCAGCCGGCAATGGGCGGGATGGGCAGCATGGGCATGGCCCACGAAATTAGCAAGCCGGCGGTTCCGGCAGGGCCTTTGAAGATTGTTTTCGGAGACAAATCCGCCGAGTGGACGCCGGCCACGCTGGCAGCGCTGCCGCATCAGACCGTGACCGTTGTCAACAGCCACACCAAAGCAAGCCTGGCTTACTCAGGCGTGCCCCTGATCGACCTGCTCAAGCAGTTGGGCGCGCCCGCCAAACCGATGGGCAAGCAATTGCGGCTCTATCTGGTGGCTCAAGGCTCCGATGGCTATGAAGCGGTTTACTCGCTGGCCGAGGTCGCACCCGAGTTGCATAATGCAACCGTGATTGTTGCCGACACGCTGGCGGGAGAACCACTTGGAGACAAAGGGCCTCTTCAGCTTGTGACTACAGGGGATAAGGCGCTCGCCCGCTGCGTGCGGAACCTGGTCGTTATCCGCGTGCTGACTGCGGAGTAATCGAGCGCCTCTTGTCCTGATGCCCGCGGAATCCGGTTTGGATTCGCCGCAGGATGCTACTTCTTCGGATGCTCCTCCTGCTTAGGCGGAGCGGCTTGCCGCTGTGGCGGAGCAGCTTGGCGTTGCGGTTGCGGTGCAGCTTGCCGTTGTGGTTGTGGTGCGGCCTGACGCTGTTGCTGCGGAGCAGCCTGACGCTGCGGTTGTGGTGCTGCCTGACGCTGCTCTTGCGGTGCAGCCTGGCGCTGTTGTTGTTGCTGAGGCATTTGGCGCTGCTGTTGCATCTGAGGCATTTGGCGCTGTTGCGGTTGCGCCTGAGGCATTTGGCGCGGCTGCTCTTGCGGTGCCGCCTGGCGCTGTTGTTGTTGCTGAGGCATTTGGCGCTGCTGCGGTTGGGCCTGAGGCATTTGGCGCTGCTGCTGAGGCTGCATGGCGGGCACCTGATGCTGCTGTTGCATCGGGGGCACTTGATGCTGTTGCTGAGGCATCCCGGGCTGTTGTTGCTGCTGGAGCGGCCCTTGGTGCTGTGCCTGCATCGGTTGGCCCTGACGCTGCTGGTGCTGTGCGTCAGCCTGGTTGCGCGCCTTGACCTCCGCCGGCATGCGGACATTGTGATCGGCTTGAAGGGGTTGGTTGACGGCCATGCTGGCCGGGCGGCCATGGTTGACATTGGCAAACTGAGCCCGGTTGCCGCCAGCAACGTGCTCGTTCTGGAGCTGCGCCCTCATGGGCGGAGCATGCTCCTCGTGGCGAGCCGCCAGCTCGGCGGGCCTGGCTCGGACCTGCAACCCACCCGATCCGCCGTTGAAGCTGACACGGACGCCGCCCCTGTGCTCGTCGCGCATTGGGCGGTCATAGACGTTGTGTACGATGTTGACGTTGACATTGTTGTACGAACGGTTGTAGTTGAAATGGCCGCCGCCCCAGTAGCCGCCCTGGTAGCCAAATCCTACATAGCCAAAGCCGTAGTCCACGCCGCCATAGTAGCCGATGTGGGGACCCCAGTAGCCGCGGTAAAAGCCGTAGCGGTGATGGTAATAGCCCCAATAGCCAGGGGTCCAAAGAGCGCCCTCGTAGGGAGCCTCGACCCACACGCCGGGCACCCAGTAATATCCGCCATCACCCCAAGCCCAGTAGCCGGGCGTCCAGAGGTAGTCGTCGCCGGGAGTGGGAGGCTGGTCGTATTCGGGCAGAGGCGGGGGCGGCTGATCCGCGTATTCAACAGGCTGAGCGCCATAGCCGGGATCGTCCGAGCCCTGGTCATAGTTTTGGTTGGGAGCCTGGTAGGCGGCCTGGCTGTATGAGCCGCCCGAGTTGGAGGCATTGGAAGGCGCGGGCGCCGAAGTGTTTGAATCGGCTGTGGCCATATTGCCGGAAGCCGGGTCCACTGCCTGATCCTGCGAACCGGCCTGGCTGGAAGAGGCTGCCGCCTGGTTCTGACTCCAGGGGCATCCGGTCATGCAGAGCGCGGACGCCAGGGCAAGTAGAGGTAATGCCGCAAATCTCGAAAAGTAACTCATTTCACACCCCAATTCAGTTTGATGGTATGAGAAGCGACGGGAGCGAGACAGTCCACTATTGACCATCTCCGGGATGGCCTCAGCGGCGGCCGCCAGGCGGCGCGGATCGGCCGTGGTTATTGGCTGGCGGGGTGGTGACAGGCCTGCGTGCAAGGTTCGGCTTGAGGGTCTGCTGGCAAAGCGATGAATCCTGCCCGCGCGCCAATTCCGGAGCAACACTGGGCGCGCCGCAGAGGCGCTGCTTCATGGCCTCTGCTTCCTTGCCCATGAGCATTTGGGTGCGCTCCAGGCCGCTGAAGGGGTCCAGATCGTAGCGGTAGACAATGTCTTCCGGCCGCTTCTCCTCGCCATAGTCGAAGTGGTTCCATGTGCCCACAAGCTGGCGACCGTTTGGCTCGGCGAGAACCGCGTAGACCTGGGTCAAATCAACTCCCTGAGAAGGATTGGTGTTCCAGATGGGCACGGACTGGGCGCCGCGCATCCAGCGGCCGGTCCACATATGGTGCGGCAGGTCGTAGTGGAAGGCGGTCAGGAAGGTGGATGCGGCGCACTCGTTGCAGTTGTCGTAGAGAGCGCCGAGTTCGCGCGGCGAGCCGTCGGCAAGGAGCATCCAGTCAAGTAGGCGCAGGTTAACGCCCTGGAGCAGCGGCGCAACCACGTGGCTGGTAAGTGAAAGATTCCATACGGTGAAGGTGTCCGCCGAGGGTTGCGACTGAGGAGTGGCGCGCAGGGTGGTGACGACCAGAGCCGCGTCGTATTCGACGCCGATCTCGCGAATCGCCGTCCATTTTTCCGGTTCGAGCGAACGCGTGACCCATGCGACTACGCTCTGGTCTTTTGCGGAGTGGAAATCGATCCAGCGAAAGCTGTCGGGGGATTGCTGGGCGGAGACGGGGGCGACGGCGAACAGCATTGCCGCAATCGAGAAACACAAGAGCGAAAAAGATACGAACCGCATGAGTCTAGGGTATCGCAGAGGGGCGCTCAGAGCCGTTTCATTTGCTTTGTTGAGATGCGCAAAAATGCGTCGAGTGGGACTCCGAGAATGAGCGGGCTTCTCGGGATTGCAAGCGAGCGGACTTGGAAAATTGTTCCACGTGGAACATATTCATTCCTTTGACTTTATAGGCGAGTTTACTACTTAATTAACTGCAAAATATTTGGACATTTTGTAAGAGATTTTGGGCGGCAAGGAGGCGAGGTTTGCAAGGCATCAAAAGTGGATGGGAAAAGGAAATATTTGGTTTGAAAAACTGAGTGTTTTGGGATGAGAGAAGCCGTCGGCTTGGCGGTTGAGGTTCGTGCTTTCCCAGCCTTCGCAGAATGCGCGAAGGCTGGGGCACGCGGCCTCCGAGCCCGCCTTTTGGGGGATTCTCGGGTCTGAACATCCAGAACTTGGGCACCCGGCTTTGTAGCTGGGCGGATATGAGTCACCCGCCAGAAGATCGCTCTCGGAGACAGTATCCTTTTCGCTCTCGTCTCCGGGGCGGCACAAAGGGTCGCTGCCCACCGAAGAGATGGTGAACTCCTGTTCAATTATGCCGATGGTTACCTAATGGGTGTGGCTTTGAGCTATGGTTCGCCGGAAGATCTACACGCAGCCTCTTCCGGCAAGTACCGGAAGAAGCAGGGATTGGCAGGCATAAAGGCTGTCAGCGCCGTATGCATTTCTTTGGCCTTGATAGTCGCCTTGGGCTTGACCGGCCTTTTCTCTGCGCAAGCTACACCGCTGACCGGGCCGGGAAAGAAATCTCTGGGAAGATTACCCACGATCACCACCGCGCGCGCGGTGCACTCTCTGACTTCAGAGGAGGCGGCACGCGCCTATCCGGTCCATCTTCGGGCAGTGGTGACGTACTTCAATCCAGACCTCGGCAATGGATTCGCCGCCATCTTCGTCTGCGATGGGTCCTGTGTTTGGGTTAACCTGGCTACCGGTACGGGCAAATCGCTGACTGCCGGCACACTCGTCGATGTGACCGGCGTGAGCGGCAATGGGCTGTTTGCGCCTGTCGTCGCTTCTCCGCACCTGCGCGTGATCGGGCTATCGCATCTGCCGGAACATCCGCTCTGGGTGAACCACATCGACC
>Ga0224559_1002035_pt1 | contig 10639 bp, 9 predicted proteins | sample 714S33034metaG_FD_180676 | JGI IMG/M metagenome (GOLD analysis project Ga0224559, IMG submission 180676) | Peat soil microbial communities from Stordalen Mire, Sweden - 717 S3 30-34 | ecosystem: Environmental > Terrestrial > Soil > Wetlands > Peat | place: Sweden: Norrbotten County, Stordalen... | reverse complement strand
GCCGAAGCCGGCGCCGATCCGCGAGCGCCGCGTGCGGGCATCGATGGCCAGGCTGATGAACGTGTTGACCAGGGATAGGGCGTCGGCGCCGCTCTCTTCGGTGGCGCGGGCCAGCGGTTCGATGGCGCCGACATTGGGCGAAAGCTTGACGATCAGCGGCCGGGCAGCCACGCGTTTGGCCGCCGACACCACCTCGGCCAGCAGCGCGGGGTCGCTCGAAAAGTAGATGCCGCCGTGCGCCGTGTTGGGGCACGACACGGCGGTTAACTTGCCTTTGGATTCAAGATCCGGTTGACATGGTCGGGATCGCGTGCAATGAGTGTCAAATAAGCCCGAGTGGGCTGGTCCGGTTCCGCCCGGCCCTGCTCCCAATCCCGCAGCGTACCAAGGGGGATGCGATAGCGGGCGGCGAATTCCTCTTGGGTCAGATCCAAGGCCCGCCGGATGATCTTCGCCTGTGGTGTTCGCCGCATCCGCTTGATATCAGATTCGGTGAGCGGCCGTGCATCGCGATCCGCACGTGCGGCCCGCTCAATTGCCGCGGCGGTCATCTGGCGGGGTGGACTAAGTGCTTTGCCGGAAATAGTCGTCTTGCTCATATTGGGTTGCCCTCCGGGCCGAAATAATGCGAATGCGTTCCTCACGTTCGGTGTAAGCCACAAATAGCACCACGTTGCCTTCCGCCATGCCGACGATGACAAAACGCTCCTCGCCGTAGCCTTCGCGATCGTCGAGGCGATCCACGGCGAAGGGGTCTCTGAACACCGTCATCGCCAAATCGAAGCTCACGCCATGAGATTGCAGGTTGGCATCGGCTTTGGCGTCGTGCCAGTCAAATTCCAATACCATGATACTACGGGATACCAGTAGTGCTGTCAAGCGCGGGGGATATCGCCGGCCGCCCTCACATTTTCAGCGTGCCGACCAGGTCGGCGGCGCGGGCGATGTTCTCGCGCCGCAGGCAGCGGTAGGTAAATCCTTGGCGACCAGGGAGGCGTTATTGTTCAGAACGCCGGGTTCTGGACCACCGGTCGGGCCAAAGTCCGCGATCGCGACATTTCGTCCAGGTGGATCGCCGAACTCCAGCAAACGATCGTTCTCATTCATCCAACGCCCGCGAAGCGCCAGCCGTGAAGTAGATGATTCCAGTACAATGGACGGTCACTGCATGAACAAGCAAGCTGCTCTCGAACGCTTCCGTGCCATTCCGGAGAAGGCCTGTGGGGAATGGCGATATCGCGACTTCGGCGCAGGCACGCGGACATTTCTGGCGCTTCCCGGAGGCGAGTTGGTTAACGACCTCGGTTTCGAGTTCGCGTTGGCGATCGGCGAAACTTTCCGCGTGGTTTACCCCGCTTATCCGCGCGCATCCTCGATTGAAGACCTTGCCGACGGGCTCCGGGCGATCCTGGATGCTGAAGGGATCGGCGCTGTCGCCATCCTCGGCGCGTCTTTCGGCGGCGCGGTGGCGCAGGTCTTCGTTAGGAGGCATTCCGATCGCGTCAGCGCCCTGATCCTTTCCAACACCGGAGTTCCGCTCCACTATCTAGCACTGCCTGTGCGCATCACCTACTGGATCGCCAAAACGATGCCGTGGGGGTGGACGTGCAAGCTGTTGCGCAAACCGCTGCTCAAGACCGTGGACCAGTCCGGCGACGACCACGGGTTTTGGGCCCGATATCTGGACGAGCTTTTCTTCACGCGGCTCACCAGGGCCGATATGCTTTCCAACATCCTCAATCAGCACGACTACCATTGCCGATTCCGCTTCATGCCAGAGGATCTGAAAGGCTGGCATGGGCGGGTGCTGATCGCCGAATCCGACACCGACGTGATCGGACCACGTCGGCGCGAAGCGCTGCGCAAAACCTACCCGCAGGCACTGCTCCATACCTTTCACAACGCGGGCCACGCGCCCATGTTCACGCGGTACGACGAATATCTGCGGATGGTCCGTGATTTCCTGAAATAGCCGCCTGAGCCGGCCTTTCACAAGCCATCTGATCCCGCAGGCCGCCACTCGGCCGTATCACGTTGCTGACATTTGCCGGGCACAGCGGGATAGATCCTCCCTAACGCCGTAGTGTTTAGAAACCGATAGCTGGCGCGAAATCCCCATCGCACGAGCTAAACGCCTCGGAGGTTCCGGAGAAGCGCGGGGGATATCGCCGGCCGCCTTCACATTTTCAGCGTGCCGACGAGGTCGGCGGCGCGCGCGATGTTCTCGCGCCGCAGGAACGTTGCCAGTTCCCCGGCGATCCGCAAGGGGGAGCGCGGATCCCAGAATGTCGCCGTGCCCACCTCGACCGCGCCGGCTCCGGCGATGAGGAACTCGGCGGCATCTTCGCCGCTAGCGATCCCTCCCAGCCCGATGACCGGGATCTTGACGGCGCGCGCCGCCTGGTACACCAGGCGCAAGGCGATGGGTTTGATGGCCGGACCGGAAAGGCCGCCGAAGCCGGCGCCGATCCGCGAGCGCCGCGTGCGGGCATCGATGGCCAGGCTGATGAACGTGTTGACCAGGGATAGGGCGTCGGCGCCGCTCTCTTCAGCGGCGCGCGCCAGTGGTTCGATGGCGCCGACATTGGGCGAAAGCTTCACGATCAGCGGCCGGGCGGCCACGCGTTTGGCCGCCGACACCACCTCGGCCAGCAGCGCGGGGTCGCTCGAAAAGTAGATGCCGCCGTGCGCCGTGTTGGGGCACGACACGTTGAGCTCGTACCCGGCCAACCCCGCGTGATCGTTGAGCACGCGCAGCACTTCCAGATAATCTTCCACCTGGTGGCCGAACACATTGGCGAAGACCGCCGTGCGCAGGCGGGCCAGGGATGGCAGTTTGTCGCGGACGAAGGCGCGCACGCCGATATTCTGCAGACCGATGGAGTTGATCATGCCGCCCGCGCTCTCGTACAGTCGCGGCGGGGGATTGCCTTCGATGGGCTCGCGCGACAGGCCCTTGACCACCAGGCCGCCCAGCGCGTCGAGATCCACCAGCTTCTGGAATTCCACGCCGTATGCGAAGGTGCCGCTGGCCGCCAACACCGGATTGCGCAACGCGATGCCGCACAGAGTGGTGGCCAGATCGGGCGTCATTCCCCGAACGCCTCGCCCAGCACGCGTCCGTCCGAGGAGGAAGGCGGCGCCACCCCCATGGCGCGGGTCAGTGTGGGCGCCAGGTCCACGCTTTGCACCGGAGATTCGAAGACCGCCGCGGGGAACTGCGGACCGTAAAAGCAGAGCGGTACGCGCACGTCGTAATTGTAGAGCGATCCGTAGGAGACGCCGCCCGCTTGCCCGTAGTCCTCCACATACTCGGGCCGGTAGGAGAGCATCACGTCGCCGGACCGGGTGGGATGGAAGCTGTTGCGGAAGCGCTCCCGCCAGCCGTCGTTGGCGGAGCAAAAGCCGCCGGCGGTGTAGAAGCCGGCCACGGCGGGATGCTGGAGCGCGGCATTGCCGGCGGTCAGGCGTACCGGTTCGGGGTCAAAGGAACCGCTGGTGTCGAGGTACAGGAAGGGATACAGATAGCGCGTCACGCGCCCGAGGCCGCTTGAGAGGAGGGCACGGTCCACGGTCTGGGCCACGCTCTCGCCGGGCACCGCCATGCGGGCACGAGTCTCCGCGGCGGGAGCGGGCGGCGCGCCATGGGCGCCGGCCAGGACCAGAGTAAACGCGTTTTCACCGGGCGCGCTTTTCAGGCACCCCAGCAGAAACTCCAGTTGCCGGTCGAGGTGCAGGACCATCTGGCGCATCAGTGGCGACCGGCCGCCGGTTTCGTAACCCAGGCGCGCCGTGGAGCCGGCTATCAGGCATACGAAATCGAAGGTATCGCGCTGCCCCAGGCGCTCTTTCTCAATCAACCGGGCCAGCAGCTCGAACTGCGCGGCCTGTCCCAGCGGCGACGCGTGGAATAGATCGAGGAATTGCCGCGGATGGTCGGCGTCGTAGGTGAGGGTGCGCAAGGGGGGCGCGCCGGACCGTGCGCCGATCGCCATCCACGGGGCGTTGTGGGCGTTGTCCAGCGGCCTCTGCGAGTTGAACTCCACCAGCCAGTCGGGCGGGTTTCCCAGGGTGGTGAACTGGCCTCGCGGATTCATCCAGAACTGCCGCGCCTCGGGCGTGCCGGCAAACAGCCCGGATTGCGTGGCGTCCATGCCGATTACGAAGGTGCGCGTGTCCGGCCCGGCGGCCACCTGCGCAGCCAGCGTCGTGGCCAGCAGGGCCTCCTCAGAAGCCGGAACCGCGGACCGCGCGGCGCGGTCATACCAGGAATCGGCCACGATGCCGTGCTGTGCCGGCCAGGCGCCAGTGGCCAGGGTGGCGATGGTGGAGGCGGAGAAACTGCTCGCCAGATGGCGGCAATCGGGGAAATGCGCGCCTTTCGTCAGGATTCGGCGCAGTCCGCCTGGGCCAAATTGAGAGGCTGCGGAATCCCAGTAGTCTTGCCGCATCTGTTCTAAAAGTACTAGTACCAACAACTTGGGCCTTGCTGACAGCCCGGATAGCAGCCGGGCGGAGGCGCCGCCGAGCAGGCTCAAGTTGAAGTGGCGACGGCAAATAGGCATAAAAAAGAGTCTAGCAAAGGATGGTGCGGTGTTATATTGTTACCATATATACAACAGTTTAATACCGGCTGGGCGCTAGCCCCACGGAAGGGCTAACCTCTGGCGAGGCAGGGAGATGAAAGAGGAAACAAGCATCCTAGGCCTGACCACGATCCGCCGCAACCGTGGCATATCGCTCGAGCAGATCGCTGAATCCACCAAGATCAGCATACGCTCCCTGGAAGCGATTGAACAGGGCGATTTCTGCAAACTTCCAGGCGGCATTTATAACACCAGCTATATTCGTCAGTACGCACGTGCGATTGAATACGACGAGTGCGCCTTGATCGCATTTTACAAGGGTGAGATGGCGCGCGCCGATGGAACGGCGCGGAACGACACGAACGGCAAGGGCGGGTACGGCGGCTTGCGCCAACCCACCAGCATCCTGGGATCGTAGGACAACCCGGGGATAGACCTGAGACAACACGGGGACAGACCCGGGACATACCGGAGACAACCCCGGGGCAGACTCGCGCCCGGAGGGGACCCGCCACGGCGGCACAAAAGGCGCGCCCTGGCACACTCAGGTCTGGCGCGTCGGGGATGGATCAGGTGGCACAGACGATCGCCGTTTGTCGTCTGTCGCGCAAGGGTGGCAGGGTGACAGACGACAAAGGGTGATCGTCTGTCCCACTGGTGCGCGCCTTGGGCGACCTATCCGGTCGGTCCGCTCGGATGGCAAGCTGAAGCGTACCCCACCCAAGCGGCGCAGCCTTCTAGAAATGGCCAAACTCCGGGCGCGACCTCCGGTCGGCTGCACAGGGGGGAGCTTTATCCTATTGACCTCAAGTTTCTTTGCGCGCCGCGCAGACTTTTGTGGGGCAGCATGGCAAGCTGCGCGCGGCCCAGAGGGCACCCCGCCTACCGGCGCTTCGGGCGGGTTGCCAACCGGTTGCCAACCCGCCGCCGGCTGCCAGCCGGCCCCACACGGCCGCGGGTCCAAGGCCGTTGTTGGTTGCGGCTCAGTTGCTCTGCGCCACCTCAAGACTCCCGGACGGCGCCGCGGGAGGCGCTGGTGGCCATGGCGGCGTACGCCTGCAATGCCTTCGATACCGAACGCTGGCGCGATGCCGGCTTCCACGCCGCGGCGCCGCGCGCTTCCATGGCCTCAAGCCGGCGCGCCAATTCAAGGTCGCTCACATCCAGGCGGATGCTGCGTCGCGGAATATCGATCTGAATGCTATCGCCTTCTTCCACCAGCGCGAGCGCGCCGCCCTCGGCGGCTTCCGGCGACACGTGACCGATGGAGAGACCGGAACTGCCTCCCGAAAAGCGTCCGTCGGTGACCAGGGCGCACACCTTGCCGAGCCCCTTGGATTTCAAATAGCTGGTGGGGTACAGCATCTCCTGCATCCCCGGTCCGCCCTTGGGCCCTTCGTAGCGGATCACCACCACGTCGCCGGGCTGCACGCGGTCGCCGAGAATGCCTTCGACGGCATCGTCCTGGCTTTCGAAAATGCGCGCCGGCCCGATGAAGGTGAGGCTCGCCGGGTCCACGCCCGCCGTCTTGACGATGGAACCGTCGGTGGCGAGATTGCCGTACAACACGGCGAGGCCGCCGTCCCGGCTGAAGGCGTGCGCCACATCGCGGATGGCGCCTTTCTCGCGGTTGAGGTCGAGGGTGGGATAGCGCCGGCTCTGGCTGAAGGGTTCGGTGGTGCGGACTCCGCCGGGAGCGGCGCGGTAGAATTGCCGCACGGCGTCATCGCCGGCGGCACCGCCCCGCACGTCCCACTGCTCGATGGCGTCGCCCATGGTGGGGGAGTGCACGGTGCGGGCGTCCGTGTGCAGCAGGCCGCCGCGGGCGAGCTCGGCCAGAATTCCGAAGATGCCGCCGGCGCGGTGCACGTCTTCCACATGCACGTCGGCCGACGATGGCGCCACCTTGCACAGATTGGGTACGCGCCGCGAAAGGCGGTCCATGTCGCGCATGGTGAACGGCACTTCCGCCTCGTGGGCGGCGGCCAGCAGATGGAGCACGGTGTTGGTGCTTCCGCCCATGGCGATGTCCAGCGTCATGGCGTTCTCGAAGGCGTCGAAGGTGGCGATGCCGCGCGGCAGGATGCCGACTTCGTCCTGCTCGTAGTAACGGCGCGCCAGGTCCACAATGCGCCGGCCGGCCTGGGCGAACAGATGCCGGCGGTCGGCATGAGTGGCCACCAGGGTCCCGTTGCCGGGCAGGGCCAGGCCCAGCGCCTCCATCAGGCAGTTCATCGAGTTGGCGGTGAACAGCCCGGAACAGCTTCCGCAGGTGGGGCAGGCGGAGCGCTCCATTTCGCCGGTGAATTCGTCGGAGATGCGCGGGTCGGCGGCGGCGACCATGGCGTCCACCAGGTCCACGGAGCGGATGAGATCGCCCTGTTGCACTTTGCCCGCCTCCATCGGCCCGCCGGAAACGAAGATGGCGGGAATGTTGAGGCGCAGCGCCGCCATCAGCATGCCGGGCGTGATCTTGTCGCAATTGGAAATGCACACCAGGGCGTCGGCGCAGTGGGCATTCACCATGTACTCGACGCTATCGGCGATCAACTCGCGGGACGGCAGGCTGTAGAGCATGCCGCCGTGGCCCATGGCGATGCCGTCGTCGATGGCGATGGTGTGGAACTCCTTGGCGACGCCGCCAGACAGTTCGATCTCACGGGCGACGAGCTGCCCGAGGTCCTTAAGATGGACGTGTCCAGGCACGAACTGGGTGAAGGAATTGGCCACGGCTATGATGGGCTTGTCGAAGTCCCCGTCCTTCATTCCAGTGGCGCGCCAAAGGCTGCGGGCGCCGGCCATGTTGCGGCCATGAGTGGTGGTACGAGATCGGTAAACAGGCATGTTGGGTATCTCTAGTTACGATACCAAGGAGCGCGCCCTCGCACGGCGACGGTATTCGGCTGCTTGACAATGCACTTTTACCAGGATAATATCATTGTATCCGGGTATAAATGAGCATGAACGAGCATTCTTCAACTGATTGCATTGCCTTTGCGGGCACGAAGCGGATTGCCTCGGGCGACCTGTCACAAGTCGCGCTGGCGGCGAAAACGGTATGGGATCGCGACAAGTGGGCGCAGGTGCTGATCTTCGATGAGCTGACCAGCGAATTGATCGAGGTGGACTTTCGGGGCAGCCCTGAGGACGTACAGCAGCGGATCGCCCAGCAGGTCTGCGCTACCGCGCCAGGCAGCGAACCGGCCGTGGCGGCGGTCGAAGCGCGGCGGCCCGGGCGGCCGAGGCTGGGTGTGGTGGCGCGCGAAGTGACCCTTCTGCCGCGGCATTGGGAGTGGCTGTCCAGCCAGCCCGGAGGCGCCTCGGTAGCTCTGCGCAAGCTGGTGGAGCAGGCCCGCGGGGCCAATCGGGACAGGGACCGCCAGCGGCGTGCGCAAGAGGCGGCCTACCGGTTCCTGTCGGCGATGGCGGGGAACGAGCCAGGCTTCGAGGAGGCGATCCGGGCCCTGTTCGCGGGCCAGGCGGAACGCTTCAACGAGATTGTGGAACCCTGGCCGCACGATATCCGGGAGCACGCGAAGAAGCTGGCCGCACGAGGGCTCTGAATTCTTCGGGAAGCCGGGAACTTTTTTCAGCCGATGGTGTCTATACGCCTGGTATCCATAAACTGTTTATGGGACAGGAGAGCGGATGCTTGAGATTTGCGGGTTGACGAAACGGTTCAACGGGATTCCGGCGGTAGAGGGCGTCAGTTTCACGCTCCAGCCGGGCGAGATCCTAGGGTACGTGGGGCCGAACGGCGCCGGGAAAAGCACCACGGTGAAAATGATCATTGGGCTGCTGGAACCGAGCGAGGGGCAGATCCGCTTTCAGGGCAGAAGCGTGATCGAAGATCTGCCGGGCTTTCAGGCGCGGATTGGCTACGTTCCCGAGGAGCAGCACCTGTATCCGCATTTGTCGGGCCGCGAGTACCTGCAACTGGTGGGGCGGCTGCGCGGCCTCGCGCGGAACGAGCTGGAACCGAAGATCGACGAATTCCTGAGTCTGTTCTCGCTCTGGGACGACCGGCATTGCGCGGTATCGGCCTATTCGAAGGGGATGCGGCAGAAGATTCTGCTGTCGGCCGCGCTGCTGCACAATCCCGAGCTGCTGATTCTGGACGAGCCGCTGTCAGGTCTGGATGTCACTACCGCTCTGGTGCTACGGGACCTGTTGGGCGGACTGGCGGCGCGCGGCCGTATGATCCTCTACAGCTCCCATGTCCTGGACGTGCTCGAAAAGGTGTGCTCGCAGGTGCTCATCCTCTGTAAGGGCAGGGTGGTGGCGCACGATTCGATCGAGCATCTGCGCGAGAGTATGAACGAATCGTCGTTAGAGGGCATCTTCGGGCAACTTACCAGGGAACACGACCACCGGGCGGTGGCTGAGCACATCCTGGAGGTGATGCAGGGGTGAGGTGGCGGGAGGAAACGCACGGGGTGCAACTCGAACTGATCCGCCATTTTCTGCGGCGAATGTTCGACGGGGAGTGGTCTTCGACGCCGGGGCAGTGGCGGTCGGCGGCGATCGGCGTCTTTTCCATGTTGCTGCCGGCGGGCCTTCTGCTGGTGAGGGAAGGGACGCCGGACGCGAATTACTCTTCCAAGTACCGCCTGCTGGCGGCGGCAGCGGGGCCGGCCGGGGTACGCGGTGCGGCCCTGGCGGACGAACTCGCGCTGTTGACGCTGGTGATGTGTGTTACCGGGCTGATTGCGTTGCTTCAATGGCAATCGCTGTTTCCGGGCGGGCGCGATTACCTGGCGCTGGCGTCGCTGCCGGTGCGTTCGCGGCAGATATTCACGGCCCGATTCGCGTCCGTGCTGCTGTTTTCGGCGGCCGCGATCGGGGCGATGAACCTTCTGCCCAGCCTGGTTGCGCCGCTGGAATTTGGCGGCGGGTGGCAGGCGGATTCGTCGTATGCGCTGCACGTCGGAGCACAGGCGGTTTCGTCGTGGCTGGCCTGCTTTTTCGTATTCTTTGCGATTCTGGCGTTGCAGGGAGTACTGCTGAATGCGCTTCCCGCGACCTTGGTAGCGCGCGTATCGGTGTATGTGCAAGGCGCGCTGGTTGGCCTGTTCCTGTTGGGCGGATTCTATAGCTGGTCGGTGAAAGAATGGACTCCCGAGACGATCGCCCGGCTGCCGGAATTCGGCGCCTGGCTTCCGCCGGTCTGGTTTGCGGGGCTCCATCAGACGCTGATCGGGGAGGGCGATCCGTTTCTCACCAGCATGGGGCAGCGGGCGGGACTGGCTGTCTTATTTGTGGTGCTGCTGGCCACGGTCACGTATTTCGTGAGTTATCGCCGGTATCGCACGCTATTGCTGGAGGCGGCGGGGTGGCGGGGGAGGCGGCGGAAAAACTCCCTCCCTGAGAAGCTGAGTAAGAATGCGCCCGTAGGCGGGCGCTGGCAAGCTGAAGCATGCCCCACCAATGCGGGCGAACGACTTGCCGTTGGTGGCGCAAGCGGTTTCGCCTGCGAACCACATTATTTCACAGCCTCTGACGGTCGCGGCCAGGGGGAAAGTGGAGCCAGGCGGTGGAGCCTGATCCGGCTGCTGGCGCGTTCTCCGCGCCGGGAAGCGGTGATGGACTTTTTGGCGAAGACGCTGGCGCGCAGCCGTACGCACCGGCTGCTGTGGATGGTCTACCTGGGCGCCGCGGTGGCCGTGTTGCTGAACAGCTCGCTGATCGACGGCGCATACCTGATGCGATCCAAAGGCTGGAGCAAAGCGCTGCAATTCCTGGTGGTTTTCTGGCCATTGGCCTGCACCGTGGTGATCCTCCCCGGCTTTCGTCACGTGCTCTCGATTCCGGTGGAATTGCGCGCCAACTGGATTTTCCGGATCACCGAAAGCCAGGGGCGGGCGGAGTGGATGAGTGCGGTGGAGCGCTTCGTAATGGCGTACGCCATCGCGCCGATCTACCTGATCCTGTTTCCGGTGTCGGTATACGTATGGGGCTGGCCGTTTACGATCCGGATGACCATGCTGCAACTGCTAGTCTCGCTTTCGATGTTCGAAGTGCTCTTCCATAGCTGGCAGAAGCTGCCGTTCACC
>Ga0224559_1002034_pt1 | contig 10640 bp, 7 predicted proteins | sample 714S33034metaG_FD_180676 | JGI IMG/M metagenome (GOLD analysis project Ga0224559, IMG submission 180676) | Peat soil microbial communities from Stordalen Mire, Sweden - 717 S3 30-34 | ecosystem: Environmental > Terrestrial > Soil > Wetlands > Peat | place: Sweden: Norrbotten County, Stordalen... | reverse complement strand
GGCCGGTGAAACGGCCACCAGGGGCAAAACGAAGGCAGGAAACCGCGGCGAAAACGCCCAAAAAAGCGAAAAATTTCGCCGCAAAGGCAAAATGCGAGCGCAAACAGGGGTCTTTCCGCAGCCTGTTCAGCCCATCCTTTAGTATGAGCCACTTACGGCACGGCTGAAGTCGTGCCCTTTCAAAACATCGGCATCTAACTTCCGAGGCGCAGAAAAGGCAGCAGCTTGCCGCTGACGGCGTGCAGCATCAGCTTCAGCTTCCTGCCTTTGGAGATGGCCGGTCGCGCGCTCAGCACGTCGTAGCCGCGCTCTTCGATGGCCCGCAGAATCTCCAAACCGCCGCGGCTGAAGAGGTCCAGATCGATGGCCAGATCGCGGTTGACCCGGCCAATCAGCGGCAGGCCCTCTTCAAACAATGCCCGCGCATAATCGACTTCGGTGTGCATCAGGCCGCGAAACTCCGGCGTCACGATCCCGTCGGCGATATACTCCTCCGGCACGCGATAAAACTCCATATCTTTCCGAGGAATATAGATGCGACCTCGTTCCGTGTAATCCGAGTACACATCCTGCCAGAAGTTGGCCAGTTGCAGCGCCGAGCAGGTGGCATCCGAGAGGCGGAAGTTCTCCTCGCTGGCCTCGCCGGTGGCATAGAGCACCAGGCGGCCGACGGGGTTGGCCGAGTAACGGCAGTAGGCCAGCACCTCGTCCATCGTCTCGTAGCGGCTGACCACCTGATCCTGGCGAAAGGCCTTCAGCAGATCGGCGAACGGCTCTTTGGGAATCGAGCATTCCTTGATGGTCTCGGCCAGCGCCACAAAGACCGGATGGCGTGCGCGGCCCTCGTAGCAGGCGTCCAACTCCTGGCCCCAAAGGTCGAGTAGAGCCAGCGCCACATCGGGCGAGCCGACCTCGTCGCCCAGATCGTCGGAGACCCGGCAGTAGGCGTAGATCGCGTGAAAGTGCGGACGCAAATCCTTGGGCAGGAACCACGAGGCCACATGAAAGTTCTCGTAGTGCGACTCGGCCAGCTCCCGGCACCAGGCCTGCGCGTCTTCCAGCGTGGGCGCAACCTCGGGAATGCCATAGCTTGCCGGCAGCGCCGCCCAGCCGCGCTCGAGCAGCTCCTGGTGCGCCGCTTCCTGGTCCTTCTTCTCAATCATCCTATCCACTGCTTCCGTCGTCATCTCTTCTCCTCAGGGACAATGGCGGTCTTGATCTCGCTGGAGCGATTCATCAGCTTCTCAAAGACGCGGTTGAGTTCGGCGAGATGGGCGTGGCCGGTGATGAAGGCCTCCGCCTGAAAGCGACCGCTGGAGATCAGATCCAGCGCCTTGCGGCAGAACTTCGGCGTGTGATGAAACGTGGCGCGTAGCGTAATGTCGGAGTAGTGGATGCGATTGGTGTCCAGCGCGACGCGCGTGCCCAGCGCGCAGCCGCCAAAGAAGTTCACCGTGCCGCCCTTGCGCACCAGCTCGACCGCCTCCTGCCACGCCTCCGGTACGCCGACGGCCTCAATGGCGATGTCCACGCCGCGATTCTTCTCGGTCAGCGCGCGCGTCTCGCGGATCGCCTCGCGGATGCTATCGGTTTGCACCACGTGCGCCGCGCCCAGCCGCCGCGCCGCCTCCGCCTGACCATCGTACTTGACCAGGGCGATCACCTGGCAGCCGTAGAGCGCGGCCACGTGCAGAATCATCAATCCCAGCGGGCCTCCGCCGATCACCGCCACCGTGTCGCCGGGACGCGGGCCAGAGTCTTCAAAGCCATGCACGGCGCAGGCCAGCGGCTCGGTCAGCGCGGCGTACTCCAGCGGCACGTGGGCCGGAACGCGCAGCGTATTTTTGGCGACAATGCGCGCCGGAATGCGGATGAACTCGGCATAAGCGCCGTTGTTGAAGAGCAGATCGTCGCAGAGATTCTCCTGGCCGCGCTCGCAGTAATAACACTCGCCGCAAGGGGCCGAGTTCAGCGCCACCACGCGGTCGCCGGCGGCGAATCCCTCCGCGCCCGCGCCAACTTCAACCACCGTCCCGGCCATCTCATGGCCAAAGAGCGCCGGCGGCACAATCATGCGCGCGTGATAGCCCCGGCGGAAGACCTTCAGATCGGTGCCGCAAGTCAGCGCTGCGCCTACCTCGACGACCAGTTCGCCGGCTTCGGCTTTGGAGATGGGAACCTGCTCAATGCGAACATCTTCGCGTCCGTGGAGGACGGCGGCCTGCATGGTGCTGCGGTCGTGAAAAAGCGCCTGCTCAACCGTTTTGCGGCCCAGGCTGACGGCGGATTCGACCCTCTTGCGGCCTTTGACCACCACCGTCTCGACGGTGTTGAAGCTGACTTCAACCACCGCATCGACCGTATTGAGGCCATCCTCGACAACTTTCTCGGCTTTTTTGCGGCTCTCTTCGACAACCGTCTCGACGGTCTTGCGGCCACGGAGGATCGCGGCTTTTACCGTCCCTGCCATCGCTCTCCTCCTCGCTCCGCCCCTGCTCCGGGCGCAGCTTCAATCATAATCTTCATCGAGTCGGCTTGTGGATTGGATGCAACTTCAATCGCCTTAACCGCCTCTTCCAGCAGGAAGCGATGCGAGATCAGCCGCGTCAGATCGAAGCTGTTGCGATAGCCGCCCAGCACAAGCTGCTCCACCTCCGGCTGAATCGCCGTTGATGCCGAGTAGGAACCCAGCAGCGTCTTCTCGTCCATGCAGACCGCGCCGGGGTCGAAGCTGGCCGTCTCGTGCTGCGTCTGCGCAAAGAGCATCACCTTGCCGCCGGGCCGCACCGCCGCCATCGCCGTGGAAATCAGCTTGGTGCCGCCGACGGCCAAAATCACCGCATCCGCGCCGCGCCCCTCAGTCACGGCATGGGCGCGCTCAACCACATCGCCCGCGTCAATCGGCTCATGAAGGCCAAAGTTCGCGGCAATCGCGTGGCGCTCGGAGTAAAGGTCGCTGGTCAGCACACGCGCTCCGGTGCGCCGGGAGAGCGCGGCCAGCAGAATGCCAATGGGCCCTTGGCCGATCACCAGCACCGTCTCATCGGCGGCCAGATGCAGCAGCTTTACGCCCTTCAGAACGGTGTTCACCGGCTCCATGAAAGCCGCCTGCTCAAAAGGCACGCCGTCGGGGATTCTGACCACGCCGCCCATCCCGGCGATCCACTCCATCACCCGGATATATTCGGCAAAGCCGCCGCCGGATGGCTCCATGCCCGCCGTCGCGCCGACATTTTTGTAGGTCGAACACTGCGCGAAGGTCTGCTTGCGGCAGTAGTAGCACCGGCCGCAGGGAATGTGATGATAGACCATCACTCGCTCGCCCATGGCAAACTTCTCGACGCCCGCGCCGGTGGCAACGATGGTTCCAGCCATCTCGTGGCCGAAGATGCGCGGCGCGGAGTGCGAGCCGGTGTGAATCTTCTTTAGGTCCGTTCCGCAGACGCCGCAGGTGGCGATCTTGACCAGCAGCTCTCCCGGCCCGATCTCCGGCACAGGCACCGTCTCCAGGCGCAGATCGTTGACGCCGCGATAGACCACGGCCTTCATCGTTGCAGGAACTGTTTCTGGCTTCGGCTTTGTAACAGGGCACGACTTCAGTCGTGCCGCAATCGCATCATTAAAAGCTTGGGCTTTAGCCCCTGAGGGATGCTCTTCCGAAGCCGCTTCACCGTTGTTGGTTGGAATTTCCATTCAGATTGTTGGTTTGACCTCATTCATCCAATAAATCGCGCACCGAGGCCGCAATGCCGCGCGCAGCCCTCCTGCTATTTTCGCCCATCCGGATGAGGGCAGGCCAATACCACGGCCTCAGCAGTACGAAAAAGACAAATCGAGCCAGCCGAAACTGCCCGTTAGCCGAGATAAACCGATTGAAATCAGGAAGATTATCGCTATAGCCATCACTGATTCCCTTGATGCAATAAAAGGGAATGCCGCGCATCCGCGCCAGCCGCGCCACACCCGCAGCCTCCATTTCGACAAGGGCGGCTTGATAGGTAGCCGCGAGGCGCATCTTCTCCGCTTCATCAGCGACCTTCGGCCTGGTCACCAGCCAGCAATCGCTGACGGGAAGAGCGGTGACGAAGCGTTCGCCGGTGCGCGCGTCAATCACGACAGAAACATCGTAGACCTGACCCGGCAAAAGCTCCGCGCGCAAAGCCCCAGCCCAGCCGACGGAGATCACCTTATCGATCTCCCCTAACTTCTCAACTTCAGCAAAAGCCCGCGCCGCCCGCTCCACGCCGGCCCCGGCACATGCGGCAATCCACTCGCCACCGTTAAAGCTCCAGCGCCAGAGATCAACGCCATTCGAGCGCGAGTGAAGCCAGCCGCGCGTCAGCGGCTTCAGTTCAGCGGGCATTGCGGCGATGATGGCGATTCTGGTCATAGGTATCTGCAATCAGTTCTTTCCAGAATCTTTCAGTTAGGTGCGAATACGGCGTATCAAAACAAACCTAATCCTTACTCGCGAAAACCTCTTTGGCGGCAAACAGTCCGTTCAAAGCCGCCGGAAACCCGGCATAGACAGCCATCTGTATGATAGTTTCCACGATTTCTTCGCGAGTACATCCTACATTGAGAGCGGCATGAAGATGGACCTTCAATTGAGGTGCGGCATTGCCCAAAGCGGTTAGAGCAGCAACGGTCACCAATTCTCTTGTGCGCAGATCCAATCCAGGCCGACTGTAAATATCGCCAAACGGAAATTCAATCAGATACTGAGCAAAATCAGGTGCAATGTCAGCTAGGCTGTCAATTACCTTCTGCCCTTGCTGACCGTCAATCTCGGCCAGTTTGTCGAGACCTTTCTGATAGCGTTCTGTGGTATTCATGATTTACCTTTCTGTTATCGTTTCAACCGTCATTACGGCACATACCCATGCGCGCAAGACCGCTCCATCGCGGTATGGATAGCATAACCGATCCCAATTGCCACCTGCCGGAATTCTTAGAAATTGAAGCCATCAACGTAAACATTCGTTCGCATCTGAACACCATAAAGCAAAAGCCGCGGTTCTGCGCATTCCATCCGTCCTGGCGCCCACAGAATGCAACTGGCTGATCAACCCGCTTCAGCCGGAGTTTCATGGGTTGAAAGTGATCTCGACGGAGCGGTTCCTGTATGACCAGCGCCTGCGCGTTCTAGGTGGGAGATCCTCCGGCAGAAAGGGCCGTTCTGGAGAAAACCGCCGGTCTTTTGCCATTGAGATATTCGTTTACAGCAATGGAAAGATCATTCGGCAGGACAAAAACGAATTTGCATCAGAAAAACCGGCAATGCAAACAAATAATTGAGGGACAGTTGCCGGAGCAATTGTCCCTCATTTGTTTGCTGTGTTTTGGGCCTACTTTACCGCGACGCCGGCCTGCTCGGCCAGGGCGGCGGCTTTGTCGGTGGCCTCCCAGGTGAACTCCGGCTCGGTGCGGCCGAAGTGGCCGTAAGCGGCCGTCTTCTGGTAGATGGGGCGGCGCAGGTTCAGGCTCTCGATGATGCCCTTGGGCTGGAGCTTGAAGTTCTTGCGCACCAGTTCGGTCAGCTTGGCCTCGCCCACCTTGCCGGTTCCAAAAGTATCAATGCGCACGCTGACCGGATCGGCGACGCCGATGGCGTAGGCGAGCTGAACTTCGGCGCGATCCGCCAATCCCGCCGCCACAATGTTCTTGGCGATGTAACGGGCCATGTACGCCGCCGAGCGATCCACCTTCGTCGGGTCTTTTCCGCTGAAAGCGCCGCCACCGTGACGGCCCGCGCCGCCGTAGGTGTCCACGATGATTTTGCGGCCGGTGAGGCCGGTATCGCCCATCGGTCCGCCGATGACGAAGCGGCCGGTGGGGTTGATGTGGTACTTGGTGTTTTCGTCGAGCCATTCGGGGGGCAGCACGGCTTTGATGACGTACTTGAGGATGTCGGCGTGCAGCTCTTCGTTGCTTACAGCATCGGAGTGCTGGCTGCTGATGACCACGGCGTCGATGCGGGCGGGTTTGCCGTTCTCGTCGTACTCGACGGTGACCTGGCTTTTGCCGTCGGGACGCAGGTAGGGCAGCTTGCCGTTCTTGCGCACCGCTGTCAATTGGCGGCAGAGCTTGTGGGCCAGCGAGATCGGCGCGGGCATCAGCTCAGGGGTTTCGTTGGAGGCGTAGCCGAACATCATGCCCTGATCGCCGGCACCGCCGGTGTCCACGCCCTGGGCAATGTCGCCCGACTGCTTGTTGATGGTTGAGATCACGGCGCATGTGTTGGAGTCGAAGCCGTAGAGGGCGTTGTCGTAGCCGATGGAGGCGATGACGCCGCGGACAAGGCTCTGGAAATCGACATAAGCCTTGGTGGTGATTTCGCCGGCGATGACCACCACACCGGTGGCAGTCAGTGTCTCGGCGGCTACACGGCTGTAGGGATCCTGCTCCAGGCAGGCGTCGAGGATGGCGTCGGAGACCTGATCGGCTATCTTGTCGGGATGGCCTTCGGTCACGGATTCAGAGGTAAACAGGAAACGGTCGCTCAAGGAAACTCTCCTCCCATTGCAGGGAATTCAATTTGGGCGGCCTAAAGCGAGGACCGGTAGCTGCTGGATCACCGGCGCGGAAAAATCAGCCGCATCGGATCCACTCTCGCGCAAGGACACGCCAGCACCGTCAGGCGAGCGCCTTGGGATGCATAGTTCTATGATAATTGCCGCGAGCGGGCGGGGGCAATTGCTTGCAGCGAACGGGGCGTAGTCTGCATTCAAGAGCAGGATGCGGCTGGTGAACCGCTCCAGCTAATCCTGGTTGTTTTCCAATCCCTTGCACGAAGATTCCTCCCCGAATCTCCACATCTGCACAATTTTACCCCCAACCTGCACCGTTTCTGCCCCTTGTCGCCGCTCTCGGCGAGGATTAGCCTTGTATCAGCAGCGGTTTGCCCGCGCCGGTTCTGAGGGTTGCACCGGCTTTTGTGCAGATGCGGCAGCCGAACTCCGCGCCCCGCAAGGCGCTTTCGCGCTTTCCACAGCCAATCCCCTTTGTTTGGAAGGTAGGTGCCTCAATTGCAAATAAAACACAATATATTGTGGTTTTTTGTTGACAAGCACCACAGACAGCGGTATTTTTGCATCTGCGGCACTTAACGGATTTTAACGAAAGCCTGCGCGACAGGCCAAACAAAGCCGCTGAGCGAAAAGAACTCGCGGCACGATTCATTCCCCGCTTCCCGTTCGTTGACCAAGATTTTTCCCTGCCCCTCCTGGATGTCTTATGCTGGAGCGGAGCCGGAGATTCACCGACTTTAGATGATTGTGAGGATTTCATGAACGAGCTTCAGACCCAGAATTCCGTCGCCAACCCCCCGGCCTCAGCCACCCAGCGCGGACTGATTTTTACGCGCCGCTTCTCCAACGAGGGCGTTTCGCCCTACGACGAGCTTCAGTGGGAGCGCCGCACCGCTTCCATTACCGACCAGAAGGGCAACACCATCTTCGAGCAGAAGGAGGTCGAGGTGCCCGTCGACTGGTCGATGACCGCGACCAACATCGTAGCCTCCAAGTACCTGCACGGCAAGCTGGGCTCTCCCGAGCGCGAAACCGGCGTCCGCCAGCTCGTCGGCCGCGTTGCCGAGACCATCCGCGACTGGGGCATCAAGGACGGCTACTTCGCCACCCTGGAAGACGCGGCCATCTTCCACGACGAGCTGGCGCATATGCTGCTCACCCAGAAGGTGGCCTTCAACTCGCCGGTCTGGTTCAACGTGGGCTGCGACCGCCTGGAGCCGGACGCGGAGGGCCAGAACTGGCACTGGGATCCCTCGACCGGCGGCGTGCGTTACTCCGCCACCGGCTACCACAATCCGCAGTGCTCGGCCTGCTTCATCAACTCCGTCGAGGATTCCATGGCTGGCATCATGGAACTGGCCCGCACCGAGGCGCTGCTCTTCAAATTCGGCTCCGGCACCGGCACCAACTTCAGCTCGCTGCGCTCCAGCAAAGAGTCTGTCTCCGGCGGCGGTACGGCCAGCGGCCCCTTGAGCTTCATGCGCGGCTTTGACGCCTTCGCCGGGGTCATCAAATCCGGCGGCAAAACCCGCCGCGCCGCCAAGATGGCCATCATGAACGCGGAGCACCCGGACATCCTGGACTTCATCGAGTGCAAATCCAAGGAGGAGGCCAAGGCCCACTCGCTCATCAAGGCCGGCTACGACGGCTCAGGCCCCGACTCCGAGGCCTTCTCGTCCATCTTCTTCCAAAACGCCAACAACTCCGTCCGCGTCACTGACGAATTCATGCGCGCCTACGAGGAGGACGGCAGCTACTCCACCTACACCGTCAAGGACCACCAGCCGGTCGACAGCTACAAGGCGCGCGACATCATGCGCAAGATCGCCGAGGCCACTTGGCTCTGCGGCGATCCCGGCCTGCAATTCGACTCGACCATCAACAAGTGGCACACCAGCAAGAACTCCGGCCGCATCAACGCCTCCAACCCCTGCTCGGAGTATATGTTCCTGGACAACTCGGCCTGCAACCTGGCCAGCTTCAATCTGATGAAGTATGTCACCCCGTCGGGCAGCTTTGACATTCCCGCCTACCGGCACTCCATCTCCGTGGTCATCACCGCCATGGAGATTCTGGTGGACAACTCCGGCTATCCCACGCAGTCCATCGCCCGCAACTCGCACGATTACCGCCCGCTCGGCCTGGGTTACGCCAACCTGGGCGCGCTGCTGATGGCCTTTGGCCTGCCTTACGACTCGGCCACTGGCCGCGACCTGGCCGCCGTCTTCACCGCCATCCTCACCGGCCAGGCCTACCTGCAGTCGTCGATCATCGCCGCCAACTGCCCGCCGCTGGCCTCTGCCACCACGCTCACCGCCAGCGTCGAGCACCAGGGCGGCGCCTGCCCCGGCTTTTACGTCAACCGCGAGCCTTTCCTGGACGTGATCCGCATGCACCGCGCCGAGGTCAACAACATCGGCAAGTCGCGCCAATCCGGCGAGCCTTTCGCCGCGCCGCAGCTCGACGCCCTGATCGACGCCAGCCGCGAGGCCTGGGACATGGCTCTCGTCTACGGCGAGCGCTACGGCTATCGCAACTCCCAGACCACCGTCCTCGCCCCCACCGGCACCATCGGCTTCATGATGGACTGCGATACCACCGGCATCGAGCCGGATCTGGCCCTCGTCAAGTACAAAAAGCTGGTCGGCGGCGGCATGATCAAGATCGTCAACAACACCGTCCCCGAGGCTCTCTTCAAGCTCGGCTACTCCAGCGAAGAGGTCCACGCCATCGTCAGCTACATCGACGCCACCGGCACTATTGAGGGCGCGCCGGGAGTCAAGCCCGAGCACCTCTCCGTCTTCGATTGCTCCTTCAAGCCCTCCAAGGGCACCCGCTCCATCCATTACATGGGCCACATCAAGATGATGGCCGCCACCCAGCCCTTCCTCTCCGGCGCCATCTCCAAAACCGTCAACCTGCCCAACGAGGCCACCGTCGAAGACGTTGCCGAAGCCTACGCCGAAAGCTGGCGTCAGGGCATCAAGGCGGTCGCTATCTACCGCGACGGCTCCAAAGGCACGCAGCCGCTCAACGTCAGCATGGACGAAAAGCGCGAGCCATCGCCCCAGGACGCCGCAGCCACCCGCGTTCTGGCTCAACTGGCCGCCGGTCAGCCCGCCGCCGCCGCCGACCTCAAGGCTCTGGCCGACAAGCCAGCCGAAAAGCTCGAAGTCACCTCCAAGTCGGTGATCCTGGCCGCCGCCAGCGTGCAGCATCTTTTGGGTCAAATCGCCAAGGCCGCCGCCGTGCCGGTCCTCCAGCCCTCCGCCGACGCCGAGCCGGACACCGCCAAATCCGAAGAGCAGAACCTCAACGCCCCGCCTCGCGCCGTCCGTCATCGTCTGCAAGACGAGCGCGCCTCCATCACCCACAAATTCGGCATCGCTGGCCACGAGGGCTACCTCACCGTCGGCCTCTATCCCAACGGCCAGCCCGGCGAAATCTTCATCAAGATGGCCAAGGAAGGCTCCACCATCTCCGGCCTCATGGACGCCTTCGCCACCTCCGTCTCCATCGCCCTGCAGCACGGCGTACCGCTCAAGGTGCTCTGCGAGAAGTTCGCGCACACCCGCTTCGAGCCTTCCGGCTGGACCGGTAATCCGCAGATCGGCCTGGCCAAGAGCCTGATGGACTACATCTTCCGCTGGATCAATCTGCGCTTCCTCTCCGGCACGCAGCTCTCGCTCTTTGCCAGCCTCACGCCCCACGCCGAGCAACTGCCCGCCCCACCCACCATGATCCCCGAAACCGAGGATGAAGAGGATGCGGCCATCGCGCAAGGCCAACTGACCAAGCTTGCCGAGCAGGTAGCCAAGCGTCTCAACCAAGCCAGCACTCCCGCGGCAAGCTCCGCCATCGGGAATCCGGGCGTCTCCGGCGGTGGTATTGCACCCGACCCGCAAGGCACGCCGTCCTACGACGCCAGCTCGCCCAACGAGCAATCCATGGCCGACCGCGGCATCTTCCACGCCGCCGACGCCATGCGCGACATATACGAAATGGGCGACGCCCCCAGTTGCTCCACCTGCGGCGCCATCATGGTCCGCAACGGCAGTTGCTACCGCTGCATGAGCTGCGGCTCCACCAGCGGTTGCAGCTAATTGGATT
>Ga0224559_1002032_pt1 | contig 10656 bp, 6 predicted proteins | sample 714S33034metaG_FD_180676 | JGI IMG/M metagenome (GOLD analysis project Ga0224559, IMG submission 180676) | Peat soil microbial communities from Stordalen Mire, Sweden - 717 S3 30-34 | ecosystem: Environmental > Terrestrial > Soil > Wetlands > Peat | place: Sweden: Norrbotten County, Stordalen... | reverse complement strand
CTTGGAGCCGTGGAATTGCGCACCATGCAGACCGAGGAACTGGAGAAGTTCTTCAACGGCCCGGCGGGATTTCTCGGCCCGGTGGGACCCAAGCCGGACGCGAAGCCGCTTGAAGATGGCCTTACGGTGGTAGTGGACAGATCGCTCGAAGGCCGCAAGAATATGGTCTGCGGCGCAAACAAGCTCGACTACCATATGCGCAATGTTGTGCCGGGCCGGGATTTCTCGTGGACCCTGCTGGCGGATATTCGCAGCGTCAACGAAGGCGAAGGCTGCCCCAGGAAATACCAACCACTTCCAGGAGCAGAGAATAAAGTCTTGTTCCCTTACCGCCCTGACGGAACATGCACCGGGACACTGGTCGTCGGCAAGGCGGTCGAGGTTGGCCACATCTTCAAGTTGGGCTACAAGTATTCCGAGAGCATGGGCGCGCGGGTGCTGGACCCGAACGGCAAGGAAGTTACGCCGATCATGGGCAGCTACGGCATCGGCATCGAGCGCATTCTCACCGCGGCCGTGGAGCAGTCGAACGATCAAAACGGATTCTGGCTGCCGGCCTCGATTGCGCCATTTACAGTGGTGGTGGCGGTGACCGATATGCGTGACGAACTGCTTGTGGAAACCGGCGAAAAACTGGCGGCGGAGCTCGAATCCGCAGGACTAGATGTTCTGCTGGACGACCGGAAGGAACGGGCCGGCGTCAAATTCAAGGATGCGGACCTGGTAGGCATTCCCTACCGCATCAATGTGGGCAAGAAGGCTGCCGAAGGCAAGGTGGAACTGGTGACGCGTTCGACAGCAACCAGCGTGGATGTTGCACTGCAAGATGTATTGGCGCTGGTCAAGAAGCGTGTTGAGGAAGATGCGTTGCTGACAGCGGTGGGAGTGTAGATTCGTGGTCTCCCACCCTAGCCGCAAAAACAAGAACTCGGCGAGGGTGGGGCATAACGAATTTGGATGGACACCGGTAATTCGGTATTCTTACTGACCACTAGCCACTGTACTGAAGGAGCGGCGATGGCACTGAAGATCAGAATTCCAAGGCCCGCGGGAAAGCACGATTGGGCATCGGCGCTGATGCGCTGTGGGCTGATGACAATTGCAGCGGCCGCGGTTCTGTTTCTTGTCGTTTTTGGCTATTACTACGTCAAGTATCAGCATGTTGTGGACGACCGCCTGAAGCAGCCGATCTTTGCCAACACCGCCAAGATCTTTGCCGCGCCGCGCGAGGTGCGTCCGGGGCAGAAGCTCACTGTGCGGCTGATCGCCAACGAACTGCGCGACGCCGGCTACTCAGCCGATGGCGCATCGCAGATGTCGCAATTGGGAACATATAAGGAAGGCGTACAGGCCATCATCATACGCCCCGGCCCGCAGTCCTATCACGCGCAAGACGGCGCAGTGATCCGCGTCAGCGCGGGCGTCGTCGAGTCGATCTCCGACGACCACGGCCAGCCGCTCTCCAGTTATGAACTTGAGCCGCTGCTGATCACCGGCCTGAGCGAGGACGCCAATCGCTCGAAACGGCGCCTGCTCACCTACGACGAGATTCCATCCAATCTGGTGCAGGCGGTATTGGCAATTGAAGATCGTAAATTCTTTGAGCATAGCGGCGTCAATTACTGGCGGCTGATGGATGCGATCTTCCGCGATGTGATTTCAGGCCGGAAGCAGCAGGGCGGCTCCACGCTCACCATGCAGTTGGCGAAAAATTTCTTTCTCTCGCCGGAGAAGCGCTTCAAGCGCAAGCTGATCGAGATCGTCATTACCTTCCAGCTTGAACATCGATTCAGCAAGCAGCAGATCTTCGAAATGTACTCCAACGAAATGAACCTGGGCCAGCGCGGCAGCTTCTCTATCGACGGTTTCGGCGAGGCTTCGCAGGTTTATTTCGGTAAGGACGTGCGCCAATTGAGCCTGGCCGAGTGCGCTCTGCTGGCCGGCATCCTTCAGCGACCCAACTATTTCAATCCTTTCCGTCATGCGGACCGCACTATCGAGCGGCGCAACCTTGTGCTGGACGGAATGGTCGAGACCGGCGCCATTACCAAGGATCAGGCGGAGCGCGCCAAGGCCGAGCCGCTGCATTTATCGACGCAGAGCGTGGACGCAAGCGAAGCGCCCTATTTTGTAGACCTGGTGCATGACCAACTGCTGCAGAAACTGGACGAGCGCGACTTCAATCGCGAAGGCCTGCGCATCTATACCTCACTCGATCCCGACTTGCAACGCGTAGCGACAGCGGCGGTCGAATCCACAATTCACGTTGTGGATGAAGAGGTGGACAGGCTGCACGCACGCCAGAAGAAGCGGGGCGAAGCGTACATATACCCACAGGTGGCGCTGGTGGCGCTCAATCCGCACACCGGGCAGGTGCTGGCGCTCGTTGGGGGGCGCAGCTATGGCATCTCGCAGTTGAATCACTCGATGGCCAAGCGCCCCACCGGCTCCATCTTCAAGCCGTTTGTCTATGCCGCAGCATTTGCCACGGCCGCAGAAGGCACGATCTTGCCCGGCCAGGACAAGCTCTTTTCGCCGCTGACCATTCTAAGAGACGAACAGGCCACCTACGGACAGGGCACAGAATATGAGTACACGCCGCATAACTTCCACGACGAGTATCTAGGACAGGTGACGGCGCGCGAGGCCCTGCAGAAATCTCTCAATAACGCCACTATCAGCCTGGCATCTATGGTGGGCTTTGACCGCGTGGCTGCGCTGGCCCGAGAAGCAGGCATCAAGAGCGCGCGTGGAACGCCCTCGATGGCCATCGGCTCATATGACGCAACGCCGATGGAGATGGCCGGAGCTTACACCGTCTTCGCCAACAACGGCCTGCGACTGGATCCCTGGATGCTGGCCAGCGTCCGTACGCCCACCGGCGACGTCATCACCGACTACTCGCACGACTCCAGCCAGATACTGGACCGACGCGTGGCCTACCTCACCACCAGCCTGATGCAGAACGTGATCGACCACGGCACTGGCGCAGTAGTCCGCCAGCACGGCTTTCTTGCTCCTGCCGCGGGCAAGACGGGCACCAGCCACGACGCGTGGTTTGCCGGCTTCACTTCTAACCTGCTTTGCATTGTGTGGGTGGGAAACGACGATTACACCGACGTGAACATTGAAGGCGCACACGCAGCAGCACCCATCTGGGCCGAGTTCATGAAGAAGGCAGTAGCGCTACCGCAGTATTCCGACACCAACCAGTTCTCACCGCCTGAGGGCGTTGATATCGTGAGCATCGACAGGGCCAGCTACCTGCTCAGCGATGCTACCTGCCCGGACAGCTTTCAGGCAGCATTTTTAGCGGGCACGGCGCCCATGGAAACTTGCGACCACCCCGCCGAGCACCGCAACCTGCTGCAAAAAATCTTTGGCACGGGCAAAGGCGGAAATTAACGAGTGACGAATAGCTCGCGGTGAACAGTAATATAATTCTCTAATCTTCGCAACTCAAAGTTCCTGGTGGGGTTAAACATTGTAATAGCTTAGACACGAACGGCTGCCTACGGCGGTTCTGAGGTGAAAAAGGATGAAGATTTCTGCGCATTTGATCTGTTCCGCGCTCTGGATTTCAGCTTTTTTGCCGCTCTCAGTCGCGGCGGCGGCCGTAAACAGCAGCAAGCCCGCTTCACCTCCACCAGCCTCTCATCCGGCCCCCGCTTATCATTCGTCGCCCGCGCCTGCATATCATTCGTCGCCAGCGCCTGCATATCATTCATCGCCAGCGCCTGCTTACCATCCAGGACCCTCGCAACCGCAGCCGTCCTATAACCCATCTCCCTCACATCCCAATAACATGCCGGGCGGCGGCAACAACGGCTTCAAGCCATCGTATAATCCGGGTGGCCAGTCCCATAGCTATACGCCGGGCGCACCGTCGGGAGGGGGATCATCGGTCCCGCACTCCTCTTCGGGCACGACAAACTACATCCCGCACTCCTATACGCCTGGTTCCTCAGCCGGGAACGGTTTCGTTCCATCCCATTCCTCCGGCGGCAGTTCCGTCAGCGGAGAAGGAGTGAGGAACTCGAATGGGGTGACCACCTACACGCCCCATGCCTCGACCGGTGGATCAAGCTACTCCCCAGCAAACCCAGCCGCTACGCACGGCAATACCTACACCCCAGTAGCTCCGGCAGCCACGCATGGCGGCAATTACACTCCGGCGGCTCCGAGCGGCGGTGCTTCCAACCCAGCTGCCTCGACAGGGAGCAATACCTATGTTCCTCATGGTTCGGCAGCCCCTTATGCAGCAGGTGGCAACACCTTCAATACCCATAACAACTCGACAGCGGGCGCAACTGGCAGCACGCACGCCGTCTACAGCGTTCCGGGTTCTTCCGGAGCGGGCGCGGGCAAGCCAGACGCGGGTAATTCTACTCTGACGGCTGCCGGATCGCAGTCCGTTCTGCACCAGGTGAACACCGCGCGCGGCGGCATGACAGGCGTCAACCAACATTCGATTCCGCCGGGACAGGTGGCCGTACATCCGGATAAGAGCATGACTGTGACCACAGCCAATGGGCGGAACTTCAATCTGCGCGCCAATGGAACCCTGGCTTCTTACAGCGGACACGGACAGAGCGCCACATTCCGCGGAGATGGCCACCTAGCCTCTGTTCATGCGCACGGCCTGGACATTGCGCGCGGCCCACACGGAGAGCGGACGGTGATTAGCGAGCGCCCCGACCACAGCCGGCTGGTTTCCACCGGAGCGCACAGCGGCTATTTGCAGCACTCGGTTGACCACCACGGACACAAATATGACCAACGGACCTACGTGCACGGCGGCCATAGTTATACGCACACCTACACCAACTTCCGGTATCACGGCCGGAACTATGACGACTACCGGCCACACTACTACTACGATCCCTTGTTTTACGGATGGGCCTACTACCCCTGGGGAGACCCTGTGCTGTATGAGTGGGGATGGGCTGACGCGCCCTGGTTCGGCTTCTATACCGGATTCTTCTCTCCTTGGGGGGTATATCCCAGCGGAGCCTATTGGCTCACTGATTTCCTGCTAGGCCAAACGCTTGCCGCGGGCTACCAGATGGGCGCCAAGAGCGGCTACAACGCCGAGGAGGATGCCGCCCCGCCAGAAGGCGATGAGCCCTATGCCCAGGCGGATACGCCCATCACTCCGGAGATCAAGCAGATGATCGCCGAAGAAGTGCAGCAGCAACTGGCCTATGAGAATGCCGCCGCGGCGAAGCCCGACGACGCGCCCTCACTCGATGGCCTGCCGCAAGTGCTCACGCCCGACCACTTATTCGTGGTCAATCAGGTTATGGATGTCTCCACCACGGACGGGCAACAGTGCGGGCTTTCGGTTGGAGATGTGATCAAACTCGTGTCAAAGCCGGCGGAAGAGTCGGTGTCCGCTGACCTCGCGGTGGTCAGCAGCCGGAAGGGCGATTGTCCGGCTGGACTTACTGTCACTGTGCCCCTGGAAGCTCTTCAGGAGATGCAGAACAACTTCCGTGCTCAACTGGATTCCGGCCTACAGACACTGCACGAGCAGCAGGGCAAGAGTGGATTGCCCGGTGCCCCGATGTCCGCCATTGCTCCTCCGCCCCGGCCCGTGGATGAGCCTCCGGCGGACAACGAAAATGTGCAGGCACAACTCGATGCGCAGCAGCAACAAGCCGATCAGGCCGAGAGCAGTGTAACTCAGTCGGCATTCACCACTCCCAAGCCGCAGTAGTCACTCATCCTTCGCGCATTTACATTTCTACAGCGGAATCAGGATGCGAACCCTGATTCCGCATTTGCCATGGAAGGAAAGAAAAATATGAACCTGAGGAGTTTCTTTGTGGCGAGCCTTTTGTTTGGCGCCGCTTTCACTGTTACTGCATAGCAGCCTGTTGCGCCTCCGCCCAAACCAGCCAACTACGGCCCTTCGCTGGCGGTTACCATGCAGTTCATTCAGGACAAGATGAATGAGCAGGGCAAGATCAACTATGCACTCTACACGCATGACAACTCTTCGAATGAAGACTGGCCGGTTTACCAGATCAGCATTGAAATCTCCAATGCCATTGCCGACCCCACAACCTGCCACATCACATGGCACAAGGTAACCGCAAATGGTGGAAAGGTGGGCATTGATAAGGACTTTTCACTCGACCTTAAAAATGTGGAAACCATTGAAGTGAGGACCAGCACAAGGGAAGCGAAGATGGAAGACACGGCAAACGGGCATCCCGCCCTGGATAAAAGGCAGGATCCGCCTTACTTCGCAGTTACCGCGCTTAGCAATGGAAATATGGAGACGCCAATCTTCTTCAGGAGCGAAGAGACTGCCAACCGCGTCGCCAAAGCCATAGTTCATGCCGTTGAACTCTGCGGCGGCGGCAACAAGGAACCGTTTTAAGACGGTACAATGCGTTCACTCTAAATACAGAATGGCCGCGAAGATGACTTCGCGGCCATTCTGTATTTGTTCGAGCGCGTTCAGTACTTAACGATAGCCGAAAACGAATCAGGTTTGAGGCTGGCACCGCCCACCAGTGCCCCGTCAATCTCTTCCTGGCTAATCAGCGCAGAGGCGTTGTCGGGCTTTACGCTGCCACCATAAAGAATGCGAACGTCAGCAGCGACCTTTGCGCCCAGCAGCCGGGCCACTTCAGCGCGAATGATCTTGTGCGCATCCACGGCCATATCCGGCGTTGCGGTCTTGCCGGTGCCGATGGCCCAAACCGGCTCGTAGGCGATGACGATAGGCGCGGCTGCTTCGGCGGTGATGCCGGCGAAGGCTCCAGTAATCTGCTTCTTGAGCACCTCGGCGGTCTTGCCCGCCTCGCGCTCGGCCAGGACTTCGCCCACGCAGACCACGGGAATCAGGCCATGCTTCAGAGCAGTGTGCAGCTTCTTGTTGACGATTTCGTCGGTCTCTGCAAAGTACTGGCGGCGCTCAGAGTGACCGATAAGAGTATGCGTTCCGCCCACTGCTTTGAGTTGGCCAACCGAGGTCTCGCCGGTATAAGCGCCCTCTTCGGCAAAGTGAATATTCTGACAACCAACAGCAACATTGCTTCCCTTGGCAGCGGCAATCACTGTGGGCAAGAGCACAGGCGAGGGAAACAAGGCAATCTCGTCGCGGGTGTGGCCGGCAACGAGGGGCAAAAAAGCATCTACAAAAGCTTGAGCTTCGGCTGGTGTTTTGTACATCTTCCAATTGGCGGCAATGAGTGCTTTACGGGGCATTCTGTTGGTTCCTCAAAAAACTACGTGAAGGGCTTGCTGCTGCTGGGTTAACTGCTAGCAAGCCGTGGGCATTTCCAAAATTACAACCGGTCGGCCATTGCGGCCAGACCGGCTGCTGATTTGGACTACTTATCCGTCAGCGCTTCAACGCCGGGCAGTTTCTTGCCTTCGAGGAATTCGAGGCTGGCGCCGCCGCCGGTGGAGATGTGGGTGATCTGGTCGGCCAGGCCGGTCTTGTTGATGGCCGAAACCGAATCGCCGCCGCCGATGATGGAGATAGCCGCTTTGTTGGCCGCAACAGCATGGGCGATGGCATTGGTACCCACGGCAAAGCGGGGAAACTCGAAGACGCCGGCCGGGCCGTTCCAAACAATCGTACGGGCGGTCGAGACCACTTCCTCAATTGCCGCAATCGACTTGGGACCGATATCCAAACCCTGCCAATCGGCGGGAAAATTAACTGAGCAATCCCACACCTGCGTTTTGGCGTCGGCGGCAAACTTGTCTGCAAGGATGTTATCTATGGGCAGCAGTAGCCGGACACCCTTGGCCTTGGCCTTATCAAGTGCCGCCTTGGCCATCTCGATCTTGTCCTCTTCCACGAGGCTCTTTCCGGTGGTGACGCCCAGAGCGCGCTCAAAGGTGTAAGCCATGCCGCCAACGATCACCAGTGTATCGACCTTATCGAGCAGGTTATCGATGACGTCAATTTTGCCGGAGATTTTGGAGCCGCCGATGATGGCCACAAATGGCTTTTCGGGCGATTCCAGGGCTTTGCCAAGATAGGTGATCTCCTTTTCCATCAGCAGGCCGGCGACGGCGGGCTTAAGGAAATGGGTGATGCCCTCAGTTGAGGCGTGGGCGCGATGAGCGGAGCCAAAGGCGTCATTGACGTAGAGGTCGGCCAGCGAGGCGAGAGCCTTGGAGAAGACCGGATCATTGGCCTCTTCTTCGGCGTGGAAGCGCAGGTTCTCAAGCAGGAGCACCTGGCCGGATTCGAGCTGACGGGCCATCGTAGTGGCTACTTCGCCGATGCAGTCGGGAGCAAAGGCAACGTTGACGCTCTCGCCCAGCTCCTTGCCAAGCAGGACGCGCAGCCGGTCTACCACCGGGCGCAGCGAGTACTTTGGATTCGGTTTTCCCTTGGGGCGGCCCAGGTGCGAGGCCAAAATCACCTTGGCCTTGCGCCGGATGGCGTAGATGATCGTGGGCAAAGTTGCGACAATGCGGGTGTCGTCAGTAATGGTCGAGCCGTCCTCAGTGAGCGGCACGTTGAAATCGACGCGGATGAAAACCCGCTTGTTGGCAAGATCGATGTCGCGAATGGAGAGCTTGGCCATGATTAATACCTTTCTGATGAACCAGGAAAAAGGGACCAGGGACCAGGGACTGAAAGCCCTGATCCCTGTTCCCTGCTTTTTACAGGCCCTTCTTGGCCAGGAAGCCGATCAGGTCGACGACGCGGCAGGAGTAGCCCCACTCGTTGTCGTACCAGCTGAGTACCTTGACGCTGTTTCCGACCACCTTGGTCAGCGGCGCGTCCACGATAGAGGAGAGCGGATTGCCCTTGTAGTCAGAACTGACCAGCAGGTTGGTGTCGTATCCGAGAATTCCCTTCAGCTCACCTTCTGAGGCCTTCTTGAAGGCGGCGTTCAGAGCTTCGACGGTGATGGGCTTCTCTGCGATGAAGGTCAGATCGACGATGGAGACGTTGGGTGTAGGGACGCGAATAGCGAAGCCGTCCAGTTTGCCCGAACTCTCCGGGATAACCAGTTTGAGAGCCTTGGCGGCGCCGGTCGAGGTAGGAATCATCGAAAGGGCAGCGGCGCGAGCGCGGCGCAGGTCCTTGTGCGGAGTGTCCAAGATGACCTGGTCGTTGGTGTAGCTGTGGATGGTGGTCATGATGCCAGTGACGATGCCGCATGTCTCCAGGATCACCTTGACGACAGGCGCCAGACAGTTGGTGGTGCAACTGGCGTTGGAGATAATGTTGTGCTTCGCCGGATCGTACTTATCCTGGTTAACGCCCAGAACGACGGTCAGGTCCTCATTTTTAGCAGGCGCTGAGATGATGACCTTCTTCACGGTTGAACCCAGGTGAGCCTTGGCCTTTTCCGCGTCGGTAAAGAAGCCGGTTGATTCGATCACAACCTGCGCGCCCACGGAAGCCCAGTCCAGCTTTGCGGGGTCGCGCTCAGAGAAGACCTTGATCTTCTTGCCGTCTATGGCGATGAAATCTTCGCCAGCGACAACTTCGTTCTTGAGGTTGCCCAGGATTGAGTCGTACTTGAGCAGGTGGGCCAGCGTCGCCGGGCTGGTCAGGTCGTTGACAGCGACAAAATCGATTTCGGGATTGCCAAGCGCGGCGCGTAAAACATTGCGGCCAATGCGGCCGAAGCCGTTGATTCCAACCTTAACTGCCATGTGTGTCTTCTCCTTCGTATTCGGTGAGGCTGTGGTTTGATCTGGTTTAAGATTGCCCTGCGTTGGCTGTTGAATAAATCCCTTTGGGCAATTCCACCAAACTCATGATCGTAACATTCAAGTCAACGGAAACAAAATCAAATACGCGTTTCTTTCCATTTTGCGCAAACTTTCCGCTTTCATAGTGTGTCGTTCCCAATATAAGAATGTATGTGACGGAGTGCACACTATTTGCGTGGCCTTCGGCAAGTATGGTATTCCGGTAATATCACGAACGTGTTGAAGGCGGTATGAGAAAACGCTCCAGGCGCACCCCTAATATTTCCGAATCCACCGGCAAAATCGGCCAGGAACTCCCATCGAATCAACCGCGGCCACTGGTGCCGCTCTATCCGGACGAGGTTCCGGTGACGGCCTCACAGCCGCGCCCACAGCGCTCTGTTGAGCCTGAACGGCTACCCGCTGTGCAAGCGCAGGCAGAACCGCGCCAGGCCCGCCTCCCAAGGCCGGAATCGCCTGCCAGGCTCGAGCGGCCCCTACGGCAGGAATGGGATGAACCAGCCGGCTCGGGGCGTTTTGAACTCGAGACTCAGCCGGAGATGCCCACCGTGGCGCCGCCAGAGCCTGAGGCGGCTGAGCGCTCGCCACAGGCCCCCAAGGGCTACGTAGTCCTGGCTATTGGCCTGCCTGGTTCAGGCAAAACAACATGGTTTCGGCGGCGCGGCGTCACGCCGTTATCCAGTGATTTGTTGCGCAACATTCTTTTCGACGATGTAGAGGAGCAGCGCTACCAGGGGCTGGTCTTTTCAACCCTGCGGTCGCTTTTACGCGCCAGGCTGATCGCTCGCATGCCCTGGAACTACGTCGATGCGACCAACCTTTCTATTCATGAGCGCCGTCAATGGATCAAGATGTCCAAGAGCTTCGGCTACGAGGTGCAGGCGGTCTTTTTCGACGTTCCGCTGGATGTGTGCCTGGAGCGCAACAGCAAGCGCGACCGCTCGGTGAGCG
>Ga0224559_1002030_pt1 | contig 10656 bp, 9 predicted proteins | sample 714S33034metaG_FD_180676 | JGI IMG/M metagenome (GOLD analysis project Ga0224559, IMG submission 180676) | Peat soil microbial communities from Stordalen Mire, Sweden - 717 S3 30-34 | ecosystem: Environmental > Terrestrial > Soil > Wetlands > Peat | place: Sweden: Norrbotten County, Stordalen... | reverse complement strand
CCGGCTTGCGTGACGGTGGAGCTGGTGAAGGGCGACAAGGTGGATGTGACGGTGGCGGCCAAGGGCGGAGGATCGGAGGCGAAGGCCAAGTTCGTGATGCTGAATCCGACGGATTCGGTTGTGGATTGGGTGCTGAAGACGGTGCCGACGATGGGGGCGGGATGGTGTCCGCCGGGGATGCTGGGGATTGGGATTGGCGGGACGGCGGAGAAGGCGATGCTGCTGGCCAAGGAATCGCTGATGGACCCGATCGACATTCAGGATCTGAAGGCGCGGGGGGCGAAGAACCGGGCCGAGGAGTTGCGGCTGGAGCTTTATGACAAGGTGAATAGGCTGGGGATAGGCGCACAGGGACTGGGGGGCCTGACGACGGTGCTGGACGTGAAGGTGCGCGACTATCCGACACACGCGGCGAATTTGCCGGTGGCGATGATTCCCAACTGCGCGGCGACGCGACATGCGCATTTTGTGCTGGATGGGAGCGGGCCGGTGTTTCTGGACCCGCCGAATCTGGAGAACTGGCCGAAGCTGAGTTATGACGTGAGTGCGGCTCGGCGGGTGAACCTGGACACGGTGACCCGCGAAGAGGCGGCGACGTTTATGCCGGGCGAAGTGCTGCTGCTGACCGGGAAGCTGCTGACGGGGCGCGACGCCGCGCATAAGCGATTGACGGAGATGCTGGACCGGGGCGAAAAGCTGCCGGTGGATTTCCGCGGGCGGTTTATTTACTACGTTGGGCCGGTGGACCCGGTGCGCGATGAGGTGGTGGGGCCGGCGGGGCCGACGACGGCGACGCGCATGGACAAGTACACGCGGCAGATGCTGGCGGAGACGGGGCTGCTGGGGATGGTAGGCAAAAGCGAGAGGGGTCCGGCGGCGATTGCGGCTATCAAGGAGTTTGGCGCGGTGTACCTGATGGCGGTGGGCGGCGCGGCATATCTCGTGTCAAAGGCGATTTACGGGGCGCGGGTGCTGGCGTTTGCGGATTTGGGGATGGAAGCGATTTACGAGTTCGACGTGCGCGATATGCCGGTGACCGTGGCCGTGGACTCGAAGGGCACCAGCGTTCACGAGACAGGCCCGGCGGAGTGGAAGAAGCGGATTGCGGGGATTCCGATTTTGCAGTGAAGAAGTGAAGAAGTGAAAGAGTGAAGAAGTGAAGAAGTGAACAGTGGTCAGCCGAGGACGCGGAGGATTGCTGCGACGGCTTCGTCAGGGGTGAGCGCGTCTACCGGAATGGAGACGTGGGCCGTGCGGTAGAGCGGCAGGCGGCGCTGGTAGCGGGCGGCGAGGTTTGCGTGATCGGCGAGGATGGGGCGAAGCTGCTCGGTTCCCTGACAGCGTTTGAGGGTGGTGGCCAGTTCCACTTCAAGATGAACCAGAAGCGTGTTTGGAGCGGCGAGGAGCAGGGCGCGCGTGGCTTCGTGTTCGATGGCGCCTCCACCGAGAGCGAGGACTAATGCGTCGGACTGGGCTAGGCGACGGATGATCTCATGCTCGCGGTCGCGGAAGGCGGCCTCGCCGTGGCGGGCAAAGAGCTCGGCGATGGTTGCGTCGGCCTCGGCTTCGATCACATCGTCCACATCGATGAAGTTCCAACCCAGACGGGCAGCAATGAGCGGGCCGAGAGTGGTTTTGCCGGAGCCCATGAAGCCGGTGAGGACGATGCGGCGGGGCAGGGCTGCGGATTGGGGCGGCTTGGTCATTAAATTTTGTCTACGGCATGGTTGCCGCGTTCTCTTTCAGTATAGGGAAGCCGCGTTCCGGGAGAGCGGCAGAATCAGCCAAGCGCGATGACGACGGCTCCGGCGGTGATTAGGAGGCCGCCTGCGATTGCGGGGAGGGTGAGCTTTTCGCCGAGCAGAAGCCAGGCGAAGAGGATGACGAGTGGGACGCTGAGCTTGTCGATGGGGGCGACGCGCGAGGCGGGGCCGAGTTGCAGGGCACGGAAGTAACAAATCCACGAGAGACCGGTGGCCATGCCGGAGAGCGCGAGAAAGAACAGGGTGCGGCGGTCGAGGGAGCGGAGTTCGCTGAGGCCGCCGACGCCGGGCTTGGCGAAGGCGAAGACGATGGCCCAGGCAAAGACCAGCACGACGGTGGTGCGCAGGGCCATGGCCAGGTTTGAATCCACATGCGCGACGCCGACCTTGGCCAAGAGGGCGGTGGCGGCGGCAAAGACGGCGGAGAGTATTGCCCATCCAATCCAGCTCATGGGGATAATGGTACGCCGTTCAGGCATCCCACCTTTGGCACAAAAACCAGAACGTGCCGAAGGTGGGGCACCCGGAATGTTGGTGGAAAACAGGAGTTTGGGAATTGGCCCGGGCCTAAAGGCCGCATGCAGATTCGTTTTCCTTCAGGGGGTTGAACCCCCCTGCTTCCTCCGAAATTTTCCAAAGAAGTCTCACCCTAGCCGCAGAAACAAAGACGAACACCGTTGGGACCCTGTTGCGGCGAGGGTGGCGCCCGTCAATCGCATTTCTACCCTTGCGCCGAAAAAACGCAAGAATGAGACAAGGTGTGATGGGAATCAAATGCCAGAGCAATAGACTGAATTCATGGAGACGGGCAAAGCGAGCAAGACAGCTCTGGGCGTGGCGATTCGCCGCGCGGCGCACCAATTGGTGGATGTGCCGCCGGTTCTGGACGATCCGATTGCGGTGAGGCTGATCGGATCGGGCTACAGAGGAAAGATGGGGCGCGCCTCGCACCGGGTGGGGCGGGACTTGCGGGCATTCATGGCGGTGCGCAGCCGCTATGCCGAAGACCGGCTGGCTGAGGCGGTGGCGCAGGGGATTACGCAGTACGTGGTTCTGGGCGCGGGGCTGGATACGTTTGCTTATCGCAATCCATTTGCCGGGCTTCGCGTTTTTGAGGTGGACCTTCCTGCCACGCAGGCGGCCAAGCGGCAGATGCTCTTTGATACCGGGATTGCTGTGCCTGATAACCTGACCTTTGTTCCGCTGGACTTTGAACACCAGACGCTGATGGAAGGGATGGCGGAGGCGGGATTCGACAGAGGCGCGGGCGCATTTTTCGGCTGGCTGGGTGTGGTTCCCTACCTGACGCTGGAGGGTTTTCGGGCTACGCTGGGCGCGGTTGGCGAATTGCCGGCAGGGAGCGCGGTAAGTTTCGATTATGCGCTCGCGCCGGAGACGCTCAGTGTGGTTGGCCGCACGGCCTTTGACGGGCTGGCGGGGCGAGTGGCTGCTGCCGGAGAGCCGTTTCAGCTCTTCTTTACGCCGGAGACGATAAAAGCGGAGCTGCGCGGGGCGGGATTTCAGCGCATTGAGCAGTTGGATTACGAACAACTCAACGAACGGTACTTCAAGGATCGCGCGGACGGGCTGAAGTTGTCGGCGGTCAAGCTGGGGATGATGGTGACTGCGTGGGTGTAAGGGATTCGCTCTTGGAGTGCAGTGGTTTCCCACCCATTTCGCAAAGAACGCGAAATGGATGGGGCACCCAGATTACTCTAAGGGGAAGATTCCGAAAACTTAGGGCCTGCAATCCGCCAGCCCGTTCAACATCCCCGCTATCCCACCCTAGCCGCGGAAACAAAGATGCGGCGAGGGTGGGGCACCCAGATTTCTCTCACAGTGAAAATGCTTTAGATACGGATTCAAGAGGGCGTGTGCGCGATAAGATGAACTATGCGCAGATTCGCCTTTGTCCTGATAGCTTTTGCCCTGATTGGGCTCTCCGGCTGCGGATACCACACGCTGGGCGCGGCCACTCATCTGCCCCCGGATGTGAAGACGCTTGCCGTACCGGTTTTTGCAACGAAAACCGAGGCTTACCACACCGAGACGGTGATGACCCAGGCGGTGATTCGCGAGTTTGCCACGCGCACACGACTGCGGGTGACTCCCAGCGAGGGCGGAGACCCGGATGCGGTGCTGCATGGGACGATTCTCAAAGAGAGAGTGGAGCCGCTCACCTACAACACCTCGACACAACAGTCGTCCAGCTACCTGATCACCATGGTGGTTTCGGTGACGCTCACCGGCAGGGACGGCACGGTTCTTTACGAAAACAAGAACTACGTTTACCGCCAGCAGTATCAGTCCACCACCAACTTGCCGAGCTTTTTGGAAGAGGATCCGGCAGCCGTGGAACGGTTGTCGCGGGAGTTTGCGCGGCAGTTGGTAGCGGATGTACTGGAAGGGTTTTAAAGGCAGGGACTAGGGACTAGGGAATAGCACGGGAGTGAGAGTATTCTGGGGGGCGCATGGACAAGGCACACAATTGCCGGAGAATGTCGCGATGAGCGGGGCGCGCTGGGGCGCGGGTTTTACCGCCGTGGGCCGCTTTGTAGCGGAGATTGAGGCCGCGGCGGCAGGCTCGGGGCCGCTGAAGCCCGGTTACGTTCTGGCCGGCGACGAGGTTTTTCTGCTGGACCAGTGCCGCAAATCGGTACGCAAAGCCTTCGTGCCGCCGGATTTACAAGATTTTTGCCTCTCCGATCTGGACCTGGCCGGAACCTCGATCTTTGAGGTGCTGGACCGCGCGCAGACACCTTCGCTGATGGCGCCGTTCCAGGTAATTTATGTGCGCAATGTGAAGCAGCTTTATACGCGCGGGGCGAAAAAAGATGAGTTTGCCGCGCTGGAGCGGTATTTTCGTTCGCCGAATCCGCAGGCTTTGATTCTATTTATTGCCGATTTCATCCGTATCCCTTCTGATATTCGTCGCATGGAGATGGACGATAAGAACCGCTTTGAGCGGCTGACGGAGACCCTGGGCGAGCATTGCGGGATGGTGGAACTGGCGCGGGTGAATGAGGAAGACGCAATGCGCTGGGTGATGGCCACAGCGCAGGGGTCCGAGGTTCGTGTGGAGGCCGACGCGGCCCGCGAACTAGTGGACGCGCTAGGCGCGGATATGATGCTGATTTCTTCAGAGCTGGAAAAGTTGCTGCTTTATGCGCTGGGCAAAGGGCGCATCACTCTGGGCGACGTGGAGACGATGGTTCTGGGCGCCAAGCAGCGTTCGCTTTACGAGCTGACGGACGCCATCAGCGCTCGCGACCGGACACGCGCTCTGGGGCTGCTGCAAGGGCTGCTGAATAGCTCGGACGGCGGCGAGGACGCGGCCATCGGTCATTTGTATATGCTGGCGCGGACCTTCCGGCAGATGCTGGTGATTCTGGAAAAGAATGTGCGCGATTCGCGCGCCATTTGGCAAGCGCTGTGGCAAGGTTTCCGGATGCCGCCGTTTGCGGCGGACGATCTGATTCGCCAGGCGCGCCGCTACAAGAGCCGCCGCGACCTGACACGCGCGCTGCGGCTGATTGCCCGCGCGGACCTGGAGTTGCGCTCGTCGCCACCGGATAAGCGGCTGGTGCTGGAGAGGCTGGTTTACGAACTGGCCTCGGAGCCTAAGCCGGATGTGCCGTTGTTTGTTTCTCCTCAACTCTCTTTTGAGGTGTAGGACGGCGGGCTGGGCATAGGAATCTCCGCACAGATTCTTCTCGCAACAGAAAGATTTCCTCAGGGGCTGAAGCCCGCGTTCATTTTGCTGTCTGTGCGGCACGATTGAAGTCGTGCCCTGAAACAATGCCGGTTCAATTTGAGTTTTTCGCTTATTCCAGGAGGATGGGCGGTTCCGCGACGGAGCCGGGAGGCTGGCTACGGGTGGTCAGGGTTATGGCAGCTGTGAGGATAAGGCCGCCGCCAACCCAGGCGTAGGGGCCCAGGCGCTCGCCGAGCAGCCTGACGCCGAGCCAGGAGCCGAGGGCGGGTTCGATATTGAGGAAGACTCCCGCGCGCGAAGCCGGCACGTGGTGAATGCCCCAGTTCCACAACAGTGTAGTGGTGGCCGTGCAGAGCAGGCCGCTGATGGCCAGAGCCGTCCAGGCGGTGAGGCTGACGTGGGCAAAGGGCGGAGGCGCGGCGTTGGCGTGGGTGAACGGGCTCAGGAGCCACGGTCCCAGAACCCAGACGGCCAGCATGAGGGTTCCGGAATAAATGGTGTAGACCGTCACCACCTGTGGGCTGTGCATCTGCATCAGTTTTTTGCTGAGCAGAATCCAAGCCAGTGCAGTGAAGAGCGAGACCACGATGAGCAGGTCGCCGATCAGGCTCGCTTCTCCTTGCATAGCCGGACCCCGGCTGCCGCCCAGAGTGATGAGCACAGCGCCCACCGTGGAACCGCAGAGGGCCAGCCATGAGAAACGGTCAAGCCGCTCCTCTGCGGCCCGGTCACCGGCAAAGAGCTTGGAGGCCGCGGCCAGCATCACCGGGAAGGAGCCCACCATCAGCGAGGCGTGGCTGACCGTGGTGAGCGCCAGGCCATGAAACTGGACCAAAAATTGAACTGGTATGCCGAGAAAGGCGCAGACGAGCAGCAAGCGCAACTCGCCGGCAGCGAGCCGAAAACGGCGGCGATGAATGAAGGCAACCGGCATCATGCCGAGGCAGGCAAAGAGAAAACGGTAGAGCACCATGTGTTCGACGCTCATCTCGTTGAGCGCCAGCCTGCCGAAGTAGAATCCCGTGCCCCAGAGGCAGCCGGCTACTAGGCAAGCGCCGTAACCGAAAAAAGTGAGGCGACGATTTGATTTTGCGTTCGATTCCATCTCTATTAACTGTCGCACATGGGCCGCCGAGGCTCATCTGCGGGCCGCGTCACAGCCCGAACTGGCCGAATCGGTGAAAATATAGATCAATGGCAATGCAGCGGATGGGGAGAGGGTGGTGTTGGCGCGCGGGGCTCGGCCTGGCAGCGGCTGGGGCGGCATTGTGCGCGGCGACGGCCGTATGGGCACAGGAGGTGCCAAATGCGCCGGAACCGATTGTTGCCCCACGGGAGCACGCACTGCCCGACAGGCTTGCAGAAAAGCCGTCTCAGCCACCAGCGTTCAGGATTCCCGTGGGGCCGCTGGGGTTTACCGCGCCAGGGGCGTTTTACCTGGGACAGCGGAACAGTTTTGTGTCGCTGGACTTTCTTGACGAAGACAGGCTGCTATTTACCTTTCGCGTACCGGGACTGATTCACCGCGTTGCCGGGGAGGAGGAGGAGCGCCAGATTCGCGCCGTGGTGCTCAGGCTGCCGGCAGGCACGGTGGAGGCCGAGGCTTTGTGGAAGGTGCACGACCGGCAGCGCTACTTGTGGGCGCTCAGCGGGGGGCGCTTTTTGCTGCGCGACCGCAACAATCTGGAGATGGGCGATGCCTCACTGGAACTGAAGCCCTTTTTGCGTTTTCCGGGGCCGCTGCTGTGGCTGGAGATGGACCCTGCACAACAGATTCTGGTGACCGACACGCGCGAGCCTTTGGCGGGCGGCCAATCCAGCGAGACAGCAAGTCCGGCTACCTTAGACGGATACGGACAAAAGGCCGAGGGCGAACCGGATTTGGCGGTGCGCATCCTGCGCCGGGATTCCGGCAAGGTGATGCTGGTGAGCCGCGCCCGCTCCACCGTGCATTTGCCCATCAACTCCGACGGCTACCTGGAGAGTTTGCGCGGCATGGGCGATGGCTGGCTGCTGAACCTGAACTACTTCAGCGGCGGCAGCAATATTCTGGGGCAGGTGAACTCGAGTTGTTCGCCACTCTTCGATTTTCTCTCGCAGAGGGAGGTGCTGGTGACAACGTGCACTTCGCTTGGCGCGGGCAAACTGGTGGCGATGACGACCGACGGCCACCGCCTTTGGGATGCGCGAACATCCGAGGAGGCGATTTGGCCGCTAGTGGTCAGGTCGCCGGACGGCTCACGGCTGGCACGCGAGGCTTTGGCCATCACCCACGCGGTCAGCGCCCGCTCGCCCCTCAGCCAGGACGATATCAAGGGGCAACTCGTTGAGGTTCTGAATGCGTTCGATGGCAAGGTTGTGCTGGAGGCGGCGGCCAGTCCGATTATGGATGCGGGGGGAAATGTGGCGATCTCCCCATCCGGGAGCCGCGTGGCCGTGCTCAACGGCGGAGCACTCCAGGTATTCGAGCTGCCGGCACCGACGCCGCTACCGGCACCCGCGAACGCCGCTCCCGCCGCTCAACCGCCGGACCGCTGAGCGGGGATTCCTGCAAATGCGTCTTGCTAGCAGTGGCCTCTGCAAGGTACGCTAAACAGCACTTGGCGTCCGATGCCAGGCTGACTTCCCCGGTCTACTGAATTCCCCAAAGCAAGCGAAAAATGGAGGTAGTTTATGCACCCTGGAAATGGCGCCGAGGGCCCGCTGACCCCCGGTCTGGTATTTGAAATGCTGCAGGCGTATCAACGCACGGCGGCTTTGAAGGCGGCGATTGATCTCGATGTCTTTCGCGCCGTGGGCGAGGGCCCGGGAGACGTGGCATCCATTGCCCGGCACTGTTCGGCATCCGCGCGGGGCATTCGCATTCTGTGCGATTTTCTCACGATTTGCGGAGTCCTGATCAAAGAAGACGGGTACTATCGGCACTCGCCGACGAGCGCTGCATTTCTTGATCCGCGCTCATCTTCGTCCCTTGCATCCATCGCACAGTTTCTGGGCAACCCGGCCCAGCGCGAACCTTACGACCATTTGGCGGAGATTGTGCGCACCGGCCGCTCCGTCATGCCCGGCGACGGCAACGTGGAGCCGGAAAATCCGATTTGGGTGCAGTTTGCTGAAACCATGGCCCCGATGATGGCTCCCATGGTGGGTCCGCTGGGCGCGGTTGTGCTGGAGGGACACTCTGGCCCAATGCGCGTGCTGGATATTGCCGCGGGGCACGGCTTATTTGGCATCGAGATTGCGAAACAGAATCCTCAGGCGCGCGTGACAGGACTTGATTGGGCGCCGGTGCTGCGCGTGGCGCTGGAGAATGCGCGCAAGGCGGGCGTTGAGGACCGCTACGATATGCTGCCGGGCAGCGCCTTTGAAGTGAACTTCGGCGGGCCATATGACGCCGTGCTGCTGACCAACTTTCTCCATCATTTTGATGAGCCCACGTGCGTAGGCCTGTTGAAGAAAATCCATAAGGCTCTGCGTCGAGGGGGGCGCGTCGCCACGCTCGAATTTGTGCCCAATGAAGACCGTATCTCACCACAGATGCCGGCAGCCTTCAGCATGACGATGCTGACCACAACCCCAGCAGGCGACGCGTATACGCTGCGCGAACTGACAGCCATGTACAACGAGGCGGGATTCGGAGGCCTCACCGCACACCACATCCCCATGAGTCCTCACACGGTTGTCATGGGCCACTCGTAGGCGTTTCGAGGCACGGGTTTGCGTCCGGCTTGGGTAGGATGCAGTTATATGAGAAGCCGGCCGCAAGTTCCATTTTGGGGCCGGTTGCATCTAAAACTCTAAGGCATAGGAAGGCTTTTCCGCTGACGGCGCTGCCTATGTCCGGCAATCGTCCATTTGTGTAAACTGGGCAGCGGGAGAGATTTCTTGACTACCTTTGAAATTCGCTATGCGTCTGCTGCCAAGTCCGACCGCGGCAGCACACGTCCATCCAACGAAGATGCGTTCGGGGTCTCCGCGGAGCATGGAGTCTATGTGGTATGCGACGGCATGGGCGGCGCCGCGGCCGGAGAAGTCGCGAGTTCCATGGCGGTGGACGAGGTGATGCGCCTGCTCAGCAGCCGTGATGTGACGATGCGAATTGAGGATGCGGTGGAAGGGGCCATCCGCGCCGCCAACGAGGCAATTCATTTTCGCTCCGAACACAATCCGCAGCTTGAAGGCATGGGAACCACCCTGGTGGGCCTGTTGACCGAAGGACGCCGCGTACTGGTTTTCAACGTGGGCGACAGCCGCTGTTACCGGCTACGCAATCACAAGCTGGAACAGATCAGCCGGGATCACTCGCTGGTAGAGGAACAGGTGCGGATGGGCCGGATCACTCCTGACGAGGCTCTACGCTCACCGCTGCGCAATGTGATTACACGAGCGCTGGGCACGCAGAAGAGTGTCGAGCCGGATTTGTTTGAGCTGGAAACCGAGGCGGGCGACATCTTTCTCCTCTGCTCCGACGGGTTGACGGGCGAGTTGCCGGATGCGCTGATTGAATCGATGATGGCGGCGGATCTGTTTCTCGATGAGCGCTGCGCGCGCCTGGTAAGCGCAGCGAATAAAGCGGGCGGGCACGATAATATCACGTGCCTTCTGGTGCGGGCGCTGGAGTAGGGCGAAGCGCGAATAAATTAGTGAATCCATAGAGATTTAGGAACAGTTTGGCTGCTGCCGGTGTCTAGGTAAGTGATGGCTTACAAAAAGTGGATTCTCCGCATTCTCCGTGTGGCGGGTTTGGCGGCGCTTGCCGTCTTGCTGCTCACCTTCATCGCGATTTAATTTCAACAGAGGCTGTTGCGCTGGCGGGCGGAGCGGTTGATGGCCGATATGCACCAGATTCGGCTTTATCAGAGCACTTGGGCGGATGCGCAGAGGCTTATGTACCGATGGGGCGCATGGGGGCATTACGACGGGAGTTGCACGGCGGCGGAGTGCCGGTATGCGATTGGGGTTGGCGATCCAATATGGGGGTTCAATGAACGATCAAATTTCAACTGGTTGATGCGTAGTTTATTCTTTATGCGCAGTTCAGGCTTGTTTGGTGGTCATATCGCTGCACTTCGGACAATATTTACGGTTCAAGGTGGCGTTATCTTGCGTGAGAGCGCCATCATCCTGGTAGGTGTCGCGCCCGAACTGAGCCACTTCGGTGAAATGAATTCCGGTTAT
>Ga0224559_1002029_pt1 | contig 10659 bp, 8 predicted proteins | sample 714S33034metaG_FD_180676 | JGI IMG/M metagenome (GOLD analysis project Ga0224559, IMG submission 180676) | Peat soil microbial communities from Stordalen Mire, Sweden - 717 S3 30-34 | ecosystem: Environmental > Terrestrial > Soil > Wetlands > Peat | place: Sweden: Norrbotten County, Stordalen... | reverse complement strand
GGCCGGATGGTCGCGACGGACAAGGGCGTCGGGCCGCGCATAGTAGGAGCCATCGGTCAGCGGCTGGTAAACAGCGCGCATCAGGCCTGCCGCCACCTGGCTGTCGCAGCCGACCACGATGCGATCCGGATCGAGAAAATCGCGCACCGCCGTGCCCTCGCGCAGAAACTCGGGATTGGACGCGACCTCGATCTCCCCGTTGCAGACACTCCTCAACACCAGCCAGCGAATCCAGTCGCAGGTGCAAACCGGCACCGTGCTTTTTTCAACCAGCAACTTGTATCCGCTGCTGAGACGGGCAACGTCACGAGCGGCGGCCTCGACGAACGACAGGTCCGATTCACCACTCTCCGACGAAGGCGTTCCGACGGCGATGAAAATCACGGATGCTTCCTTGATGGCCTCGGCCAGCGAGTCGGTGAAGTGCAGACCGACACCGCGATGACGGTTCAGCAACTCAGGCAACGTCTCTTCGAAAATCGGGGTTTCGCCGCGGCGCAACGCCTCGACTCGTACATGGTCAACATCGACACACGTGACCCGATGACCAATCTCGGCAAGACACGCCGCCGTCACCAGACCTACATAACCGGAACCGATCACTGCAATCTGCATCGTTCTTACTCCTAAGTACTGTGACAATTTAATTGCAAAACAACTATCAAGGGAACAAGTGAATGAGTGGAAAAGTGAAAAAAACGTGCTTTTCACTTCTTCACTCACTCACTCACTCACTCACCGCTTCCGATGACTCTCAACCAAACTATCACGATACTAGACTCCGTGCATGGCAAATAGAAGGGTGTGAATCAGCACCGCGCAGTCCATGAAGAAGCTGCGGTGCGTAATGTAGTAGAGGTCATACTGAATGTTCTCATGTATCAACTCGGAGCGATCTGCGCTCAACTGCCAGAGGCCGGTGATGCCGGGCAGAACAGCGAGACGCTGGCGCTGTAGCGCGTTGTAACCCGCGACGATGAAGGGCATCTCAGGGCGCGGACCTACCAGCGACATATCGCCGCGCAGCACGTTCAACAACTGGGGCAGCTCGTCCAGGCTGGTGCGGCGCAGAAACCGCCCGATGCGCGTGATGCGCGGATCGTGCGCCTTCTTCGGCGAGAAGCCGTACTTCGGCGCGTTGACGTGCATCGAGCGGAACTTGAACATCTCGAAGATGTGCCCGCCGATTCCCACCCGTTTCTGGCGGAAGAGGATCGGCCCCGGCGAATCGAAGCGGATCGCCAGGGCTATCGCCAGCCAGATCGGCGAGGTCATCACGATGAGGGCCAGCGCGCCGAGAAAATCGAAGGGGCGTTTGGCCGACTCATAGTACCAGTTCCGCTCTGGTTGACCGACGACGTTGAGCATCATGCCATCTAAATCAGCATAATCAAAAAGATAATCACCGGCCAGAGCGCTGGCCGACATATATCCCACGCTGGCATGCGCCTCTTGCGCGGCCTGAGCAAGCTGCAGCAAGCGTTCGGAACCGAGTTCCTCAGCGGCGATAACGAGAAAGTCGCAATTGAGACGGCGCAGCAGATCCGCATCGATACTCGCGCTCATCACCTCAAGCTTTCGGTTACGGTGATAGGAGTATTCGAAGACCACCTGACCGTACTGGGTGGGATCGTCGGTAATCATGGCCACCGGGACCATGCCCAGTTTGGGAGAACGGATCAGGGCGGAGAATACGCGGCGACCGACCGCCCCGGCGCCGTAGATGACCACCTGCTTGACTCCGAAGCCAGCCGAGCGCAGCTTGCGCAAACCGAGAAACAGCAACTGCTTCTGGATAATCTGCATCGTCGGCACCAGAATGAGAGAAATCAGGAAAAGCCAGCGAGGCAGCCTGAGATTAGCAAAAAACGCCAACGGAAGCACCAGAAGAAAGACCTCCGCGGTCACGCGCAGCGAGGTTTCGGTCTCCTTGATACGGAGCAGGCTGTTGCCCGGCCGGTAGGCGCCGTCGCGATCCAGCAGGATTACGTACAGCGTGGCTACCGCAAGGGCTGCTATCCAGAGCGAACGAATGGGATATTGGGCGTCGCGGCCCAGGTTGAAGTGATGATAAAGTAGGTAGCTGGTACAGACTGCGGCCACTATGGTAATTTCGTCGGCCAAAATTTCGGCCAGATGTTCCAGCCACTGAAAGCGGTGATGGATCTTGGGCAAACTCGCGGAGGCCTGACCGAGGCCGACCTCAACAAGCAACTCCCTTACGGATTTCGCCGGCGATGCATCTGTCATGCGCGTATTCCCTATACCGCGGAATTCATCGACAACCCCGCTCTCCAATTCTTGACGTCTGCAACAAATAGTATACGTGAAGCATGGCAGGGCGAGAGAGGGTGCTGTACCTACAGAACCAAAAGCAGCAATTTTTTTACCGCCAGTACGCTTCGCACCATTAATGCAGCCAATCCCGAAGCTATCGAGTAGCTGCGCATCGAGTAGCTGCGCATCGAGACAAACTATTTTGAGGTGAAAGTCCTGTTTTGAAAGGGTACGACTTTAGTCGTGCCGCAAGTGGCTCAAAATAAACGTGAACTTTAGCCCCTGGGGGAAGGTTTTTCGGTGTTTTCGACTTTTACCACAGGTTGTCAAGCCTTATTCCGCTTCACCCGCAGATTATTCAGCGCATACTCGATGAACCGCGGCTCGAAATGCGGCGGCACTCCCATGAAACGGCAGGTCGCCGCCACCTGATCGACGATGAACCTCGGCTGGAACGCCGCCAATTCCATCCCTTTTTCCTTCTTGAGCTTGTACACAATGTACTCGAAGACCTCCGGGGGCAGTTCCAATCCCTGCCGCGCGCACTCTTTCTCGAAGATGCGCTGGTATATCTCCAGGCTGGGCGCTCCCACCTCGATCTTGTACGGCAGCCGGCGCAGGAAGGCCGGGTCCATCAGATCCTCCGGCTCCAGGTTGGTGGAAAAGATTACCAGCTCCTCGAAGGGAATGCTGAAGCTCTTGCCGGTGTGCAGTTTCAGATAATCGATCCGGCTCTCCAGCGGCACAATCCAGCGGTTGAGCAGGCTGGTGGGGCTCACCAGTTGCCGCCCAAAGTCGTCGATGACGAAGCAGCCGCCCAGCGCTTTCAGGTGCAGCGGCGCTTCATAATAATGGCCGGTCTGGTCATAGCGCAGGTCCAGCATCTCCAGCGTCAGCTCGCCGCCAGTGACCACAAACGGCCTGCGGCAGGCGACCCAGCGCGCGTCATACTCCTCGGCCCGCACAAACGAAAGGCTCTCGTCCCCCAACTCCGATTGGCTGACCGCGTTGTGAATGCTGGAATCAAAGAAGCGTATGATCTGTCCTTCCACGCTGATCGCATAGGGAATGTAGATCACGTCCGTGAAAACCCGGCTCAGGCAAAACGCCACCGAGGTCTTGCCGTTGCCTGGAGGGCCATAGAGCAGCATCGCGCGGCCGGAGTTCAGTGCCGGTCCGCTCTGCTCGACGAAGCTGTCTTCCACCGTCAGTTCGCCCAGCGCCCCGCGAATACGCTCGAAGGTCACCAGCTCGTTGGTCAGCTTCTGCAGGTTGACCTGAAAAGTGAATTGATCCAGCGTGACCGGCGCGGGTCCGGCGTATTGCATCCGCTCCATCGCGTCGATTGTCCAACGCTTGCCCTCTTCAGTGAAGGTATAGCCCATGTCCAGCGGGCTTTCGGCCAGCCGCGTCCCAAGCGTGCGCAGCATAGCCCGGTCCACGGCCATCTGCACCAGTTCGGCGACAATATGGTAGGGCAGCTTGAGCGCCTCGACGTACTGGCGGCAGGTCTCCAGATGGCCTGCGTAGATGACCTTCATCAACAGGCCCAAAAGCTCCAGCGGATCAATTCCCGTGGCTTCCATGTCAGCCGGCTCGGCGGGGATCTTCTTCAGAAAGGCGTTCAGCGCCTGCTGCTCAATCAGCCCAAGCGCCACCAGGTTGTCGCCCAGACGAGTTCCGGTACACGCCTGGCGCTCCAGCCCCGCGACCACATCCTCGGTCCGCAGCAGCCCCGCCCCCACCAGCAAATCCCCCAGCCTCACCCGCGTGCCGATAATACCCTCCTCAACCCAACAGATGTAGCGCCGGCCTCCTGGCCGGCTGTCGCGTGGACCTCCCGGTCCACGCCGCACTCAGCACAAATAAGAAAATTCTAAAAAACAGGCGGAACCGACTCTCTCTGTTTTTCGGCAGAAAAGCGGCGGCGCAATAGCTCTGCGTCTGATTCTTGTGTAGATTTCCAGAAAAAAGTCACCGCAGATTATCCGTCACCGGTTCAGGATGAATGGTCACCCGGTAGACCTCTGGGCACTCCTTCTTGAAGCGGTATTCGAGCGCCGTGATCACCTCATGCACGCGCTGCATCGGCAGCTCGTCCGGCAGCGTGCAATGGCAGGTAAGATGAACGTGCTCGCCGTTGCGGCCCACGATGATCTCATGCACATCCACAATCTCCGGCAGCCCCGCCGCCACGGCCCGCAGCACCTCCTCCATGCGGCGATTCTCCTCCACCATCTCCGGCTGCTCGATCGTCGCCGGTTCGCTCTCGATGTGCGTCAGAACCCCGTCAATCTCCGGCACCTCGCGCAGAATCTCCGCCTCCAGCACGCAGACAAAGTCATGCGCCTTCAGCAGCGGCAACGACTCGTCCAGCTCCAGGTGCTGCTCCACCCGCAGCCGTCCCTGGTGCGACTGCACGCTCAGCTCATGCACGCTGACGTTATTGCGCGCCGCCACCGCTCGCACCCGGTCGAAGATGCTTTCAGCCCGCGCCTGCCGTGGAACGGTGTGAATCACCACGTCGGCCTCCGGCAGCGCCCGATGCACCGCGTCGGTGGCTGCCTGCACCAGCTCGCCGGTATGCTCAAAGGTGTAGCGCCGCGGCAGCGCCAGCGTCAGATCGGCAAAGTAGTTGGCCCCGGCCCGCCGCACCCGCGCCTTTTCCACGCCCAACACGCCCGGCACCTGCTCCACGTCGGTGATCAGCCGCAGCCGCGTCTCCTTGGGGATCTCATCCAGCAGCACGCTCACCGCCTCGTGCCCCAGCCTTATAGTCAGCCGCAATATCAGCAGCGAAATCACCACCGCCGCCAGCGGATCGGCAAAACGCAGCGCCGGAACCCCGAACCGCACGCCCACCCAGCTTGCGCACAACCCAGCCAGCACAGCCGCCGACGACCAAATATCCGAGGCAAAATGAAAAGCGTCCGTCGCCAGCGCCGTCGAGCCGGTCCGGTCGGCCACCGCCTTCAGCCGCCGCGAACGCCAGAAGTCCACCCCAATTGAAGCCAGCACCACCGCTACCGGCCAACCCAGATTTTGCAGATCTTTTGTAGGATGCAGAATGCGCTGAATCGCCTCCCAGATAATCCAGCCGCTGGAGACGGCCATCAGCAGCACTTCGGCAAATGACGAAAAATTCTCAAACTTCCCGTGCCCGTAGGTGTGGTCCTCGTCGGCCGGACGGTCGCTCACCTGCACGGAAAAAAACGTGAGCATCGAGCCAACCATATCCAGCCCGGAGTGCGCCGCGTCCGACAGCACGCCCAGCGAGCCGGAGACCAGGCCCGCCGCCAGCTTCAGCAGCGTCATCACCGCCGCCGCCAGCATCGAGTGCAGCGCCACCCGCCGCTTCTCCGCGGAAAACCCGGCGATCCTGGAGGATTCAATACTCATGGAGTATCTAGGCTACCGCGTGCGCCGCGCCGTGTACAGTCCCGCAATCCCAAAGGTGTACGGCTGCCACTCACACTGCTCGTACCCTGCCGCCTGCATCAGCCCCAGCATCTCCGGCGGGGCAGGGAAGTTGCCCACCGAAGCTGGCAGATAGCTGTATGGACCCGCCTGGCCGCAGATAGCCCGCCCAATCGCCGGTAGCACGCGACGAAAATAAACCGCGTAAGCCTTGCCGATCAGCCCTCCCGGCTCGCTGAAATCCAGAATCCCCAACTGCCCGCCGGGTTTCAGCACGCGATAAAACTCCCGCAACCCGGCCTCGTAGTTGGCCAAATTCCTGAATCCAAAGGCCGACACAATCAAATCCAGCGACTCCGGCTCCAGCGGCAGATGCAGCGCGTCGGCCTCCATCGGCACAGCATACGGCAGCCCCTCCGCCCGCGCGCCCACTCCCGGCCCGCCAAACCTTTTGGCCCCCCGGCTCAGCATCGCACGAGAAAAATCCGCCGCCAATATCGGCCGCGCCCCTCGCGGACGCCGCTTCAACAGCGCCATAGTCATATCGCCGGTTCCGCAGCAGATGTCCAGCACCGCCGCATCGGGGTCAGCCAGCACCGCGCGAAACCGTCGCGCCGCCCGCCACCACCACAGCCGGTCCACATTGGCCGAAAGTACATGATTCAGCAGATCATAGCGTGGCGCAATCGCATCAAACATCTCCCGCACCGCCGCAGCCGCGCTGGCTTCGTCGTTTGCTCCGGGCGGTTTGGCACCTGTGGTGGTCATGGGCATATAGATTCCTGTGAGGAAGAGACTAACTCTTCCGTGCGGTCATTTCTCTGTCGTAAGCATCTTTAATCGCCTGATGGAGATTGTTCGATGTCGTCACAAAAGGCTGGAAATCTTTTATGTTGTCTTGCCGTACATGGAGTTGGCCCTCGCCAGTATTTCCGCGATGTTGCCCTTTGGAGTATTTCGAATGGTATTCAAGTTCATAGGAAGACAGCACCCAATATCCAATTTTGTCTCGCCAAACTGCAATCCACACGAACACATCACAACACTTTGGTTTCGCTCGTTGGAAATTCATCCAAAATGGTTTTGTTGAATCAGAGGCCAGAGCCTTTACATATAACGGTTCATCACTCCCAGAATCTACGACCCTGGATGCTTTTACTTCAATTCTGATCTTTTCGTCCAAAATGAAATCATACTCTCCGGAATAATTCGGATCGATCTTCTTTGAGGGCTTGTGTAATTCTGGGACCAGTTCTTTAAGATGGCCTTGCGCCCAGGATTCGCCAAACGTACGCGGGCCGCTGATCTCAAAAATATATAAGAATGCGTTTCTTTCCATATAGCTATCCCGCATTTCGTAATAATCTTCAAGGGAAAGTACGTTTCGCCCCAGAAGTGTGGAAATGACGTATTCGAATTCGTTGAACGGATAGACGGAATAAAGATCCGCAAGGCGGCTGCGAACCGATGCTGCATCAGGCAGCTTTGCAATCAACAGATCGAGATGTGATTTAAGTTGCTCCATATTCACCTAGAAAAGGGTCTCTCTAAAAAGTGTTGGTTCATTAAAAGTATCTTGGTTTACCACAGACGCATTGTCGTTCAGTGATAACTCAAAAGCATGACCGTTCTGCCACCCAGTCTCGCCAGTTGAGCGATAGTGTTCTATCCGGCGTATGGCCATTTCACAGAATACCGGGTCAATATCGGCAGTAAAACATTTGCGCCCAGCCATTTCAGACGCGAGGAGTGTCGTGCCTGAATGAGCGAAAAAATCGATCACAGTATCTCCGGGGTTTGAGCTAGCTTCAATGATCCGGGCAATGCTTTTCAGCGGTTTCTGCGCATAGCAACCAGAGACATTTTCATGGAGCCGATAGAATACCTGCTGAATATCAAGCCAGACATTCCCGGCGCGAATCGTGTTGCCTTTCCCACGCTGGGTATTCTCTGTCTTCTCTCCGCCAACCTCTTTGTAATAACCTTTCAGTGTCTTGGGGATGTCTGTATATTCAGCCTCCACATTAAAAACCGGATTTCCGCGGATATAATACAATAACTCTTGGCGTACAGCCATCCAATTCTTCTGCGTGCCGTATCCTCTCTGATTTCTGACAGTAATAAAACTGCGAGCCTGTACCGGGAAATCGCGCATCATCAGCATAAAGTCAGGCAGCGGCTGGTAATGGTCGCGCTGATCAGCCCCAAGCCATATATACAACGAGCAATCCTGCTTCATGTGCTTCAGTGAAGCAGACACCCATTTACGGCACCACTCTATGTACGCTCCAATAGTGCGTGTCTCAAAGGCAACAAGATTATATGGCGGATCCTGAATCGCCAGTGCCGCCAAGGTTGTTCCCATGAGAGAAGCTACTGCCTGAGAATCGGAGGAATTAATACATCCCACACGATGTCCAGCAACAGGGTCTGTCCAGATTTCGCCTTTCTTTAGTCGGCAATGTTCGAGGAGACGCTTTCTAAGTTCCGGATCTTCATCGAGTCTAGGCAAAGGATTATTGTGCATCTTGATCTCCCGCTGTATTGGCGTCAGGCGAATTTGTCTAGAGCGAAGAAATCGACCTAATCGCTATTCCTTCGCCGTATTCTCTGCTGCTTTTCCCAGCATATACCCCACCGCCGCTTCCAACTCCGCCGGTGTAACATCCTCCACCACCCCGGCGTCGCCGATTCCAACCGGTAAGACAAAACGTCTTACACCGTCGAAATTCTTCTTGTCCCCGCCGGTAGCCGCCACAACTTTAGCCGTCCTCAGCTTCAACCCCGGCAGCGGCCCATACAGATACACTAAATTCTCCAGCCGTTCGAACTGCTTGGCCGAAATCGTCCCCCGCTCGCGCGCCAGGTAGAGCGCGGCAATCATCCCCCAGCCCACTGCCTCGCCGTGCAGCAGCAGCTTGTACTGCGTGGCCTGCTCCAGCGCATGGCCCACCGTGTGGCCAAAGTTCAGAATCATGCGCAGCCCGCTCTCGCGCTCGTCCAGATTCACCACCCCGGCCTTCATGCGGATCGACGCGGCAATCACCTTCTCCAAGGCTTTGGGGTCGCGCGCCAGCACCTCCTCCGCGTGCTCTTCCATAAAGCGCACGAGCGCCCGGTCGCGGATGATGCCGGATTTGACGCTCTCCATCAGTCCGGCGCGCAGCTCGCGGTCGGGCAGCGTCCCCAGCACGCCGATGTCGGCAAAGACAGCCCGCGGATGCCAGAAACTGCCGACGAGGTTCTTGCCCTCAGGCAGGTTCACGCCGGTCTTGCCGCCGACGGATGAGTCCACCTGCGCCAGCAGCGTCGTCGGCACCTGAATATACGGTATTCCGCGCATGAAGATCGAGGCCACAAAGCCGCCCACGTCGCCCACAATCCCGCCGCCAAAGGCGATCAGCAGACTGCCGCGATCCCCGCCCGCCCCGGCCATCTGCCGCAACAGGCTTTCCGCGCGCTTGAGCGTCTTGTGCCGTTCGCCCGGCTCCAGAAACATCGCAATCGGCGGCTCGGCGAAGGAACTCAGGAACGCCTGCCCCCACAAGCCCCAGATGGGCGCGGAGGTCAGCACAAAAACCCGTCGCGGCAGCTTGCCCACAACCCGCTCGATGCGCGGCGCCAGCGTCTCTACCAGCCCGCTGCCCGCCATTACGTCATACTTCGCCGAAGGTGTCTCTACTCGTATCGTTTGCACAGTACTCTTATCGTAAAGCACTCCCGGCCACTCAGTTGGGCGCAAATCCGTCTGTCACCGACCGCTATTGCGACTTTCTGGCCTTCGATTGCATCCAATGAGACGAAGCCGCTCGTGGGGCTTGAATCCCGGCTCACGGCACGGTACAGTTAAGATTCCGGCAGGTATTTCACTCTTTATTGGAGAATTCATGGCCACAGCAACCGTTACACCCGTTCAGGAAGCCGTCAAGAAGGCTCCCCTCACTTTGTCTCCCACGGCCATCGCCAAGGTGCGCGAGATCATGGCCACACAGGATCCTCTGCCTGCGGGGCTGCGCATCGGCGTGGTCGGCGGCGGCTGCTCCGGCTTTCAGTACTCGATGGCCTTCGAAAATCAGGCCGGAATGATGGACAAGGTCTTCAGCTTCGAGGACTTGAAGGTCTTTGTGGACGCCACCTCGCTGATGTATCTGAACGGCTGCAACGTGGACTTTGTCGAAACCGTAGAAGCCGCTGGATTCAAGTTCGACAACCCCAACGTCAAGAGCACCTGCGGCTGCGGGTCGTCCTTCAGTGCGTAAACAGCTTTCAACCTCTGGGTGCCCCACCCTCGCCGCGTTTTTGTTTTTGCGGCTAGGGTGGGATGAGAGTTCGATTTAGTTCATGCAGCAAGGCCCGCTCCGTTGGTGGAAGCGGGCCTTGCTGCGTCTGCAACGTAATTAAGTTGATCGGATCAGGGAGTAGTTGAACGATCAACCGTGTGGAGTTGTACGGCTCTTATTGTCATTGGTTGCTGTTGTTGTTGCTGTTGTTGCTGTTGTTGTTGCTGTTGTTGCTGTTGTTGTTGCTGTTGTTGCTGTTGCCGCCGCCCCCCATCGGTTGCATCTGCTCAACGATCGGGTCGTAGACGAACTCCCACTCGTTGTAGTGGGTCTTTGTCTTGTAGACCATGATCGAGGGCTTGGGGCTGTTGGGCGAGAAGCCGATGATAACCGCTCCGCCGAAGGTCGGTCCCGACGGGCCTCCATCCGTGCCGCCAGAAGGAGCGCCGGGATTGTTCGGATCCGTAGGCGGCGCGTTGGGGTCAGTCGGGGGCGTAGTCGTGGGCGCTGACGAGCTGAATCCAGTACTTGTAGCGCCGGGCACAATGCCGGCAATCGTCGAGCCGGTCAGCGGCACCCCAAAGAAGCCCATCGCCGTAGGGGCCTTGTTCTGGCCGAGGTGAATCGGCTTCCAATCCTCCTTGCCGGTCGTCGGGTCGGCATACTTCTTGCGCAGGTAGCGGAT
>Ga0224559_1002027_pt1 | contig 10662 bp, 13 predicted proteins | sample 714S33034metaG_FD_180676 | JGI IMG/M metagenome (GOLD analysis project Ga0224559, IMG submission 180676) | Peat soil microbial communities from Stordalen Mire, Sweden - 717 S3 30-34 | ecosystem: Environmental > Terrestrial > Soil > Wetlands > Peat | place: Sweden: Norrbotten County, Stordalen... | reverse complement strand
GGATATTCCATTGGAACAGCTTTAATTGGTGTTTTATTATTATTAGGAATCTTTGGAGGCATCACAACATCTATTGAAAATTCCAGTCTGTCGGGGAATATGACTAAAGAACAAATAGACAGTAGTTTTATATTTTATGTAGAAAAGATGCAGACAGGTACTCATTAATGTTCCTCCTAACACAATGCCGGAAGTGAATAAAATATTAGATTCTACAATAAGTTCGGCAATGAAACAAACATTTAATATTCTGGCCTTAATATTACTTTTAGGATTTTTTACCAGTATATTTCTTCCTTCAAGGATTAAAAATTCTTAGAAACTAATGATTATAACAATAAACAAAGTAAAGATTTAAAAGAAAGGGGATTTCAAAATGGTTAAAGATTTAGATGAAGATAAAGCGTTTGAACAAAAGTTAAAGGGTAAAATGGGTTGGAAATGTTCATGTTCATTAGATATTGTGGATAAGAAATCTTCCTTCAAAGAGATTGTTTGTAAAGGTTGTGGTAAGGTTTTTAAGACTGATAGGGATGTTGAATATTGTTTTAGCTGTGATAAAAAGAGATGATATATTTTGTCTCGGTTGATATTTTAAATTTTGTAATAAATTTAAAGAATCACAGATTTTATAAAGATATGTGTATTTTAAATCAAACTACTCTGTTCATGTTTTTTAATAAATTAGAATTATTTTATAATGAACTTTAGATAAAATAGTATATTGATTTGATGTTAATATACTATTTTAAAATTATTCATATTGTATTAATATTTATATGTGATGAGATCAATATTTATTATCGGAAGTAGGTTGCCCCTTTCCGATAGTTCCTTAGTCGGAGTAAAAAATTTCCAGAGACAGGGGGATTATGATTTAAAAAAAATAAATGACCTTTAAATGGTAAAAAAATTAAGATTTGAAAAGTCAACACCATGCAAAATACATAATTTATGAATAAAATAGTCCTTGGAAGAAATAATAAAATTTATAGGTTTGATAATTATGAGGATGGTAAATATAACCCTAGATAATGACCAATGTCGTGGTTCGCATTGCGGAGCATGTGCATATGTATGTCCTACCAATGTTTTTGTAATTAAAGAGAATACAATATGTCCCAATTCACCTCAATATTGCAAATTATGCTATAAATGTCTGGAAATATGCCCAACCGCAGCTTTAAACCTTAAAAAATTAGAAGGTGAATGTATTTAATATATTTTTTTTATTATTCAATAAATGGTTATAAAAACTGGATTTTGGTGACAGGATAAACACCACAATGGATTTTGAGAATGGAATATGGACTTATATTACAATTATATATTCCTTAATAAAGAGCAATATTTGAATTCCATAAGTATTTATCATACTCAAATGCAACTATCAAACAATTATTTTTGTGTAAAAAAGAATATAACTATTTTTAACATAATATATGGGTCTAAAATTGGATTTGTACTTATGTCTGAAATTTTTTTTGAAAATATATGGAACGGTATCAATAAAAAAAATTCTAACATTCTGTTTATGTAATTTAACTTTTATTCCTGAAATAAAAATCTAATTATTACTTATTTTTCATCAACTTTGAGCAAAAAGTTGAAATATTGAATTATCCAATTAATTGATAATAAAATAAAATAGATCTCTTTAATTAAAATGTGAGGCTAATATTCAGTGAATAGTCTTGGATAATAAAATATAACATTACCGAAGGTAAAGAACATGATAACTATTAACGAGGATTTATGTAAGGGATGCAACTTATGCAAAGAATTCTGTCCACTTAAAGTTTATGAGGAATCCAAAATCCCTAATAAAAAGGGGATTCATGTACCATGTCCAAAAAATGAGGAAAAATGTACAAAATGTGGTTTATGTATTTTAATGTGTCCAGATCAAGCAATAGCAGTGGATGATAAGGATGAAGAGTGAAAAATATTTTATACAGGGTAACGAAGCCTGTGCAAGAGGGGCCATAAAGGCAGGATGTAGATTTTTTGCTGGCTATCCAATAACTCCATCAACAGAAATAGCAGAGGATATGGCAGTATTTCTTCCAAGAGAAGGTGGAACATTCATCCAAATGGAAGACGAAATATCAGCGCTTGGAGCTGTTATAGGGGCAGTTTGGGGAGGAATTAAAGGTATGACGGCCACTTCTGGACCGGGGTTTTCTCTTATGCAGGAACACATAGGATATGCTGCAATGACAGAAACTCCCCTGGTAATAGTGAACATGCAAAGGGGTTCACCATCAACTGGACAACCAACAATGGCTTCGCAGAGTGACATGATGCAGGCTAGATGGGGTTCACATGGTGACTATGAAATAATAGCTATGTCTCCATCATCTGTTCAGGAGTGTTTTGATTTCACAGTAAGAGCTTTTAACCTAGCAGAAAAGTATAGGGTACCTGTCATGCTTATGGCCGATGAAATAGTGGGACACATGAGGGAAAAAATAACCATACCCGAAAAAATGGAAATTAGAGCTAGGAAAATGCCTTCTGAAAGTCAGGATATGTTTTTACCATACAAAGCAGAACCTGATGGAACCACGGCTATGCCACCATTTGGAGAAGGATATAAACTACATATAACTGGGTTAACTCATGACGAAAAAGGATATCCAGATGCTTCAAATCCAAAAACCCATTCTAAACTTGTGACACGACTATGCAACAAAATACTAAAGAACACAAATGAAATTGCAACAGTTAAAACCATGTATACTGAAGATGCGGATATTCTTATAGTTGCATACGGTGCACCATCGAGATCAGCAGTTACAGCAGTTAAAAAGGCAAGAGAAGAGGGATTAAAAGCAGGATTCATAAAGTTAGAAACTGTATGGCCATTTCCAGAGGATATGCTACGTGAAGCAGCTAAAAATGCTCAAAAAGTCATTGTTGTTGAAATGAATCTCGGACAAATATTCCATGAAGTCCAAAGAATTTTAAGAAACCATGAGGTTCAACTTCTCCCTAAGATTGGAGGAGAAATGCACAAACCCAATGAAATACTTGAAAGTATTAAAAAAGGTGAATGAATAGATGATAGATAAAATATTATCTATCCTAGATTATTATAAAAATCCTTTATCATGATCTTAAATTATTATGGAGATGAAAATTATGGATAAAACGAACCAAAATCGTTTTATGAAATATTTGAGAACAGACAGACTTCCCAACATATTCTGTCCAGGATGTGGGAATGGTATTGTTATGAACTCATTTTTCAATGGAATGGAACGTGCTGAAATTGATTTTGATAATTTAGCCCTCGTATCCGGAATTGGATGTTCATCCAGGGTACCGGGTTACATTAAGTGTGATTCACTACACACAACTCATGGAAGACCAATTGCATTTGCAACTGGACTTAAACTTGCAAATCCTGAATTAGATGTCGTTGTATTCACTGGTGATGGGGATGCAGCCGCTATTGGTGGTAATCATCTTATACATGGTGCAAGGAGGAACATAGACCTCACTGTAATTTGTATAAATAATAGTATTTATGGAATGACAGGAGGACAGATAAGTCCAACATCCCCAACAGGCAGCTATGGAAGTACCGCTCCATTTGGAGCAGTTGAAAAACCATTCGATTTATCAGAACTTACCAAAGCTGCTGGTGCATCCTATGTTTCCCGATGGACAACAGCTCATCCTGTGCAGCTAGCAAATGCTATTAAGGCAGGTCTTCAGAACAAGGGATTTTCATTCATCGAAGCTGTTTCACAGTGTCCAACATATTTCGGCAGGAAAAATAAGATGAAAACAGCTGTATCCATGATGCAATGGATGAAGGCCGAGAGTATAACTAAAAGAAGAGCTGGAAAGATGGATGTAGCTGATCTTGAAGGTAAGATTATAGTCGGCGAATTCCAGAACAAGAAAGAGGCAGAATTCACAGAACAAATATGCAAACTTATTGGAGACAAATGCACTACTGGAAAACCATCTTCAGTAAAATCAGCCTTTCGGGAGGACTGAAATGCGTAAAGATATTAGAATAGCAGGATTTGGGGGTCAGGGTATTATCCTTGCAGGGATTGTTATTGGAAAAGCAGCTGCACTTCACGATGGCATACATGCGGTTCAAACCCAGTCTTATGGTCCTGAAGCTCGGGGAGGAGCTTCTAAAACTGAAGTTGTTGTCAGTGACAGTGAAGTGGACTATCCAAAAGTTCAGAATCCAGACATCTTTATTGCAATGTCCCATCCTGCATTAATGGCATATTTAGACGATCTTAAAGATGGAGGAATTCTTATCGTGGATCCTGACATGATTTCAGAAGAAGAAGTCATGCCGTTTGTTCAGAAACATAATATAAAACTTTACAAAGCTCCTGCGAGTAGAACTGCAGCAGAAGTAATCGGGCTTAAAGTAGTTGCTAATATTGTTATGGTGGGGGCTATAACTCGAATTACAAAGGTAGTGTCCGAGGAAGCTGTTAGAGCGGCCATAGCTGAAAGTGTCCCTCCAGGAACTGAGGAAAAAAATCTGGCAGCATATGATGCGGGTTTAAAACTCGCTTGATTAGGAGGTTCAAAGTGAAGATTCATGAATACATAGCTAAGGATATATTTAAAGAAGAAGGAATATCTGTACCTCAAAGTAGATTGGCAGTTAGTCCAGAAGAAGCCAAAACGGTATCATCAGAAATTGGAAAACCTGTAGTAATCAAATCACAAATACTTGCGGGTGGGAGAGGTAAGGCGGGAGGAATTAAATTTGCTGATAACCCTGATGAAGCTTATACCAAAGCAAATGAAATTTTGGGTTCAACTTTGAAGGATGAAAAAGTTGAAATGGTTTTAGTAGAAGAAAAACTTGACATCATATCTGAATATTATTTAAGTATCGTACTTGACAGATCTGCTAAAAAACCACTTATAATGGCAAGTATATCTGGAGGGGTTGATATTGAGGATGTTGCGCAGAATAACCCCGAAAAAATAATTAAATATTATTTAAATCCGTTGGATGAATTTTTACCATACCATGGAAGGGAGATAGCCATAAAAATGGGTGTTCCAAATTCTCAGATAACTAAATTGGGTGCAGTTGTTTGTAAATTATTCAATATATTCCAAAAGTATGATGCAACTATAGCAGAGATAAACCCATTGGTTGTTACTGTAGACGGTATTATTGCGGCAGATGGAAAGTTAGAAATTGATGATGACTCTTTGTACAGACAAAAATGTCTTGTTGATCTTGAAAAGGTTACTAAGGGAGAATTTGCATATGTAAAACTTGACGGCAACATAGCCGTGATTGGAAATGGTGCTGGCCTTACTTTGAGTGGAATGGATATGTTGAAACTCTACGGTGGTAAACCTGCAACCTTCCTAGATATTGGAGGTGGATCTTCACAGGAAAATATTGTCAAGGCATTAAACATTGTAATATCGGATCCTGATGTTAAAACAGTATTTTTAAATGTTCTTGGTGGTATAACTCGAGCAGACGATGTTGCACGGGGAGTATTGGATGTTTTAAATGCTTCAAATCACAAAATTCCTATTGTTATTAGGTTAACTGGTACCAATGAAGAAGAAGGACAGAGAATACTTAAAGAAGCAGGTGTTTCTTACGAAACTTCAATGGAAGCAGCAGCAAAAAAAGCAGTAGAACTGTGTAAAGATATTATTTAAAATATTTTTAATTAATTATAGTATTTTTTTATTTTCTTTAGATTAATATCATATTTTTTTTAATAATCTGCTTTCATTAAATTTCCTGGCATAAGATCAAAAAAAAATACATTAATACTACTACTTCGCATCCAATCTTTTAATGAACAAATCACCCAGCTAAAATGAAGATGGGATATTTGTTCCCATAATATTAGTTGATCATTAAATCTTATGGATCTATTATGTGGGAATGTAGTTACGAGTTAAAGAGATGTTGATGTAACAATGAAATTCAAAGATTTCCATCCTTTTAACTATATTGCTGTACCAGATTGGTTAAGTAGTTATAGATGCTATGTATGTAGTTCATTATTTGATCTATAATACCTCCAGATTTTGTGGCTTGTTTTGTAGCATTTTGAAGCTGATTTTTGAAGCTTGTTAGACTAGACTGAGCTTTCTGTGAATCAGAAATTGTATTAGCAATCTGCTGGGCTTGCGGGTCTGTTAGATTTATATTCATACTATTAGCAATGTTTACTACAATTACTTTAATCTTGGTAGGATCTTGAAGGTTTTGACTTTGGGCCTGATTTTTTACATTTGAAAATAGGTCAGCAATTTTATTTGGATCTACTCCAGTTTCATTTACAATTTGAGTTTCAGTGTGCAGTTCTTCTGTGGCTGCTTTTTTTGCCTGTTCAGGTATTGGTGTTCCCACAGCTATTTCATAGGAATCAAGAACACCTGCAAGGGCGGCTTCTCCAGATGCTGAAACAGGAGATGAAACAACAACATATCCATTGTTTATTCCACAAGATTCCAAAGCATTAGCATACATTTTAGGTGTTACAACTGTTATCTTACTAGTATCAACAACCACATCAATCCCCTGGTTATAGCTTAAATCAACCATTGCACATGAAAATATCTGACTCGATGGGTAAGTCTTTCCAGTAATATTGGTTGAAATTAAATTTACTTCAGAGGCGGTTACAACCTTGGAAGTTGTATCATTAATATTTTTACTGGTTTTTGACTGAAAGTAAGTGTTCACGGTATTTTTCAGATTTGCATTACCATAGGTTGTTTCCCCGTAGGTTACAGCAAAACCCGATGCACTATAAACTGGGCTTAACATTATTATAATCAAAAATAATCCAATTAGTAACTTCTTCATAACAATCACCTTCATTCATGGATCTTGATAATTCACTTTAATTCTTTCTCATTTATTGTTTACCTACTAATTAAATCTATTGTTTTAAATCATTAAAGCTCTTTAAATCAGGTTTAACTAGTGGTTTGGTTAATTTGACATATCCCTGTAGATCAATAAAAAATATTATAGGATTATTCAAATCATTATTCTATTTCTTTAGGATAATAATATGACTCTACTTTCGAATGCACTGTTAACAATTTCATAGTCACATAATTCCGTAATAGACTCTGCAAAATTGAAAACATCTTCATTTGAGGGCATATTCTCTAATGCCAGCCTATCTCTTGAACTTCCAACGTACATGTAAGCTTTAATCTCAATAAAATCGGGATTGGATTTTGTAATAATATCTGCATATTCTTGAGGATTTATCATATTATAATCTTTTACACATGTCATTCTTAAAACTGTTCTACAGTCGAAGCTTGATAAAAGATCCAGTGATTTGTTTAATCTTTCCCATCCACCCGAAATTTGTGGTTGACACACATCTTTATATATCTCCTTATTTGGAGCGTCTAATGATATGTATAGTTGTGTAGGCTCAGTTTCAAGATTTTCAAGTTTTGATGGTGTCATTCCATTTGTAACAAGGAAAGTAGTAAAATCTCTTCTTTTAAACTCTAATATCAAATCATTTATACGGGGATAGAGCATAGGTTCCCCTGCAAGCGATATTGCAGCATTTTTAGGGTCCTGTGATTCTTTAAGTTTCTGCTTATCTGCCATGGAGTTACCGAAGAAACCACACAACAAATTTCTCTGTAAATCTATACAATCATCTATAATCCTTCCAGGTTCATCAAAATCCTCATTCCATTCTGTTTTGGTGATTGAAATATCCCTCCAGCAGAATGAGCATTTTTGATGACAGAATGGAATACTAGGAGACATCTGGAGACATCTGTGACTTTCTATTCCATAAAATTTTTCCTTATAACAAACTCCTTCGTTGAGTAGGCTCTTCTTTGTCCAGTGACATACCTTGGCTGCAGCATGTTTTAAATCACCTGCAAATCTGTAACCTTTTTTTTCAAGGGCTTTTATTTCTATTTCTGAGAGCGGCATTGTTGATCCTTTTTATTAATATATAATTTCCGTAGTTTTGTTTAAAATATTTGAAAATATAAAAAGATTAAATTAATTTCAATCTACTTTCTAAACTAATTACTTCTACATACATATGACCTAATGTATATATTATACCATTAATTTTGATGAACTATGGATAAACTCTCAATTATAATTTTTTTTAATAATGGCACCATCTTACCACAAATCAGTTAATATGAGTAAAATTTAATTTAGCGAATGGTTACTCTAAAATTATGTTAATGTAACTGGATACAATTGTTTAATCAATAAGTTACCACAATATTTTTATATTCCCTAAGTAAGAATAAGATTATAGAATATTGTATATACGCTTTTTTTTGGAGGTTAAACAATGGATAAAATAAAGAGAACTCCAATAGTAATTTTAAATTTCAAAACTTACTTGGAATCTACTGGAAATAATGCTTTAAAACTTGCAATGGCTTCTGAGATAGTCGCAGAAGAAACTGGTGTAAACATAATAATAGCCCCTCAAAGTCCCGATATCTACAGATTAACAAATGAAGTTAAAATTCCTGTTTTTGCCCAACATGTAGATGCTGTTAATGCAGGTGGACATACTGGAAGCAGTCTGATCGAGTGTATCAAAGAAGCAGGGGCAGTTGGTTGTCTGGTAAACCATTCAGAACAGAGGATGAAACTGGCTGATATGGACATGGTGGTAAAGAAGGCAGCAGAAAAAAGTATGGTGAGTGTGCTTTGTACTAATAACATCGAAACAAGTGCAGCTGCATCAACTTTAAAACCAGATTTTGTGGCAATAGAACCACCTGAATTAATAGGATCCGGAATACCAGTTTCAAAGGCAGAACCCGAGATTGTTGAAGGAACAGTTGATATTATACACAAAATAAACCCTAAAATATCTGTACTCTGTGGTGCAGGTATCTCCACAGGGGAAGATATGAGGGCAGCAATGGATCTGGGTGCTGAGGGTGTTCTACTCGCATCTGGAATAATAATGGCAAAAGATCCTAAAGAAGCATTATTAAATCTTGTAAGCAAAATATAAGTTCAATAACTAATTTGCTATTAATAACAAATCGAACCTAAATATAATAAGCGGTGAACGGATGGCAATTGATTTTTATACCATAGATGATTTTGATCTGGACAATAAGACAGTTCTTGTAAGAGTTGACATAAACTCTCCAGTGGATCCAAGTACGGGACTCATACTGGACGATACCAGGATAAAACTCCACTCGGAGACCATAGAAGAACTCTCTATGAAAGGTGCTAAGACTGTTGTTTTGGCACATCAAAGCAGACCCGGTAAAAAAGATTTTACAACCTTGAAACAGCATGCAGAAGCACTTTCTAAGATATTGAACCACAAAGTTGACTATGTGGATGATATATTTGGAAGTAATGCAAGAGCAGCCATAAAAAAATTGAAAAGAGGGGACATTCTTCTTTTGGAAAATGTACGTTTCTATTCGGAAGAAATTTTAAGAAGAGACCCAAAACTTCAGTCTGAAACCCATATGGTTCAGAAATTATCACCCCTTGCAGACTACTTTGTAAACGATGCTTTTGCAGCTGCACACAGATCCCAACCATCACTGGTAGGATTTGCCTTCATGTTACCCTCAGCAGCTGGGAGAATAATGGAAAGAGAGCTTAAAGCACTTTACACAGCAATGGACAACGTTAAAAAACCATGTATTTATATTTTAGGTGGTGTTAAAGTTGACGATTCCATCATGGTCATGGAAAATGTTCTGGAAAATGGAAGTGCAGATTATATCTTGACAACAGGGTTGGTTGCTAATATATTCCTATGGGGTTCTGGTGTAGACATTGGAAAATGTAACAAAGACTTTATAGTAAGTAAGGGCTATTGTGATTTTGTTAAAAAATCTAAAAAGCTCCTGAAAAATTACGGTGAACAGATAATCATACCCAAGGATGTTGCAGTTTGTTCAAGGAATAAACGAGTTGAATTTTCTGTGGATGAAATTCCCGACAAACCCATATATGATATTGGCACAGAAACAATAACTGAATATGCGGGATACATCAGAAAGGCAGAAACATTATTTGCTAATGGGCCCGCTGGAGTTTTTGAGAAAGAAGAATTCAATATAGGTACCGATGATATATTGAATGCAATAGCATCTTCAAATGCCTTTTCAATTATTGGTGGAGGCCATCTCGCAGCCGCCGCAAATCAGATGGGCCTTTCAAAGGGTATAACCCATATAAGCAGTGGGGGAGGAGCATCAATTAATCTTCTCGCTGGTGAAGATTTGCCTGTAGTTGAAGTTTTAAGAGAACGTGCAACTAAAAAATTATGAAAATAAGGATATGAACTTATAAAAAAGTTTAATTCTACCTTTTAGAGTTTTTTTAAATTTTTTAAATAATTTTTTTAAAGGACTAACTATATTAGGGGGAAGGGTATTATATGGGATGGTGTACGATATATGGAAGGTGCACTACTAAAGTTACTGAGTTAATACAATTAACTGGTAATGCATATATAAAATTCTGAAAATCAGAATACCCAAAACTATTTAAGTTAATATGCCATATACCTAAAAATGCCTCGGTAGCTCAGTCTGGTGGAGCGCGAGACTTGTAATCTCGTGGTCGGGGGTTCAATTCCCTCCCGAGGCTCTAAGCCAAGTATTTATTGGCTTATAAATCATTCATTT
>Ga0224559_1002026_pt1 | contig 10666 bp, 9 predicted proteins | sample 714S33034metaG_FD_180676 | JGI IMG/M metagenome (GOLD analysis project Ga0224559, IMG submission 180676) | Peat soil microbial communities from Stordalen Mire, Sweden - 717 S3 30-34 | ecosystem: Environmental > Terrestrial > Soil > Wetlands > Peat | place: Sweden: Norrbotten County, Stordalen... | reverse complement strand
CGTATCCATAGACCGGTGAAAACCAAATACTTTGCCTTTATGTTCTGGAGTAGTTTCATCACTCAATATGGCATCACGGGCTCCCGTCCGGATTCCTTTCCCAAGACGATCCAATGTCCGTGCAAAAAATACCCAAACCGGGAATTTAAATATCGCAAGAAGGGGTTTTGAAATCGCACTGAGGGTATAGCCCGCTTTAACGAAAGGCACTCGTTTTCCAATCACATCCGACATATTTCCGAAGTATCCCTTTGACAATCCGGCCGTTGCCTCTGCCACACCTTCAAGGATCCCGATCAGAAGAACAGAGAATCCTATAGACCTAAGGTACACAGGCATAATAGGATAAAGCATTTCACTCGCAATATCCGTAAAGAGACTGACGAAAGAAACCAGTAGAATAGTACGGGTAAAAATCTTCGTTTTAGTCATTTATGCTGACAACAATTAAGTTTATTTCCCAAAATAAGTCAGATATTCTTTCGCTGCATCCCTCAGTTTGCCGTTCCAGTGCTGACTTGCAGCCAGGGCATTGGAAAGAATCACATCGCTGGTATAACGTAATCGCTTTAACACTGTAAATGCGTTGATCCGGGTCTCAAACTCATATTGCGGCCCTGTATAGCTGGTCAGCTCCGGAAGGAACTCCTTCTTTCCCGCAGTGATGGCAATCTCCAGCCATTTCATCCGGATATTTAAACCACGCCATCCTGTCAGGTCTTTTGTCATCTCAAGGTATTTATCGAGCTTCCCAGGAAATGATTGGCAAAGATTCTGAAGCGCAAGTTCCTGATTCAGATAAGAATAATCCTTCAGAGACTTCTCAGCGTCGGATTGAAGCGAAGCCGGAATGGGGCTGACATTTTTAAGCACAGCCTTTCTTACTGTGGCATCAGTATCATTCAGTGCCTGTCGGAAAAGCTCAATCGAACTGTCGGTTTTATCTGTCGAGAGCTGGTCAATAATCTCTGATTTAGTAAGTTGAAAAGTCTCCTTCTTATAACAGGATAACAACAGCGCCCTCTTTTTCTCAACCGGGAAAGTACGCAGGGCAACAAGAGCATCATACCGGTCGATCATTTCAGGTGCCTTGAGTGCCTGTGCTGACAATTCTTCAAACCCCTTATCAAAATCGACTTTCTTTAGGATATTCCTGCCGGGATCAAATAACACATAATCAATGGCTTTCTTTCCCGGGTTGGGTATTATGACCTCATGGGATTTGTTTTCGATCCAGGCGACCAGGGTATCGCATTGAGAATCTTTATAATGCACCTCAAACAGGATGGGCATCTTAAAAAGTCCTACAAGATTATTGGTCTCCTGAATCTGGGTCACTGTAATATGTGTGGCCCGATGGCCGGTCGTATCGTCCAGAACGGTATAGGAAACTTTGTATTCCGGCTCTCCGCCATGCAAAACCCATTCTTCAAAGAACCAGTTATAGGAAATTCCAGTTGCATCATAGGTACAGCGAATAAAATCGTTTGTCTGTGCATAGCTAAACTTGTACCGATCGATGTAGAGCTTTATAGCATCCCTGAACTCCCTGTCGCCCATCACATTCCTAAGCATACCCATCACCATTGAGCCTTTCTGGTAGATCCTTGCATTCCCTCCCATCGAGCTGGCAACCGGGTAACTGTTTGTTTTACCGGCATTAAGCACCAGCGTCAGTTCGTCATTCATGACATTCTCGTAATAATCCTTTCCGAAGATAGCCCTCTCAAATATCTTTCCATAATAGGTCGCGAAACTCTCTGTAAGCCAGACATCTTTGTTCACCAGGTGTGCGATGCAGTTGCCAAACCACTGGTGCGACATCTCGTGCGCGTTGGTGTTGATATAGTTCCGTTGCCAGTAAGCATGAGGATCGATAAAGATAAAATTCCCAAAGACCGTGGATGTGGTCGTTTCCATGGCACCATACATATAATCTATTACCGGTGCCTCCCTGTAAAGGGGATACGGATATTTAACCCCGGTCTCCTTTTCAAGGAAATCCATCATCGCCTCGGTATACTGGTAAGTGGGATTCACTTTGTCTTCCTGTCCGCGATAATACCAGAATTCCAGTGGGACACCGCCTGTCGACCGGGAAGTTTTATAATCATAATCGCCGATGACCAGTGAAGTTGAAAAGTAGGGATGGTCTTTTGCCATGCGGTAATGCCAGGTGCGGGTGCTGTCAGGATTATCTTTTACCTCTATCCTTTCGCCATTGGCAAAAACCTTATAATGCTTATCAAATGTATAATACATGTCCATAGTGATACGTGCATCCAAGTAAGGAAGCCATCCATGAGGACGGTGCGCCCATATCTCTTTCCTCTTACCCTTTTCCTCAGGCCTCCAGCCTACAAAATAGATGGCTCCAGCTTTTGGCTGAGCCGTATAATCAAGAATAAGATTATATTCCGTATGAAATCTAAGGTCAACAGGAGGATAAATGACGAGGTTTGACCCTGTCAGTTTCCATTCAGTAGGTTTTAAGTCGAGATTCAGATCTTTTCCCGTGATCCTGATAGAGTTGATCTTGAACTCCGGCGCATTAAGAATAATCGAATCGGTCTTATAACGGTTTGGAATAAAGGCGAATTCCGTTTTGGCTATCACCAGATTATCTTCAGGTTTAAAACTGACATCAGCCCTGATATGCTTAAGCGTTATGATCAGGTCGGAAGGAGTTGAAGATGGGTCGTTGACGTAGGTGATGGTATTTTCCTGAGCGCCGGCTTGCAAAAACAAGGCAAAAGCAAGAAATGAAAGTATCAATTGCTTCATAAAAATGTGTATAATGGGGATCAGATAAATTCTTTCTTCAGCTCGTCAACCCAGGCGGTAACCCTTGACCCGGTCAGATGGCTTTCGAACTCCTCGTCGATCGCTAATCCCACAAGCTTATCTTTGACAAGAGCCATGGAAGCGTTAAAATTATAACCGGCCCTGGATACAAATCCAGTGACGGTGACTCCTTTTTTCTTCAACCGGTCATAAAGGATCCCCATTGCATCGACAAAGGAATCGGTATAAGTGCTCTGATCCCCTAATCCGAAAAGAGCGACTTTCTTTCCTGTAAAATCGACCTGGTCAAGGATCTCAATAAAGTCCTCAAAATCATCCTGCAGATCGCTCACGCCCCAGGTTGAAACCCCGAAAATTAAATATTTATATTTCACAACATCCGACAGTTCTGTGATATCGACATTGTACATATCTGCATTTTCTTCTCCAAATGCCTGAAGGATAAGATTTGCAACATTTTCCGTGTTGCCGGTCGTTGAGCCGTAAAATATCCCGATATTTGCCATGTTATCCAGAAATTGAAATCTATAAACTCCTTATTTATCAAAGATATTGCTGAAGTCAGAAGTCAAAAATAGCAAATTTTCAATGACAAACACGAGCCTGAGTGAGAAACTTATCCTCTATTTCCTTCTTCTCGGGCTGGGTACCATTTTTATCATTAGTGTTTATTCCTGGTATAGCACGCAGGATGCATTGATGAACCGCACTTTTGACCAACTTACTTCCCTCCGCATTGCCAAAAAAAACCAGGTTGAGATTTTTTTCAGGGACCGGGTCAAGGAGGTGATCCTGCTTTCGGGATCAGATGAAATAAAAAAGATTGCCGGGATCCAGGAAAATACTCCCGGAAAAGACTGTAAAAAAGAGATGTCTGTTTTCCTGGAACAATATAAATCGTTGACAAGTTATTTCACCAGTGTGATGATCGTTTCGATCAACAACACTTTTGTAAAAGGCTCAACTGCTGATTCTTTAATAATATCAGGGAAGCTGAATCAGACTGGACAGGAAGGATTTCAGTATCCGACGCAGACAAACCCGGCAATGCCGGTGGTTATCCATGATGAGAAAATGGATCCGGTCACAGGGAAAGTAAAAATGATTATTGAGACACCCGTTTTCAACACAAAGAACATACTTACAGGATATATTGTTCTCGAACTACCTGCAGACCAGATAAATACAATCATGCTGAACAATGACCCGAATAGCGGCCTGGGAATGACGGGAGAGACTTACCTCGTAGGGAGGGATTACAAAATGAGGTCAAGTTCCCGGTTCATCCGGAATTCCATCCTCAGGACAATTGTACACACGCGACCGATGATATTTGCAGTTGCAGGAGGGGAAGGTCACACCACGACACATGATTACAGGAATATTCCGGTTCTTTCATCTTACAGCAGCCTCAGGATACCTGGGTTGAACTGGTTCATACTTGCAGAAATTGACCTAAAGGAAGCCATGGTGCCCATATACCGGATGCGAACCAGCATCTTTTTACTTGGGACTATCATTTCCGCGATCTTCTTTGTGCTGGTTCTTTTCATTTCGAAGCGAATAACACGACCCATAAATCAATTGAAAGAGGCAGCACTAAAGGTAGGTAAAGGCCAGTACGACATAGATATACCGGTAAGGTCGAATGATGAGATCGGTGCCCTCACCCAGGCTTTTAATTCGATGTCGGTACAAATCAAAGAAAAGACCCTTGAACTGCAAAATGAGCGTACAGGCAGGCTGCGGTCGGTGATCGATGCCGAGGAGAAGGAGAGGCAGCGCTTATCGCGTGAAATCCACGACGGTATAGGGCAATCTCTGATCGCACATAAACTCAGGCTGGAGAGCCTTCTATATATGAACGATTCTGAGATCAAAGATCAGATCAGGGTGCTGAAGGACCAGTTTAATGTCACAATTGATGAGATCCGGCGCATCTCTAACAACCTTATGCCCTCGGTTCTTGAGGTTTTCGGGATCACCCTTGCTCTCAGGAACCTCTGTGAAGAGACAGAAGAGCACGGTTCACTGGGGATACTCTTCCAGACAACCGGCGAATTGGAAGATATAAACACAAAGACAAAGACTTACCTTTACCGGATTGCTCAGGAAGCACTCAATAATATCCTGAAACATGCCCGAGCGAAGGAAGTTTCTTTTACCTTGTCCAGGTCAAAAGATATGATTACTTTTATTCTCCGGGATGACGGGAGAGGATTTGATATGGAAGATGCTGCCTGGGAAAAAGGAAACGGCCTCCATAATATGCGTGAAAGGGTAGCATTAATGCAGGGGACCATCAGTATACTTTCATCCACGGGAGAGGGAACAACAATAATCATCAACGTACCAGTACAATAAAACCATGGAAAAGATCAAGATTATACTTGTTGACGATCATCAGCTGGTAAGAGACGGGATCAAAGCATTACTTACCGGAATTCCTGATATTTCGATCATCGGGGAAGCTTCAGGGGCCAGCGAATTAATAAGGGAACTTGAGACCCTCAAGCCGGATCTGCTGATCATGGATATTTCCCTGCCGGAGATATCCGGAATCGAGCTTACTAAAAAAATTACAAGTGACTTTCAAGGGATAAATGTTCTCATTCTTTCCATGTACAATAGTGAGGAATTCATTTTCAATTCGTTGAAAGCCGGAGCCAAAGGCTACCTACCCAAAAATACCTCGCGGGAAGAGTTGCTTGAGGCCATATATACCGTAAACAGGGGTGAAGAATTCTTCAGTGAGTCGGTTTCTAAGGTTATGCTGAAAAGCTATATCAAAAGAGTCGTTGATGATAGTCAGCCTGAGAGTAAATCAAATGCCATTCTGACCAGTCGTGAGATTGAGATCCTGAAACTCTACGTTGAAGGATTGATTAATAAGGAGATAAGCGACAAGCTCGATATCAGTATCCGTACGGTAGAGACCCATAAGAATCACATTATGAGGAAATTGGGACTGAAATCGACCGTTGAGCTGGTAAAATTCGCTATCCGGAATAAAATTGCCGAAATCTGACATCCACTGTCCTGAAAATGAATATCCTACATCCGGGCAATACGTGATTTTCGTAAATCGGGGACCTTTTCTCTTATCCAACTGTCAGTAAATTACAGGATTGTACAATATTTTTATTGTCCGTAAAATTGTGCGTCTCTATTGATAGCGAAACAATTCTGCCCCAAATGAATAAATGTTTTACGCCTGTCAGGTCTATCCTGGCCATGTTACTTATCGCAATTCTCGTCACCCCCTGTTTTTCACAGACTGAAGACACGCATCAGGATGAAAAACAATCTTCAAATCCTGTTCAGTTCAATGTAGGTGCAGACCTGGTTAGCCGGTACATCTGGCGTGGGAAAGATTACGGTAACTCCCCGGCCATTCAGCCCAATGTATCTTTCTCATATGCAGGGTTAAAAGTCGGTGTATGGGGATCCTACGGATTTATTTACAAAGAAAGTACAGGCAACTATTCAGAAATTGATCCTTATATCTCATATACCTTGAAATGGTTCACAATAGGAATTACAGATTATTTCTACCCGAATGAAGCTGAACCCAATATTGACAACAAATATTTTAACTACAAACCCAATACAACAGGCCACACATTTGAGGGCTGCTTTACTTTCACCGGACCTGAGAAATTCCCATTGCAAGTATATGTCGGAACCCTGTTTTACGGAGCAGACAAAGGATCGCACCCGGAAGGAGTTTATGAATCCGGGACAGATAACAATTATTCCACTTACTGTGAGGCTTCATATCCTTTTACGATCAGGGGAATCGGGGTAAAACCTTTCATTGGAGGGATTCCTTTTGGTAGCGGATGGTACGGGCCTTACGGAGGCGTGGTCAACACAGGACTGACAATCTCAAAATCAATAAAAATCTCTAAGGAATACGAGTTACCTGTATATGGATCAGTTGTTTCTAATCCACAGGCACAAAGTATCTTCCTGGTTTTTGGGATCTCATTGTAGAACTGGCGAACTGGAAAGTGAAATAATAAAACATCATAATTTTTAATTTTTAATTCTTAATTTTTAATTCTAAAAAACTATGGGACAATTTGACACTGGTTCAACGGGGTTTATGCTGCTTTCGGCCAGCCTCGTTATGCTTATGACACCTGCCCTTGCTTTCTTTTACGGAGGGCTGGCTACAAAAAGAAATATCCTGGGTATTATGATCCAGAGTTTTGCCTCTTTAGGATGGACAACCGTCTTATGGTTTGCCTTCGGTTATTCGCTTTGCTTCAGCGGTGGAGCGGGAGGATTTTTCGGAAATCTTGACAAAGCCTTCCTGAATGGGGTAACAATGGATTCTGTCTTTGCCGGGAATGGCAAGATCCCTGAAATCGTTTTTATCGCTTACCAGATGATGTTTGCCATCATCACACCTGCCTTGATCACTGGGGCTTTTACTAACCGCGTAACATTTAAATCATACATGATCTTCCTTACTGCATGGCAAATTCTCGTTTATTATCCCTTCGTTCACATGATCTGGGGTGGTGGATTACTTGCCCAGTGGGGTGTTCTTGACTTTGCAGGTGGTATTGTTGTTCATGCAATTGCAGGGTTTGCTGCTTTGGCTTCTGTTTTCTATGTTGGCGCCCGGGTGGATAAAAACTCAACTCCGAACAGTATTCCTCTCGTAGCCATTGGGTCAGGTTTATTGTGGTTTGGATGGTATGGTTTTAATGCCGGAAGCGAACTACAGGTCGACCATGTTACGGCTATAGCTTTTTTAAACACAGACATTGCCGCATCTTTTGCCACTGCAGCATGGGTTGTGATTGAGTGGATCAGGGAAGGGAGGCCAAAATTACTCGGATTGCTTACGGGTTCAATAGCAGGTCTTGCAACAATCACTCCCTGTGCAGGTTTTGTTCCTCTTTGGGCCTCACCATTGATTGGGATTGCTGCAGGGCTATTTTGTTACCTGGCAGTCCAGTGGAAAAATAAGATGAAGTGGGATGACGCCCTTGACGTTTGGGGAGTTCATGGGATCGGAGGTGTACTTGGAACCATTCTTCTCGGGGTATTCGCCAGTAAGCTGATCAACCCTTCGGTCGTAGTCAATGGTTTGGCTTTTGGTGAAACATCCTTTTTCTTAAAGGAGCTTATCACGGTTCTTGCAGCATCGGCTTATGCATTCATATTTACTTATGTCATGCTAGCACTTATTAACCTGGTTGTAAGAGTCAGGGTCACAGCGGAAGATGAAAAACTGGGGCTCGATATTGCCATTCACGGTGAAAAGGCCTATGACGAAGGAAGCCTTTAAACTTTAAAAGATCGTAATGAGTAATGAGTAATTAAATAACTATAAATTAGATAATTACTCATTACTCATTTTATATACTCCTCCTCTGGTTGTCTGCGTCCTTTCCCTTTCCAATTAATTACCAGCCTTAATTTAGTTTCTCAGGAATCCTTTTTCTTAACCTATTTCTTTAAAATTGTCATAATTTTGATGCGGGTAAAGCCCCATCGCTCTGGTCATTTTACAATCGTCCATGAAAAAAGTTATATTCATCAATGAAATGGTGAAAGCCATGAAGAAGGAACATAAGGCAGGACATTCTGTCGGGTTTGTACCCACCATGGGGGCTTTACATGATGGACATATTTCCCTGATCAGTGAATCAAAGAAAGAAAATGATATCACGGTATGCAGCATCTTTGTGAACCCTATTCAGTTCAACAATAAACAGGATCTTGAAAAATATCCACGTAACCTTGATGAAGATTTAAAGATGCTTCAATCATCAGGTTGTGATTATGTTTTCATTCCTGAAACCGAGGAAATCTATCCCGATGGGAATCCGGATATTGAAATTGATTTCGGGACACTTGACAAGGTTCTCGAAGGCAAATGCCGTCCGGGTCATTTTAAAGGAGTCGCTATAATCGTAAAAAGGCTATTTGAGATCGTGACTCCTGATAATGCATATTTCGGGAAAAAAGACTATCAGCAGTTACTTATCATCCGGCACCTGGTGTCGACATTTAAACTCCCGGTGAAGATTTATGCCTGTCCAATTATTCGTGAACAGGACGGATTGGCAATGAGTTCACGGAATTTACGACTCACGATCGGTGAACGTCAGATAGCTTCCAAAATTTACGAGTTACTGTGCAGTGTAAAAGAGAAAGCCGGGCATTTACCACTAAAAGAGCTTCGGGGCTGGGCTGTAAAGAAAATCAATTCGGATCCTGCTTTTAGTGTCGAATATTTCGAGATCGTTGATAAAAATGATCTTCATATCCTCGAAAACTGGAAGGAAATTGAAAATGCCCTGGCCTGTGCTGCCGTTTTTCTGGGAGATGTACGGCTCATCGATAATATGGAACTTTTTTCGTAATTTTGCACCATGATGCAGATTGAAATATTGAAATCCAAGATCCACAGGGCAATAGTTACCCAGGCGGATATCAATTATGTTGGCAGTATCACCATTGACGAAACCCTTATGGAAGCCGCCAATCTTATTGAATTTGAGAAGGTTCATGTGCTGAATATAAATAACGGAGAACGGATCGAGACTTATGTGATTAAGGGAAAAAGAGGTAGCGGGATTATTTGTCTTAATGGAGCGGCTGCCAGAAAATTTGTCGTCGGAGATATAACAATCATTGCCTCTTATGCAATGATGGATTTTGAAGAGGCAAAGAAATTCAAACCGCGGCTTGTGTTTCCTGACAAGAAAAACCAACTGACCAAGGGTAAAAAACACTGATAATGGCATTGTTCAACACGGTATCCACTACTTTCAGGAGCAAAATCACTACATTTATCAAATTCATTTTTTTCCTGGGGTTGGGACTACTGATCATTTGGCTGTCAATACGCAACCTTACCTCTTCAGAAAAGAGCGAGATCATACATTCTTTCAGGATTGCCAACTATAACTGGGTCTTTCTTGCAATTATCCTTGGAATCCTCAGCCATGTCATACGTTCTTTGCGATGGATGATTTTCTTTGAGCCCATGGGCTATCATCCTTCGTTTAAGAACACCTTTTATGCTGTAATGGTGGGATATTTTGCAAACATGGCATTCCCAAGACTAGGTGAAGTTACCCGTTGCGGTGTTCTTGCAAAGTATGAAAAGATCCCGTTTAATAAATCCTTCGGGACGGTCATCACAGAAAGAGCACTCGACATGATCATCTTTTTCATGTTGTTTTTCCTGACCATATTTACACAGATCGGCACCTTGCACGATTATCTGGATAAACATGTTTACCCCGGTCTCCAGGGGAAATTTATCCATCCTTTCTCAAACCCGCTTATCCTGGGTGGATTAACCGGTTTCATTATTTTAGTTATCCTGTTATTTTTCATCCTGAGAAAAAGGATTAGTAATAGTAAGTTATATCATAAGATCTTAGCGCTGATCCTTGGCTTCTGGGAAGGATTTAAATCACTAAGCCAGATCCGGAAGCCTGTTCTTTTCGTTTTCTATTCACTGGCAATCTGGGTCCTTTATTTCCTTATGGTCTATGTTTGCTTTTTTTGCTTCGCATCAACAAGCTCATTGAGTCTTGGCGCTGCATTGTCCTCCCTGGTTCTCGGAAGTATTGGGATAATGATAACTCCCGGAGGTATTGGGCTATATCCAGCGATTGTGCAGGAGACCTTACTGCTTTATGGTCTTTCAAAAACAACTGGTTTGGCATTGGGGTGGATTGCCTGGACTGCTCAAACTGCAATGATCCTGGTAATCGGTAGTTTGTCGTTGATCCTCTTATCATTTAATAAAAATCCGGATGGCCAAGCTTGAAATAATAACTGCCAAGATCCTTAATCAGGAGAGTCTCAGGCGAGCCTGCGTAGT
>Ga0224559_1002025_pt1 | contig 10667 bp, 9 predicted proteins | sample 714S33034metaG_FD_180676 | JGI IMG/M metagenome (GOLD analysis project Ga0224559, IMG submission 180676) | Peat soil microbial communities from Stordalen Mire, Sweden - 717 S3 30-34 | ecosystem: Environmental > Terrestrial > Soil > Wetlands > Peat | place: Sweden: Norrbotten County, Stordalen... | reverse complement strand
GTCGTTCGGCTATTGCAGGCCGTCCTTCCGATCCAGGACGACGTTCACGACCCCCTTCTGACCCGGCTCGATCCGGGCAAGGACGACATATTTAGGTCATCGGTCTCTCCTTTGCTTCATGACGCACCGCCGGTTTCAATGTGCACGCGAACGTGCGCGTGGGCGCCAATGATCGCGACGGCTTCGATACTCCGCATGATCTGATAGAGAAGCTCATCCCGTTGATTCCCCGCCCTCGCTGCCACGAACTCATTCCGAGGGTATCGCGAACGGCAGCCTCGGTGTACGCTCTTCGCTGGCAACTAAAGAGAAAGGACCGCCTCATGTCGCGAGCTTGGCTCTTCGCAACTGGTGAATCCGCAAGCGTTCGGTCGAATCGAGTGTGGCTCTGGCTGCTTTGTGGCGGGCTTGGCTTGACTGTGATGGGCTGCGGTCAGACCGGACAGGGCAATCAGGATACCGGGCCAAGTGGAGGGCGCGACGCCTCTGTCGATTTCGTGTTGCCACCCATGTTTGCCCCTCCTGGGGCTACCGTGCTCGACGTGGTCCTGCCGACGCCGCGGCACGAACCAGGGGTGTTCTCGGATGGCCAATCGGTCTTCGTGGCGGGCGGGCTCGACGACCAGGGCGTGCTTTCGCAGATTGTTCGCTTCAATCCCACCACGAACGCAGTGAATGTTCTGCCCGAAGTCCTGCCGACTGCGACCTACGCTGCTGGAGTGGCCTGGACCAATACAGCGGCCTACCTGTTTGGTGGCCTCGGTAACAGCGGCGTGGTCAGCCAGATCGTCCGCTACTCGCCCAGCGAGGCCTCCGCGACAATCATGAAGGCACAACTACCTAGGGCGGCCTACAACGTGGTGGCCGTCTGGGCAGACTCCGTTATCTACGTCGTGGGTGGCTATGCCGCCGGGGTGCATCTGACGCAGATCCTGCGTTACGATCCGAGCAGCGACACGCTCACGACCATGTCGGCCACGTTGCCCATCGGTGTCGAGGAGGCGGCCGTGTTCTGGGACGGCAGCTTGGTTTGGATTCTCGGAGGCAAGGCGGACGCCGCCGGTACAACTGGCACGGCATCGAACGCGGTGCAGGTGTTCGATCCTTCTTCCGGCGAAGCCAAACTGGCCGGAACCTTGCCCTATGGCGTGTGGGGCGTTCCCGCCTTCACCGACGGCGACCTCTTCTATCTGCCAGGGGGAAGCAGCAGCACCTCCACAGGCTACACCTCGATCTTCAGCTACGATCCCGTGGCGCAGTCCGCGAGCACCTTCGACTTTGCGCTGCCCGTCCGCATCGGCGGCCGAGGCGGCGCTTGGGTTTCCTCGCAGTTTGCGGGGTACATCTGTGGTGGGGCCGACACCCAGACGGGAAAAAAGAGCGACAAGATCATTCAAGTGGTGCCGCAATAGCCAAGGGCTCAATAGGCGCATTCAAGCGAGGCCGAGTTGGCGGAGGTGCAGACCCGGCATTGGAGCCAATCCCGCGTTTCCGCGGGCTTTCGATCACGTTGAGCGCGGCCGTCATCCCGAGATCTGAACTGCAGAATCGAGCACTTGGGCGAAAATCCTACCGCGCTCGCCCTGATCGCTGACTCGTGTTTTCCGCGGATCGGCTCCAGGCTGGCGGCAATTCGGTTCTCAGCGCATCAACCGGAGGTTGGCCTGCACCGCACTACTGGCACGCGGCGAATTCAGAAATCGTGGTTTCGACCACGAAATCGGAGCCGGTTGGATGGCGCTCGGCGAAAAAGATATTCATGGTGTAGGTTTGGCCTTTGCTGATGCCGAGATTGCTCGCCTGGGTGTCAAGATCCACGGTTTGCGACAACATCGAATGGATGCCGCCAAGGTCGATGGCCAGGATGCGGTTGATGAACACGAAGACGTCATCGTCGCCCGAGAAGGTGAAGGTCTCGCCTCCGTTGTAGCGAAAGCGCGTCGCGATTTCGGCCGTGAAGGAGTAGTTGTGCGGAAGTCCTTCATTGCCGAAGAGCTGATTGTCGATTGGGAAGAAGGAGGTGTTGTTGTAGGTATAGACACCCGTGGCAGAATCCGAAAGCGTGATTGGAAGGTCGATCGTGGTGGAGATGTTCATACCGCTGACGTCCCGGTACCACTGATTGAATGTGTCGGGTCCAACAACGGTCGCCGTGGGGCCGGTGTGTGCGTAAACGGGTTTGTCATCGGAACCAAGGGTATCGGCCACGATCCCGGTCTCGGCGATGCCGTCGTGATCCATGTCGGGGAAGGTGTTGTGAAAGTCACGGATGGTTGCCGTGAGCTTCGCCTGTTGGGGCGGGAGGGGCTGGGCGGCCGAGCACGCGTGCCAGGTGTTGTCCGAACACGTTTCGGTCCCAGAGCCGCAAATGGTGGAACAGTCCTTCACCACTGGATCGACCTGGCAGGCCCCTTGCATTTTGTTGTCCTGGCAAAGCTGGGTTCCGGCGCCGCACGTGTTGCTGCAGGGCACGTGCGTAGGCGGCACCTGGCACGTGGACCACGCGCCGCTCGCGCAGGTCTGCGTGCCGTCGCCACAGTTGTCGCTGCACGCCTTGTCCACGGGCGGCACCTGGCAGACCGACCAGTTGTGGCTTCTGCAGACCTGCGTGCCTTCGCCGCATGGGTCGCGGCATGGCTGGGATTGTCCCTCCATGGGACAGTCGTCAAGCGGCGTGCGGTAACCCACGCAGGCACAAATCGTGAGCAACCCCATCGGCAGAAGGCGGCGAAGTAGCGACATGGCAGACGAGGCTATGTCAGCGCGAGGCGCACGACAATGGGCAAGCGCGCAGCTTCAAGAGCACCATGGGGTGAATGGAGAGGTAGGCATAGTGGGAGGGCAGAGCATAGGGCAGCTCTTGTCGAAGGATAGCGGGGCGAGGGCGTGGAAGCACGCGACCCGCTCAGCCGCTGCAACGCCCTGGACTCTTTGCGCCCGCCTCAACCTCTTTGAGTCTTGCGATGATATGTTCTTCCTTGTAGCCCCGGGACCGGCTGCTGCTACTTGCGGCCTAGTTTCCAGGTCACGCCGAAGAGCGAGCGCGCGGCGTAGGCGGCGTTGACGGCCAGGTACACGTGCAGGAAGGTGTCCAGCTGATCCGCGATGGCCACCACGAGAAAGTAGCTGGGATAGTGCATGAGAAAGCGGCCCACGTCCTCGATCAAACCCACCACCGGGGATCCGTGCGCTGCCTTGGTCTCGGCGGCGAAGCCCGCGCCGTAGTCGCCGGCCGAACGCGGTCGGGCGCCGCCGGTGGCGGCAACGTACTCTGGTCGGCGCATGAAGGTGGTCATGCTGATGGCGCTCGCCACGAGCACGAGACCGAGCAGGGACTCGACCAGCCAGAACTCGTGGCCGTCGCTGCGCCACAGGCGAATCCCCGCGGCGGCGACGAGCAAAAAGGCTTTGATTTCGTCCATGAGGAAGTCGAGGTAGGCACCGACTGGCGTCGAAAGCTGCTTGAGGCGGGCGAGCTGTCCATCGACGCAATCGAAGACGTAGGACAATTCGAGCACCAGGGCGGCGGCGAGCAGCCAGAGGTGGCCACGCTCGCAGGCCAGAAGGGCCATGGCTGCGACAAATGTCGCAAGCGAGAGGAAGGTGATCTGGTTGGGCGTGACGCGGCTTCTGGCCAGCGGAACCAGCAAGACCGCAGCCAAGGGGCGAGCCACGAAGCGGTTCCACAGGATGTCCTTGGGCTTCTGGGTCTTGCGGTAGACCTCGGCGATTTGCGAGAAGAAGGTCACGGCATCAGCGGTGGCCGAGGGGCAGGTGCAAGTAGGCCCAGTAGACGAGCACGGCGGCCATGCCGACGGCCAGACCCACGACGACGTAGGTCAGCATGGGGTGCTCGTGGCGTCTTCTCCGCCTCGCCCGGGCGGCGGCAGGGGATGCAAAGCGACCCAGGGGCGGAGTGGGCTCCGCGGGGCGCTCATCGACCATCGGACTCTCGGCGAGTTCGATGGGAGCGGCGTGCGGCGGCAGATGATTGGCGTGCAGGGACCGGGCGTCGATGGTCCCTGACTTGGGTTTGAGATCGTTAGAAGCGATTTGCGAAGCGACTTGCGTGGGTCTTGCCGGCTGCGCGGGCAACTCGGACGACTTCCCCGTGGCTCCGGCGGGCTGCGCAGGTGGCAGGGGGGCCAAGGGCTCCGGCCCGGGCATCCTGGGCTTGGCCTGAGCACCGGCGGGCTTGGCCGGGCCGGCGGGTATCGGGGCCGCGGGACGGCCGACCGGCGGCGGGTGGCGCACGGGTGGCGACAACGGCACGGCGGGAACTGGCGGGGTGCCGCGCGTGGTCTCCTCCGCCATCATCGGACTGCCGGGAGGCACGGCCGCGAGAGTCGCGATGGCGGATTCGGCCGTGGATTGAACAGTTCTATCCGCGGCCGGAGCGGGTGGGGCGCCGGGCGCGACAGCGATGGGGAGCGGAGTCGCGGGAACTGGTGTGATCCGGGCGAGTGGCGTCCTCTGCGCCACGGGGACGGCTGGCGGCTCTACCGGGGTCTTTTTCGCCAGCACGCCGGCCAGTCGCTGGGTTGGCGGTTTTTGCGTGGGCGGGCTAGCTTGCGGCAAAGCGGCCGGTTTTTGCACGGGCGTTGCCAGTGGTGGCTGAACCGCCGGTTTCTGCGTCGTCGCCGCGGCGTGCGGCTGCGCGAAAGTTCTCGGCGTGTGAGGGCTGGCTTGCACCTGCACGGGCGGCTTTTGCGCCAGCGGGTTTGCCAGGGGCTGCGTGGGGCGCCACGGGGCAGCCGGCGCGGGGGCAGTGGCTGTTCTGGCCTGGGTCGTGGCGCCCGGCGCTGGGTCGACCGCCGCCGTCGCCGCCGTTGTCGCCACCATCGGAAGCGTGCTGTGGCGCTTGGGCTCCACCTTCGGCCCGCCCTCGACGGGGCGAACGGCCGGCGGCACTTCGCGTTTGCGTGGCGTCGCCACCGGCGGCAGCGTCGGCGCGGGCAGGACGATTTCATAGGAACCCTCGGTCCAAGCCATGACTTCTGGCAAGCGGTCGGAGCCATCGACGCCACCTACGACGGTGCTCGCGATCTCGCCGCGGCGGTATTCGATGGTTGCGCGTTCTTCGCCGCGCCGGACTTCGAGCTTCCCGGACAGCACGTAGTCCTCGCAGTAGCGCATGAGCGCGGCCAGGTGACGTTCCTTCAAGCTGCCTTGGTTCGGGCCGGGCTTCTCAATCGAACCGCTTTCCGGGTGGGGCAGTCGGCATTCCACCAGGAATCGCGCGCCCTCCAGGCGTTGCAGCGCAGCTACCGCGTCATCGCGGCGCAGGCTTCCCGCAAAGGCGTCCGAGAGCCCGCCAGCCAAAAGATGCACCTCACCGGCAATGCTGGCGCCGGCGCCAGGGGCAATGACTTCAATGCGAACTGGCAGGGCTTGGGCTAACAGCGCGGACACGAGTTCGCCGAGGGAGCTGCCTTCCCATTCAATCTTTCGATCCGCAGAGGGTCCGGGCATGCCAGAGACTCGCTCGTGACCTAGGAGCCTGCGTCGGTGGATGTGTCGATGGATACGAGGGACGTGTCGAGGGATGTCCCACCATCGACGGCCGCGGTAGTGGAAGAACTTTCAGGCCCGGCCTCGATGGTATTTCCCGCCTCGGTCGAGTTTGCTTCGCCGGTGGCTTCAGAGGCGGTTTCGTAGGAAGCGGGGCCCGCGTCAGGCGGAACATAGTCGAGCCCGACGTCGGTGCCATAGTGGATGTCGCGCGGAGAACTCGACGAACAGCCGGATAGCAGCATAGCCGCGCTGGCCGCGAGGGAGAGTATCCCAATGGTGAGCCTGGGACGAGTCAACATGCTCCGACGGTACCAAGGCCCTACCCAGGCCGCAAGTAGGCGGCCCCTAAATTCAGGGAAGGATCGTGGCTGTCTTCACGTAGTCGAGCTGGGGAAACTCGCGCTGGAGGTAGGCGTTGCCTTCGTTCTGGATGCGATTCTGGTTCGGTCCCCGGCCCTGCGGCGCGCCTTCGCCGTACTCGGCGTACAGCGCGTCCACGATATCCATGCCGCTGGTCACTTGCCCGAAGGGGGCAAAGCCCATGGAATCAAGGCGGCTGTTGCCGTCGGCGTAGTTGACGAAGAACTGGGTCGTGCGCGTGCCCGGACCGGCGGTGGCGAAGGAAACGAAGGAGCGCAGGTTGGACTTCTTGACCGGGTCGTCGGCGATGCGCTGCTCGCGCCAGAGGCCGTTCAACTCGGGTTTGCCGTGGATTCCGAGCTGGACCATGAAGCCACGCACGACGCGGAAGAAGCGTACATCGTTGTAGTAGCCATATTTCACGAGGTTGAAAAAGCGGTCGGCGCCGAGCGGTGCCCAGTCGCGATGTACTTCCAAAACGAAGTCGCCTTTCGAGGTGGCGAACTTGGCGCGATACACGTCGGGAGCGCGCTCGCTCAAGCTTTGCGGCTTTTCGAGCGATGGTTTGGCCGCGGGGGCGGGCGGCACGGGCGCTCCCTCCGCGTTCTTCTTGCAACTGGCGGCCAGGAAAAACGGAACGGAGACAAGGACGAGGGACATCTTGGTGGGACGCATGCGGCGAAGCATATATCGAAATCGCGCGGCTTTTTCCAGTTCTGGTCGACCGGGGCGCGCCGAATCGGTAGTCTTGCCGGCCATGCTCTCGCTCGGCGACCAAGACCGCGACCAGGACCGCGACGGAGATTGGCAGCGGCAGGTCATCGAACGCGCCAAGGAGCTGGATCACGAGCACCGCCGTCGGCTGCGCCCCGCCATCGAAAGCGGCCTGGTGCGTGTCCTGTCGCTGCGCTTTCTTCGCATGGTGCTGCGCGGACTTTTCACCCGGCCGCATGCCTCGGCAGCACATGGAACTCCGGCGCCCACGGCGGGCGACATCGCGGTGACCTTCGTGGGCCACGCCTCGGTCATGCTGACAACGAGCCGGTCTCGCTTGCTCGTGGACCCGTTCTTGGGGCAGTTTTTCCTCGGCGTGCGGCGCCGCGAGGACGCTTGCCTTTCGCGCAGCGACCAGGCCGACGTGACCCTGGTTCTCATTTCCCATGCCCACCGCGATCGCTTGCATCTGCCCAGCCTGCGGCAACTTCCGCGCCGGGCCACCTTGGTGGTTCCACCGCACTGCGGAGCTCTCGTAGAACGGCTGGATTTTGTGCGCGTGATCGAGCTGGCCCCAGGTCAGTCACACGAACACTCCGACCTCGAAATCACCGCGGTGGCGGCTCGCCACGACGGCAGACGTGGCCTTCTCGGCGGTACCTGGCGACCGGCCAACGGGTACATCGTCAGATGTTCTAGCGCGTCAGTGTACTACGCCGGAGACACCGCCTACTTCTCGGGTTTTCAGGAGATCGGGCGGCGCTTGCACCCGGACCTAGCTTTGCTGCCCATCGCCGGCTACGACCCGCCCGGCCTGCGCAGCGATCACATGTCGCCGCTCGATGCGGTCCAGGCCTTCCAGGATCTCGGAGCCCAATTGCTGGTTCCCGTGGGCTATGGCTCGTTTCCCGTCGGGTACGAACCCATCGACGAACCTTTGACCTGGCTTACTCGGCTGTGCAGAGAACGTGGCTTCGCCGACCGCCTGGTGGTGCTGCGGCCTGGCCAGACCTGCGAGGTGCGCGGTCGTTCAGGCCCGTCGTGACCGTTTCCTTTGTATGGGCACACTGCTAGAGTGCCGCACCTGCAAAGGACAGCCCGAGAATTCGCATGAATCTATCTAAGAGATTGCGGCGCATCCCGCCGGTGTGGTGGATCGCCCTATTCGTGGTCGTGTTGGTTTTGCCTCGGCTTGGCGCGTACGGCTTCTGGGATCCCTGGGAGCTGAAAATCGCCGAGCATGCCCGCGACATGGCCGGGAGTTCGTCGCTCTTCGACGTGACGGTGAACAAGCGCTTCGCGGCCGAGCCACCCCTCGACTTGATCGTCAGCGCGCTCGGCATGAAGGTCTTCTCGGTGGGCGAGTTCGGCGGCCGCATCGGCAATGGCTTGTTCGCCATCTTGGCCATTTTGGCGGTTTACTGGGCCGGGCTGGGCTTCTTCCGGCGGCGCGCGGCGCTGCTGTCGGCGCTCGCGCTCGGCACGTTTCCGCTTTTCGTGCTGGAGGCGCGGCAGATCGTCTCGGACATGCCGCTGGTGGCCGGGCTGGCCCTGGCGCTGGGCGGGTTCGGCCGCTATGCCTGGCCGCCCGACGGCGCGCGGCGCCCGCGCGACCTGGTGGTGGCCGCAATTGGACTTGCAGTCGGGCTCTATTCTGGCGGCGCGCTGCTCGGCGTGGCCCTGCCATGTCTGGCCTTGGGAGGCGCGCTTCTCGTGGGCGCCGGTTTGCGGCCGCGTGCCGAAGCAGGAGCCGATTCCACGGCTCTGACGGCGGCGGGAGTGGGACCGGACGTGCCGGCCGATGCAAGTTTGGGCCAGGGGCTCTTCGTGCGCGGGGCACGCGGCCGGGCCGTGCTCGCTGGGGCGGCGACACTGGGTGTGGTGGTTTTCGTGCTCACCCTTCTGCTCGGCAATGTCGCTGGCAAGTTCTCACTGCTCCTCGGCGGGATTCCGCGCGCGGGCGCGCCGGCCACGACTTTCGACTTCTTCGTCAGGCAGCTTGGGTTCGGGCTGTTTCCCTGGAGCGCGCTGGCGGTGTTCGCGCTCGGCCGGCCGCTCATTCGTTTGGGTGGCGATGGCGAGCCGGACGGCGATCGGCTGGCCTTCATGCAGCTCTTCTTGCTCATCTTCGCCGCGTTTGGCTTTGCCCTGTCGACCTTCTTCGTGATCATGACGGGCGAGGCGCGCTTCGTCGCGCTGGCGCCCATCGCCCTGGCCATCGGCAGCCTGCTCGACGAGGCTTTGGAAGGCGACCGCGCCGAGCCCGTGCTTGGCCTCTTGGTCGCCACCGGCACCATGGTCGTGGCGCGCGACTTCGTGCTGGCGCCCGAGGAGCTGGTCTCGGTCCACACCCTGGCCAAGGTGCATTGGCCGCCGGTGCTGAAAGTCGGGCCGCTGTTTCTCGGCGTCGGGCTGCTCTTCGCGGGCGGTATCTACACTGGCATGGCCACGCGCGGCCGTGCCCTCGGGCGCGTGGCCTTGCGCGACCTCGGCAAGGCCGGCAAGTGGCGGCAACGCATCGAAAAGGTGGTGGTCGAAGCCGGACGCTTCGGTATCCAGATTGCGGTCGGGACAGCCCTGGTTTTCGCTCTTGTTCTTGGGCACTACCTCGTGCCCACGCTGTCCAAGCACCTGTCGTTCAAGCCTTTGCTCGAGTCGTACGGGAAGTTCGCGCGCAACGGCGAGAAGATCGGCCGCTACAAGGTCGAGGCACAGGGGGCGGGCTTCTACAGCCGGCGCGAGATGGTGGAGCTGGCCACTGCGGATCGCGTGGCGGATTTCTTGCACGACAGCGAGCGTGTGTTCGCGCTGGTCGCGGCGACCGAGCTGTCCGCGCTCGACGTCGCGCTCAAGACGGCGCATGTGAACTACTTCGTGGTGGACGCGGCCTCGTCGCGCTTTCTACTGCTTTCCAACCGCTTGCAAGGAAGCGAGACGGACGAGAACCCGCTCAAGAAGGACGTTTGGATGGCGCCGCAGCTGCCGCAGCAGTTGCCGCAAATGGTTGCCAGCGACCCAAGCCAATCCGCGTCCGGCGAGGTGGCCAAGAAGACGGAATGGCCTGACCAGCCGGCGCCGTGGAAGTGGCGTATTTCGACGAAGACCATGTTCGAGGACGCCATCGAGTTGGTGGGCGCGGATTTTCCGACCAGCATCCGCCGACCCGGGTCGATTCCCTTGACACTGTACTTCCGCGTGCACAAAAAGCCCAAGCCTGGCTTCCGCGTCTTCGTGCACTTCGATGCGCCCGGTGAGCCAAGGGTTCTGGGCGACCACGCCTTGCTCAATGGCACTTTCCCTACAGACTACTGGCTGCCGGGCGAATACATTCGTGACACCTATGATGTGGATGTGCCGCTCATGACCACACCCGCCGGTCACTACACCGTGCTCATGGGCTTCTGGCCCGGGGGCGAAGGCAAACGTCTGAAGATCACATCGGGACACAACGACGGCGCCGATCGAACTCAACTCGGATTCATCGAGATCAAGTAACCATGCCCGCCAAGGAACGCCGCAAGCACAGAAAGCCGGTCGAGGAAGATCGGCGGCGTGGGCGCGAGCGGCGCGAGCATGAGCGTGTGGCGGTATGCATCGAGGTCGACTACCGCTCGGACGAGACCTTCTTGTTCGCCTACATCACGGACATGTCGGCCATGGGGATCTTCATCCAGACCACCAATCCCAGGCCGGCGGGCACCCTGCTCAACCTGCGCTTTCGCACCCATGACGGCGAGCGGCTCGACGTGGACGGGCGCGTGATCTGGGTGAACCAGCCCCACGGCAAGGACAGCATCAATCCCGGCATGGGCGTACAGTTTATCGACCTTCCCCCGGCCAAGCGCGACCGCGTTCTCGAATTGGTGCGCACCTTCGCCTATCTGAGCGACGACGAAGAGAAGATCCGCGGCAATTCTTAGTGAATAATTTGACAGGATGTCTGCCAAGTTGAGACTCGGTCTATGAGGCCTCCCCGGCGAGTCATCAAGGTCAAGCAACGGCGCGTGCTGGCGGAGCGGCCACGGCTGGCGGCTGGCCGCACGGTGGCCGCGCTTCGCCGCGGCCGCGAGGCCATGGCG
>Ga0224559_1002024_pt1 | contig 10669 bp, 11 predicted proteins | sample 714S33034metaG_FD_180676 | JGI IMG/M metagenome (GOLD analysis project Ga0224559, IMG submission 180676) | Peat soil microbial communities from Stordalen Mire, Sweden - 717 S3 30-34 | ecosystem: Environmental > Terrestrial > Soil > Wetlands > Peat | place: Sweden: Norrbotten County, Stordalen... | reverse complement strand
CGCGTCCTCGAAACGGCGCAATTCCTGATCGACTTCGTCGGTGAAAATGCGGCGTTCCTGCACCTCGACGCGCCCGCCGAGAAAATGCGCCACGCCCATGGCGATGCCCGGAGAAGCACCAACGCCCGCCAGCCTAATCATCCACGACCCCTTCCCCGAATCCGGTGTCGACCAGCGTCGCCAGGGCCGCGACCGCCTCGGCGGCGTCGGGCCCCTCGGCTTCGATGACGATGGACAAACCGAGCGCCGCCACCAAGGTCAGAAGTCCCATGATGCTCTTGCCGTTGACGCTGGATCCGCCCTTCTCGACCCGGATCTCGGACTTGAAGTGGGCCGCGAGCTGCACGAATTTCACCGCGGCTCTCGCGTGCATACCAGCGCGATTGCGTATTTTTCTTTCCTGGCGAACGACTTCGCGCGCGGGCTCCGCCACGTCAGTCTTTTCCTCCCGGCACGATCTTGCTGGTGAGCTCCGATCCGATCCGGATCGAACGCCGCCCGCACTCCTGGACCTCGATCGCCAGCTCCGCCGGTAAGAGTCGGCAGCGGTCCAGGGTTGCCAGCTTGAGCAACATGGGGAGGTTCACGCCGCACACCACTTCGGCCGCGCGCGTGCCGTCGGCCATGGTCATGGAGACGTTGAAGGGAGTCGAGCCGTGAACATCCACCAAGATTAGTACGCCCGCGCCGTCGTCCACCTGGCCGCAAGCCTGGGCCACCTTGTGCAGGATCGAGGCGCTGTCCTCGCCAGCGGAAACGCATGCGGCGGCGATGTTGGGGATGGTTCCTACCACCCGGCGCGCGGCCTCGATGAGGGCGAAGGCGACTTGTTCGTGCGACACCACGACCACGCCCACCATCGGTTCAATGGTCCTGTTGCTTGGTGAAGACATGGAACTTCCAAGATCGGGCCAAGGCCCGAGACTGCATGCGATAGCTTACAACTTTCGACAGGGATAGCGAGGCTCTTCGCGGGACGGATTTCACTTCTGGCCTTCGATGCTGGGGCGGCCGCGGGCGATGTCCCGGTGTTTGACCTCGACGGCAAACGCGCGCAGACGCTGGCCGAGCTCGTTGGCGATGACGACCGAGCGGTGCCGGCCGCCGGTGCAGCCGATGGCGATGGTGGCGTAGGTCTTGCCCTCGCGCTCGAAGGCGGCCACGCACAGGGTGAGAAGCTCCTCGGCCTTTTCGAGGAAGAGCTGGGTTTCCTGGCTCTCCATCACGTACGCGCGAACCGCCTCCGCCTCGCCGGACAGGGCGGTCAGGCTGCTGACGAAGAAGGGGTTGGGCAGGAAACGCACGTCGAGCACGATGTCGGATTCCGTGGGTAGGCCGTACTTGAAGCCAAAGGACATCACGGTCACGGCCAGATTGCCCTCGGCGCGGCCATAGCGGCCAAGCACGATGGCGCGCAGGCCGTGCACGTTGAGTTCGCCGGTGTCGATGACCGTTGTGGCTTCCGCGCGCAGGTTGACGAGCCGGGTTCGCTCGGCCTCGATGTCGGCGCGAATGTCCTTGCCTAGCAAGGGATGTCGCCGCCGCGTTTCCGAGAAGCGCCGGAGGATCATTTCGTCGGGCGCGTCGAGAAAGAGCACGTCGATCGAATGGCCGGCACTGCGCAGGTCGGCCAGAACGCGCGAGGTGTCGGTCAGGAAGTCACCGCTGCGCGCATCGACCACCAGGCCCGCGCGCGTGACTTCCTCGCGCAAGGCCAGAAGTTCGATGAACTTGGGCAAGAGCGCCATGGGCAGGTTGTCGACGCAATAGAAGCCGAGATCCTCGAGCGCGCTCTTGACGGTGGTCTTGCCCGCGCCCGAGACACCGGTGATGACAACTAATTTCACGGCTACTCCACGTCGCCGCGGAAGCGGCGCTGCCTGGCTTCGGCCAGGGCCTGATCCAGGCGCTCCTGGAATTCGCGGGCGGCATGGTGCCCGCGCACCTGCAAGAGGCGGTTGCGCGCCGCCACTTCGACCAAGGAGCTGACGTTGCGGCCAGGGCTCACGGGAATGCGCAGCATGGGCACCGCCACGTCGAGAATGGAATGGGTTTGGTCGTCGAGGCCGACCCGATCCGCGGCTTCGGACTCTTCCCAGCGCACGAGTTCCATAACCAGCTCGATGCGTTTCTCGTCGCGCACCGAGGCCACGCCAAACATGTCCTTGATGTTGATGATGCCGATGCCGCGCACTTCCATGTGGTGCTTGATGAGCTCGGCCGACCAACCCACGACGGTGTCGTGGGCGCTGCGCCGGACCTCGACCAGGTCGTCGGCGACCATGCGGTGGCCGCGCATGACCAATTCGAGCGCCGCTTCCGACTTGCCGATGCCGCTCTTGCCGAGCAGCAGGATGCCCACACCGAGCACGTCCATGAGCACGCCGTGGATGCTGGCCGTGGGCGCCAGTTCGCGCTCGATGTAGGTTTGGATGGCCTGGATGGCGACCGACGAACGTAGCGGGGTTCGCAGGAGCGGCACGCCCAGGCGATCCGCTGCCTCGAAGAGCTCGACGGGAACGTCGAGACCCTTGGTCACCACGATGCAAGCGGGTTCGAGCGCCATGAAGGTTTCAATCCCGTGGCGCGATTCCGCGGCAGGGAGGCTGGCCAAGTAGGCGAGTTCGGTGGCGCCCAGGATTTGTACGCGTTCCGGCTGTACCTGGCGGACGAAGCCGGCCAGCGCCAAGCCGGGCTTTTGCACGCGGTGGAAGGCCACGCGGCGGCCGAGACCAGACTCTCCCGCGAGCAGGACGAGTCGCAAGCCCGCAGCCTCGCTCAGGAGCGAGCGAACCGTGAGGGTTGTCGCGAGGCCGCCATTGTCACTCAATACTTGGCATCCTCTTCTTCGATGGTTCGGTACATCGCAGCGCCGTCAGCGGCATCGAGCAGTTTGCGCCTAAAATCCTCCGCGCGGAAGAGGCGCGAGAGGCGGGCCAGGGCCTTGAGGTGCGCGTTCGCCGAATCCGCCGGCGCCACCAGTAGGAAAACCAGATGGGTGGGCTGGCCATCGAAGGAATCGAAAGCCAGTCCGGAAACCGATCGTCCCAAGACCCCAACCAGTCGATCCACCGAATCGAGCTTGCCGTGGGGAATGGCGATGCCATCGCCGAGGGCGGTGGAAGCGAGCAGCTCGCGTTCTTGGAGCAGGCGGAGGAGCGCGGCCGCATCAATGGGACCGCGCCCACTCTGCCCTTGGTAGTGGGTGGCCAGGAAGGTCGACATCTCGGCCAGAACCTCGCCCTTCGTCGTGCCCGCGAGCGCGGGGATGACGGCCTCGGGAGAGAGGAAATCTAGAACCTTCATGGGCCTTGCTTGCGTAAAACCGGCCGCGTCGGTCTAGCCGGTTGGAGTGGCCACGCCGGTCTCGATGAGGCCGTAGTTGCCGTCCTTGCGGCGGTATATGACCGAGATGGTGTTCTTGTCGGCGTCGACGAAGACCAACACGTCGCGCTCGACCAGGTTGAGCTGCATGGCGGCGTCGCGGATCACGAGGGTGCGGACTTCTTCGGTGGCGTCGCGAATGACAGGGACTTCCTCGCTCGCCGGCTTGGTCTCCTGGGTAGCGCCGGGCTGCGGCTCGAGGTTCTCGGCCGCAACCACCGTCTGTCGGACCTGCAAGCGCGGGCCGCCGTGCGGCTTGTGGGTGCGGATCTTCTCCTTCCACTTGCGCACCTGGCGCTCGATGCGTGCCACCGCGAGGTCGATCGATGAATACATGTCCTCGGTATTCTCGCGCGCCTGGATCACGATGCCATTGGGCAACGTCAGGGAGAACTCGGCGGTGTGATTGTGGTTGCGTTCCACGGAAAAAGTCCCGTGCGCGGAAATGGGGTCGCGGCTGAAGTACTTCTTGATTTTCTCCAGCCGCTCCTCCGCGTAGTCCTTGACGGCGGGGGAAGCTTCCATGTGGCGGAACGTGGTCGAAAGCTGCATCGAATGGGCCTCCAGGGGAAGTTTGGAATCGTGTACGGGCTTTGCCTAGAAAACTTGTTTGCGCTTGCTGCTGGGTTGAATGTGCAGCTGTTCGCGGTACTTGGCCACCGTGCGCCGGGCGATCTCGATGTTTTGCTCGCGCAAGAGTTCGACGATGCGTTGGTCGGAATGCGGGTGTTTGGGATCCTCGTTGGCGACGATCTGCTTGATCTTCAGCTTGACCGCTTCCGAGGCCAGGTCGTCGCCGTCGCTGCGGGTGATGCCCGAGTTGAAGAAGTACTTGAGCTCGAAGATGCCTTGTGGGGTGTGCACGTACTTGTTGGTGGTCACGCGCGACACCGTGGATTCGTGCATGCCGATATCGTCGGCGACGTCGCGCAGGATGAGCGGTTTCAGATAGGCCGAGCCCTTCTCGAAGAACTCGCGCTGGAAGCGCAGAATCGACTCCGTCACGCGCACGATGGTGCGCTGGCGCTGTTGGATGGAACGAATGAGCCACTGGGCGCTGCGCAGGCGCTCTTGGATGTACTCGCGCGCCTTGGGACCTTTCGACAGCGCGATCCGGTAGAAGTCGGAGATCTTGAGCTTGGGCAGGCCGTCGTCGTTGGCCACCACGAAGTACTTGTCGCCGACCTTCTGGATGTGCACGTCGGGCGTGATGTAGTTGGATTCCTCGTCGGTGTAGGCGCGCCCTGGCTTGGGATCGAAGGCCAGCACGGCCTTGGTCGCCTCGTAGACCTCTTCGAGCGGCTGGTTCAGATCCTTGGCGATGGCGGCGTAGTTGCGCTTCTCCAGGTTGTGCAGGTGCTTGTTGATGATGCCGAGCACCAGCTCATCATCCGCGCCCACGTGGCGCGCCTGAAGCAGCAAGCATTCTTGCAGGGTGCGCGCCGCGACCCCCGGCGGGTCGAACTCCTGCACCCGCGCCAGAACCCGCTCGACGAAGTCCACCGCGACGCCGGCTTCCTCGGCGACCTCCTCGATGGGGATGTCGAGATACCCATCCGGCGTCAGGTTGCCGATGATGAGTAGCGCCACCCCCTCCTGCTCCTTGGAAAAGCCACGCGTCAGCTTGAGCTGCCATTCCAGGTGGTCGAACAACGAGGTGCCCCGCGTGAGCGTGGCCTCTATGGACGGCATCTCGTCCGAGTTCGGACGGAAGCTGGGCATGGGGGCGGCGTTGGATTGGTTTTCGAGGTAGGTGTCCCAGTCGAAATCGGCCACCGCCTCGTCGGAACGGGCGTCGGCCTTGACCTCGCCCGTGTTTTCCATCTGGGCGGTTGCCACCTGCGCGACCGGGGTTTCGGTCTCGCCAATGCGCTCGGTTTCGGCCTCGCGAACCGCCTCGGCGCCCTGGTCGGTGGTACTGTTCGGCTTGGTTTGCTCGGCGGAGACCTCGATCGAGTCCTCGAGAACGGGGTTCTCAAGCAGCTCGTCGCGCACCATGTCCACAAGCTCGATCCGCGAGAGCTGGAGCAGCTTGATCGCCTGTTGCAGCTGCGGTGTCATCACCAGCTGCTGCGAAAGCTTCAGATGCTGCTTGATCTCCATGGACATTGCGTTACCGATTCCCGTCCCCCAAGAACGTCGAAATATTCTCTAACAATTAGTAGCACCGTGAGGTGCCTTGGAAAAGTAAAAGCCTTCCGTGGTACGCAGATTGCTAGGCGCTAGGCATTCGTCTCGAAAGCGCAGACACGGCTTTTCCGCGCGCACGAATCGCGTACGAGGCCTCGCTTGCGAGGTGTTTTTCCCGGGATGGATGCCTTGGCCTTACACCACTGGCTGTGCTTCGACGACCACGGGGAACTTGCGGCGCTTCTCCAGGCGGGCACGCAGCGCCGCCCCGATGAACGATCGGAAGAGAGGATGGGGATTCTGCGGGCGCGACTTGAACTCGGGATGGAATTGGCATCCCACGAAATAGGGATGGTTGCGCAACTCGACCATCTCCACCAGGTTGCCGTCGGGCGAGAGGCCCGAGATGACCAGCCCAGCGGCCACCAAGCGCTCGCGGTAGTCGTTGTTCACCTCATAGCGGTGGCGGTGACGCTCGGAGATCTCGCGCGCGCCATAGGCCGCCTCGGCCCTTGTGCCGGGAGCGAGGACGCAAGGATAGGCGCCGAGCCGCATGGTGGCACCCTTTTCGGTGATGTTGCGCTGGTCGGGCATGAAGTCGATGACGGGATGGGCGGGCTTGGGTTCGAATTCCGTCGAGTTCGCTCCGGTCAGCCCGGCCACGTTGCGCGCGAACTCGATGGTCGCGATTTGCATGCCCAGGCAAATGCCAAAATACGGAACGCCCTTTTCACGCGCATACCTCGCGGCTTCGATCTTGCCCTCGCTGCCGCGCGTACCAAACCCCGGCGCCACCAAGATGCCGTCCGCCGTCTCGAGACAGCTCGGGCCCTTGCGTTCGATCTCTTCCGAGTCGACGTGGCGCAGGTTGATGCGGCAATCGTTGGCGATTCCACCGTGTGTAATGGCCTCGTTCAAGCTCTTGTACGATTCGCCAAGATCCACGTACTTGCCGACGAGCGCAATCTCGACCTCGGACTGCGGGCTGCGTATGCGCTCGACCACCTGCTCCCAGCCGGTCAATTCGGGCGCGCGCGACCAAATGTTGAGCAGCTCGGCGATTTTCTCGTCGACGCCTTGCTTGTGGAATTTGGAGGGAACTTCGTAGATGCAGCTGACATCCTCGGCGGAAAAGACGGCGTCGGGGGCGACGTTGGTGAAAAGCGCGATCTTCTGTTTGAGCGCGGCCCCAATAGGCCTGGTGGAGCGGCAGAGCAGAATGTCGGGCTGAATCCCGATCTCGCGCAACTTCATCACCGAGTGCTGCGTCGGCTTGGTCTTCATCTCGCCTGAGGCGCCGAGATAGGGGACCAGCGTGACGTGCACCGAAATCGCGTTCTGGTGTCCCATCTCGAAGCGAATCTGGCGGACCGCCTCGAGGAAGGGCAGGGATTCGATGTCGCCGACGGTGCCGCCGATCTCGACGATGAGCACGTCGACGTCGTTGGCGCATTCCAAGATGCGCGCCTTGATCTCGTCGGTGACGTGGGGAATGACCTGCACGGTGCCGCCCAGGTACTCCCCGCGCCGCTCTTTCTGGATCACGGTTTGATAGATCTGTCCCGAGGTCGCGTTGTTGAGGCGGGTCATCCGCTGCGACAAGAAACGCTCGTAGTGGCCGAGATCCAAGTCGGTTTCGGCGCCGTCGTCGGTGACGAAGACTTCCCCATGTTGCATGGGGTTCATCGTTCCCGGATCGACGTTCAGGTACGGATCCAGTTTCTGAATGGTGATCCGAAGACCACGCGCCTCAAGCAAAGAACCGATCGATGCCGATGCCAGTCCTTTGCCGAGGGATGAAACAACACCCCCGGACACGAAGATGAACTTCGTCCGTTTGGGGAGAGCCCGTGTCCCGCCGGCCATTAAACCATGCCTCCTTCGGGCCCACTGGACAGGCACGACGCCTGCTCAATTACCCGAGTTGTGATGATACGTTCGTACCTCAACTCGGACCGCCATTCTTCGCTTCATCGGCTCGGAAGTCAATTAAGAAGATCGAATTCGTTCTCCTCCTAATGCTCGTCGAGAAATGCGAGGTAGATAAGAAATGTTTGTCGACGGTATTCCACGGCGCCCGAGGTCGGAGCGCTGGTGTAGTAGACATAGCGTGCCCCGATCTCGAATTGGCTGTCAAAAATCCGCGCCAACTCGACACGCAGGGTGCTGCGGCTCTCGTCCTCCATGCTCGCGCCGGGCAGCGCGGCCACCGGTTGCGAGAAGGTGAGGGGATCCGCGTAATGTGTGGCGACGAGTTCGCCGCGCACCGAGAGCGAGATTTCCCAAGGCAAGGGCACCACGGCGCGAACGTGGACCAGGCCGCGGACCAGGGATTCGCCGAAGCTGCTCGATTGGTTGGCGTGCAACGCGACGCCCGACCCAAACAGCCAGCTGCCCGTGCGCGTGAATTCCACCTGGCCGATCCAAAATCGGTCGTGGTGACGGGCGGTGCCCGCGGCGTCGGCGCAACCCGTGGACGAACAGGCCGGGCCCTGGAAATCGCGCAGCTCGACGCTGGCGCGCGCGTTCCATTCCCAGTCGGCGCCGCTGTCGAGAGAATTTGCCGGCAGGCCGTACTTGAGGGCGACGAACGCAGTGGGAGCGACGAAGCTATAGGCATCGTCGGACTTGAAGGTGAACCAGCGGTATCCACCTCCGAGCGAGGCGAGCGAGGCCTTGGCGATGCCCTGATCGAACCGCAGCGAGGGCGCGAGCGAGCGAAAGTCGGGCAGGTCGGTCGACCGTCGTTGGAACACATCGTAGTAGGCGGCGGCGAGCGCGAGGTGGGTGCGGTCGAGCAGGCGCAGGCTGTCGCTGGCCGAGGTCTGCGCCACGAGCACGTTTTCCGGTCTGGCTTCATCGGCAAGGAACCACTTGCCGCCGAACGCTCCTGAAAGGGCGAGGAAGTTGCTCTCTCCAAGCGGCGTGGCGAGGTTTCCCGATGCCACCACGCGGGCCAGGGGCGAAGCAGGCGCGGTGGGATAGGAGGGCGTTCCCGCGATGGTTTCGGCGCGCGCGGGATTGGTGTCGTATTCGGCGCCGTCTTCCACACGCCAGTCGTAGCGGATTCCGTCGGCGCGCGCCCGCGCGCCTGATCCAGCGAGGCAAAGTCCCAGTATAACGATGATGCGCACTCGCATCTTGCCGCATACTAGCCCGAAGCGGCGGCCAGATGAGCGTTAGACGAGCAAATCTGCGAATCTGCCATCCCGCTCACGGCGCTCGACTCTTGGCTCGCAGCGTCTGGGCTTGCGCGCCGAGTATGTTGGCGCGGGCGCGCAACGCAGCCGCGGCGCGATCGAGCGCTTCGGGATCCGAGAGCGTCGCGCCCGCACCGAGCGCTTGGCGCAGCTCCGCGGCTACCGTGGGGTCGAGGTAGAGCCGTTGTTCCAGGGATTGGCGGTCGGTTGCGGTGGACGCCGGCAAGGGAGAAGTCTTCGCGGCTGACCCGCTTTCCAATGTGAATGAAGACGTACCCTTGCCGGGGCTATCCGTTACGGCGAGGGGCCCGACTGTCGCACTGGGTGGAGGCGTCGCGGGCGCCAGCGCCGGCGCGCCAGCGCCTCCTCTATCGCCACTGTCGCCATTTGTGAGTTTGGGCGGAGGAACGGGGGTCGGTGACGTGCTGATGGCCAGGCTGCGCCTCGACGACTCCAAGCCGGCGAAGGGATCGCGATCCCAGGCCCCGGCGCGGCGGCGCAGGGCCTTGCGGCTGCGTAGTTGTTCGGCGGCCGATGAGAGAACGTCGGCCTCGCGTGCGAGCTTGCTGGCCCGGTCGGCGAGAAGATCGGCCTTGGCTTCCAACTCCACGCTGCCGTCTTGGGGCAAGGCCTGCGGGGTTGGCGTGACCACGAGAGAGCTTTCGCTCGGCTTTCCGGCCACGCCGAGCGTGCGCAAGCGCCTCTCGGCTTGGGTCAGTTTCTGCGCTAGGGCCTCGGCGTCGGCCATCCGCTCGCGCAAGCGATAGTCGTCGCGCATCGAACGGTTTCCACTCTTGAGGGTGGCGATTTCGGCGTTCACCCGGTCAAGCTCGGAGCGCAGGTGAATGAACTCCTCTTCGGCCCTTCGCGTTTCTGTCGTGGCATTCGTGGCTTGTGCCGCGGCATCCCACGGTGCGAACAGAGGCGTTCCGGCAACGACCGAGACGGCGAGAAGAGCCCGGATACACCGCATTCTTGATCGAAGAATAGCAAAGCTTGCGCCAAGCGCGCCCTTGGCAATTACCTTGGGGTTCGTTCTCCGATCCGTCAGTTTTCTGATGCGTTTGTCGCCAAAGCAATGACGTGGCCCGAATCGAGCGTGGCTTTGGGTGTCTTGGGGTATCCAACCAAGGCCTTCTGATGTCTACTTGAGGCATGCACTCGGCATTTTGGCAGGTGGTTCCGCGAACCCTGGTGCTCGTGGCGTTGATGGGCTGTGCGACTTCCCAGTCCTCGACGGATGCCGCGCGCCCGGGCGGCGACGTGGCGGCCGACTACTATCCACTCGCTCCCGGCTGGGGCTGGGCCTACGACGTCGAACGCGAAGGCACGCAGGTTCTTGCACTGTATTCGGTGGTGGAACGGACCGGCCAGGTGGCCATCATCAAGAACGCCGACGATCGCATCGAGTATCTGACCTTGCCAGACGGCATCGCCCGCGGCGCGAACCGTCTGGCCGGAGACTACATCTTGAAAAACCCCGTGCGCACCGGAGTCGGATGGATGTTCGGCGACGGCGAGGCCAAGGTGGTGGCGACCGGACAAACCGTGGCTCTTCCCTCGGGCACCTACCGCGAATGCGCTACCATCGAGGAAACGCGCCGAGAGCCCGATCGGGTCACGCGCACGACCTATTGCCGAGCCATCGGCCCCGTCGAGATCGAGGTGCGCGTCTACGATCCGATGAAAAGGAGCTTCGAAACCGTGGTGCGCGCCAGGCTTCGCAGCGTCACGCGGCCGGAAGACGCGGCCGGGTTGAACTGAGGACTGTCGAACTGAGGACTTGTCTGGCGCCCGCGAGCTTGGCACCATGGCCTGGTCCTTCCCTCGCGGGGATGGCGGAACTGGTAGACGCGCCAGACTTAGGATTCGCTTTCCCGTGATCACGGATGATCCGGTTTTGGATCGATCTTCGGGGTTCTCCGTCGGAGAAGCGCCTGAAGTCGTCGCGACTG
>Ga0224559_1002023_pt1 | contig 10671 bp, 6 predicted proteins | sample 714S33034metaG_FD_180676 | JGI IMG/M metagenome (GOLD analysis project Ga0224559, IMG submission 180676) | Peat soil microbial communities from Stordalen Mire, Sweden - 717 S3 30-34 | ecosystem: Environmental > Terrestrial > Soil > Wetlands > Peat | place: Sweden: Norrbotten County, Stordalen... | reverse complement strand
CAGCGTACCGACCTGGGGCTTTCTTTTCAAGGAGAAAAAACAATTAAGGAAGATCCGGAAAGAGATCCTGGGTAAGATAAAAATTCCAGTCGAAATATTATCCGGACTGAAGAAAGGAGAGAACTACACAGATACTTCCGGACGGGTCTATACCAATGAGCAACTTACCTGCGATCCTCCTGAGCCAAAGTCGTACGCATATTGTTCTGACACCCTTTATGATGAAAAGATAGTACCTTATATCCGGGGGTGTGACCTTCTTTACCATGAAGCCACCTTCATGCAGGATTTGCAGCAAAGTGCGAAGGATAAGATGCATTCAACAGCAATGGAGGCCGCACTGATCGCTAAGAAAGGAAATGTAAAGAAGTTACTGATCGGTCATTTCTCAGCCCGTTATGAAGACCTTCAGCCCTTGCTGGAGGAGGCAAGATCTGTCTTCCCTGATACGATCCTCGCTGAAGATGGGATTAAGATCAATATTTGAGAACATGAATATTTCCCGGATTCAAATGAGTGCGTTAAACATCACTTCAATGGGATGTAAAGCAATACGGCCGGTCCCATCTTTTATCTGATGACGGCAGGAGGTACCCGGGGCTGAAATGATCGTGTCTGCATCGGCTTTCCTGACCTCCGGGAATAACCCCAATTCGCCGATCTTCATCGATAGATCATAATGTTCCTTCTCATAGCCAAAGGATCCGGCCATTCCGCAGCATCCCGATGTGATCAGATCGACTTTGAAATTTTCCGGAATGCTCAGCATTTTCAGTGTTGAGTCCATTGATGCCACGGCTTTCTGCTGACAATGGCCGTGAAGCTTTATAGTTTGTTTGTCAGTTGTGAATAAAGCCGTTAAGGTTCTGTTTTCACGGACAGGGATATTCACGAAGAATTCGTCAAAGAGAAAGGCGTTCCTTGCAAGTTTTAGCGCTTCTTCTTTCAATGAAGGATCAGCCAGTTCAGGGTATTCATCCCGGAATGTCAAAATGGCGGAGGGTTCGATACCGATCAATGGAGTTTCATTTGAAACGAGGTCCTTTAGGCTGATTATATTTTTGTTTGCAATCTTTTTCGCTTTTCTGATGAGGCCTTTGGAGAGGAAGGTCCTGCCGCTCTCTGCAATATCCGGTATTTCAACTTCATAGCCGGCTTTATTCAGAAGCTTGACAGCTTTGATCCCTATTTCAACATCATTGAAATTGCTGAATTCATCTGCAAAGAGGAAAACTTTACCAGCTTTCTGATCTGTAATCTGGATATAATTTTTTAACCAACCCTTTAAAGTGGTTTTATACAATAAAGGAACCTGCCTCACGGGGGCAAAACCCAGTATTTTCTTTATGGGCAAGGATAATAGCCGGTGGGTCTGGAAGAAATTAAAGATTCGCGGAAAATAACTTCCCAGACGGTTTATCATCGAAATATTGGCTATCAGCCACGCCCGGAGGGGAATGCCGTTGGCATCATAGTAATGCTGCAGGAATTCTGCTTTCAGCTTTGTGATATCCACATTTGACGGACATTCTGACTTACAGGCCTTACATGAAAGGCAGAGATCCATCACTTCATAGATCTCCGGATGGTCGAACGGGTTGGTCTTTGGCGACCGGGTAAGGAATTCTCTAAGGATGTTGGCCCTGGCCCGCGTGGTCGTGTTCTCCTCTTTCATGGCCTGGAAAGAGGGACACATGCCGGCTCCCGTTTTAAATGTATTCCTGCAATCGCCGGATCCATTGCATTGCTCGGCAGCCCTGAGTATCCCATGGCTTTTAGAGAAATCAAACACCGTGGGGATCTCTCTGACTAGCTGCCCCGGTTCAAATCGGAGACTGGAGTTCATCTTCGGCGTATCAGTGATCTTGTTTGGGTTAAAAATACCTTCAGGATCAAAGACTTTCTTCACCAATTTAATGAGACTGTAATTTCTTTCACCAATCATCATGGGGATGAATTCTCCCCTTAGCCGGCCGTCGCCATGCTCACCGCTCAAAGAACCACGGAACTTCTTTACGAGCTTTGCGGTCTCCTGTGCTACCGTGTGAAACAGCTCAACGTCACCGGGATCTTTCAGATTGAGGACCGGACGCAGGTGAAGTTCTCCCGATCCCACATGGGCATAGTAAACACATTCGAGATGATGTTGTTTAATCATCTCCCTGAATTCGCTGATATAGCCAGGAAGATCTTCAGGACTCACCGCTGTGTCTTCAGTGACAGGAACCGGCTTCCGGTCGCCCGGATAGTTGGAAAGAACTCCCAGTCCGGCCTTTCTGAGATCCCACACTTTTTTAACGTCGGGAGGGAAGATAACCGGGAAATGGTATCCGAAGCCGGATGAACGCATTTCATTCTCCAGTTCATGAGCGATCCTGAGGATCTCCTCTTTTGTATCACGGGCAAATTCAATGATCAGGATTGCGCCGGGATCGCCTTCGATAAAAAACCTGTTCTTTCGCTGGGTAATATTATCTTTGGTGCAGTCCATGATGGCCTTGTCCATCAGTTCTACAGCACCGGGATTGAATTTCAAAGCGATCAGGTTGCCCAGCAATGCTTCTGAGACAGTATTGCAATGGACACAGATCAGCCCCTTTTGCTTTGGAGGAAGAGGGATCAGGTTAAGCTTTATCTCAGTCGAGAAGGCCAGGGTTCCTTCAGATCCGGCCAGTAACTTTGAGAGGTTGAATGGGATTCCATTAGCGGTAAATGGGTCAGTCTCAAGCAGGATGTCGATTGCATAACCTGTATTCCTGCGATGAATGGAAGGTTTGGGAAACTCTTTCCGGATTTCCTCCTGGTTAGCCCTGTCTGATAATATTTCATGAAGAGTACGGTATATAGAGTTTTCCAGGCTTTTTCCTTCCAGCTTCTGATGGTATTCCTCTGTTGTTAATTCTTTAAATTCAACTTCAGAGCCATCCGACAGAATAGCTTTAACGGAAATCACATGATCGCGGGTGCTTCCATAAATCACTGAGTGTGAGCCACAGGAATTATTGCCAACCATTCCTCCGATCATGCAACGGCTTGAGGTTGAAGTCTCTGGTCCGAAAAAAAGGCCATAGGGTTCGACAACCTTATTCATCTCATCAAGAATAACACCCGGCTGGACCCTTATCCAGTGTTCTTCCGTGTTAACCTCCAGGATATCAGTCATGTAACGGGAGAAATCTACAATCAATCCGTTACCTACGACCTGGCCGGCAAGCGAGGTTCCTGCCGTTCTGGGGATCAACGGAACAGAATATTTACGGGAGAAGGAGATGAGTGCCCTGAGGTCTTCATTATCACGTGGAATCGCGACTCCTGAAGGAACTTCACGGTAGGCAGAAGCATCGGTTGAGTACATGATGCGCCACAAGTCACCGGTATGCAGATCTCCGGCAAAAGATTTCTGAAGAGATTTGATTGCCTTTCTGAATCTCCTGACTTCCATTTACTTTCCTTTGTCGGCTTTTGTGCTTGCAGCATTTTCCGGGTCGACAACTTCGTAGATATCCATTGCATGCTTTGCAGCAACGGAATCATTGGAAGACAATACCCGGTTGTAGCTCATGTAACATAAAAGACTCAGGTAACTCTTAAGCCGTTTGTACATTCTCACCTCTGAGGAGTCTTTTCCCTGAGTTATCAGTTGCTCGTAATTTTTGATCTTTCTTTTCCACCATCCAATATCTTTTACAAAGAAATTATCATTTAAAGCCTTCTGCTCTTGCATTTCTTTTCCGGAAATTTGCTGAAGCTGTTTTTGTTGCGACTTATATGCAGCTGATTTACTGACTTCACCGAGTGATTTTTTAAGATCATCAACAGGCATCAGTCCGTTGACGAAACGAGTCAGGTTGAGAAGATGATTGTACTCAGCCAAAGCGTTGCCTTTTTCTTTATCCTTGCTGATAAGATCCTTCCAGGATTGAACGAAGCTCTGGATGATCTGATCATTCTTTTTGATCTGGCCATTTCGCATGGAACAGAGTTCTGTCCATATAAATGCATTTTCCATGATATCAACAGGTGGCCATTCATGCTTCCCGTTAAAAATGATCATGGCATGGGTGTAATTTGCTTCGTCAAGTTTTTTATCCAGTGTAATAAGTTCATTCATATTGAAATCGGCATTCCCTACAATTGAAATGTAGTCAGGCTTAAATCTTGCCGGCTGGCTTGAACCGGGAAATCCTGCACCACAGCCAATTATGCCTGCGACACCACCCTGGTAAAACCCGATGATAGAAGCAATACGGGCTCCGCCTGAAAATCCCATCACATAGATCCGTGTCGTATCTATTGTATACCTGCCTGTTGTTTCGCCGAACAAGGCATCGATAATGCCTCCCTCGGTATTCATATCCAGTCCGTTCTTTGAATCGTTAGAGCCCATCAGGATATAACCATATTTATCAGCCAGAGTTTTATACTTTTCCAGCGGAAACACTCCATTTCCATGCGGGTCAAAGGCAATGATAACCGGGAATTTTCGGGCAGAAGTGTAATTTTGAGGAAGGTATAGGGCATAGGTTATGTTGCGGTCCTTCTGACAACTCACCTGGGCATTCACTTTCCCATTAATGAGATATGTTTTATTAATCGAATTCCCATTGATCTTATTATTTCCGGGGCCGCATCCAAAGATAAGAGTGATAATCAGGATACAGAAGAAAGAATGGGGTAGTGTTTTCATTTCTTGTAATAATTTGTTGATTCAAAGATCTTATCGGCCGACTTTGCCACGAATCCGCTGTAAAGTTTACCGTTTGATTCCGGGTAACGACGGGCAAACTCATAATAACAGCCGGGAATATCATACTCGCCATCGCTGAAAGGAACCCGGATAATTCCTGCTTTAATGCTTGACTGTTCCAGAAGGTCAGCAGGAGTTCCCTGGACCTCCCCATTTACATCATTTAAAGCGAATCCATTGGATTTCAGAAATTTATTGACTTTCTCAATGGTATCGTATTCTTTCAGGGCGTTGACGCTTACAGTAAAATGATTTGCACGGAACCCGTTTACATAAAGCCATGCAGCATATTCCGATTCAATCCTTAACTTCTCATAGGTCTTGTAACTTGGTGTCCCGGACACATTCCCCGCATAGATCAACTCTTCTGACTGTAATACACCCATCGGGATATTTCCTATCCATTCTTCCACCACTTTTTTCAGATGGGTGCTGAAGCTATCCATCACCAACTCACTGATAAATACCCTCGGCGCATTCGGATCAGACTTATGCTCAAAATGTTTTGCATAGAGCTTCTTTACCGGGAAATGATATTCATTCTTGAATTTATATCCATTCTTGATGAAAACTTTGGCTAGCACATCTATACCGATAAGCGGATGATTGAAAGTCCGGAATGCAATATGATCATTCACGATGGTCTCGCCCTCTCTCACCAACAGATCATAAACCTTTTTTGTAGCTGGATTTTGTGTTATATACCCCTGCCATAGCCTCTCAAAGATATCATGATATTTCATCTTCATAATTTTTATTCTCCTTGTTTATCAATTAAGAACTGCAACAGGAAACTCTTACACTCAAAACATTCCCTCAATGAATTCCTCTATTGTAAGATTGTTAAAGTAATCACTAATATTATAAGGCTTTAGTGCTTCTCTTATCTTCACTTCTGAATGTGGGACATTTTTCAGCGCATCTTCAATGACTTCCGTCTCGCACAGACTAAAATAATCCCCGAATATTCTGAGGTCATGGATGATCCCGTCAACAACATCGATGGCGAATTCAAGTGTTCCGCTGTTCTGTGTACGAAGTACTTTCCGGAAATTATATTTCGGAGAATACCCGAAATTCCATTCCCATGTCCCATATTTTGTTCTGACCATCTCACGAATGCGTTCGTGATCTTCTTCTGAAAGGTCATAAAAGATTGCATCCGGGTACTTTTCCATGATGTGCTTTTCAATCAAAGTAGATAAATCCATCACATCCATAGGTGTTTTCAGATGCTCGCTGATATTTGTTACCCTGCTCCTGACTGATTTGACAGCTTTGTCCGTGAATTTCAGCGGATCTGCATTCAGGGCCTTGCTGAGATCAGGCATATGTGATGAGAACAGGAGGGTGCCGTGTGAGAGTACCTTATTCTTCCAGATATGCATGGCATTGCCTGAGAATTTCTTCCCGTCAATAGTAAGATCATTTCTTCCTTCAAATCGTGCATCGATTCCGAGATTTATCAATACCTCAAGGATCGGTTCCGTATATTTTTTGAAATCAATCAGGTTGCTCTCTCCCTGCATCGTAAATGTGAAGTTCAGGTTACCGAGATCGTGAAAAACCGCGCCACCACCGGATAATCTCCTGACTACCTTGATGTCATTCTCCTTCACATAATCCAGGTTGATCTCAGAAAGTGTATTCTGGTGTTTCCCGACTATAATAGAAGGGGCATTTCGCCACAGCATAAAAGAATCATCCTTAATTTCCTTAAGGACATATTCTTCCGTAGCCAGATTAAAATAGGGATCGGTATTATGTCTACGGATAATGAGCATAGAGGTTCAGGTTTGGCCGCAAAGTTATGATTTTTCCTGATTTTGATTGCAATTATAGTATACTCATTTTCTGATGCTTTGACCGATTACATCTTATGTTGATGTGCATACAGTTTTATTTCTTAAAAATTCTTAATTTAGCCTCAGATTAAATGCTATGAAACTTCTGATTTATCTTTTTTTCAGATCCTTTGTCTTCCTGTTCAGCATTATTCCGTTCCGGATTCTGTATGTATTTTCTGACGGGATTTATTATCTGATTTACTTTCTCGTGGGTTACCGCAAGAAAGTTGTCTTTGCTAATCTAAGAAGATCATTTCCTGAAAAATCCGATGAGGAGATTAATAGAATAGCCCGGAAATTCTACCATTTTCTTTGTGATATGCTGGTTGAGAGTATGAAAGCTTTTTCCATGAAGGAATCTGAAGTTGTCAAAAGATATAAATATGAGAACCTTGGATTCCTTGAGGATATTTACAAACAAGGGAAATCGGCCATTTGCGTCGGAGGACATTATAATAACTGGGAATGGGCTGGAATAGCTTCAGGAACTCAGCTCCGACATATTCCGGTCGGGTTCTACAAGCCCCTCACCAACAAGCGGGTTGATGCATTTGTGCAGAAAACCAGGGTGAGAGGAAGATCCTTATTGGTTTCAATATCAAATACAGCGGCAGTATTCAGTAAGGATTACGGGGAACCTGCCATCTTTTATATGGTAGCAGATCAAAGTCCTTCCAGTCTCCGGTTTTCATACTGGACAAGGTTCCTGAACCAGGATACCGCCACTTTGCATGGACCGGAAAAATATGCCATACTATACAACATCCCCGTCGTTTTTGCTTATCCCCGTAGGGTCAGGAGGGGGTACTATATTTTAGATTTTTCGATGCTTGTCCAAGATCCTTCCAAAACTGCTCCCGGCGAGATCACCCAGATCTATATGTCCGCGCTGGAAAAGGTCATCCGTGAAAAACCGGAATACTATCTCTGGTCACACCGCCGCTGGAAGCACACACGGGAGCACAAGGGAGCAGACAGCGCTAAGATGTGACGCGAAAAGGCGAAATAGCGAAATTAAATAATGTTCCTAATTCTCAGTTCTCATTTTGCATCGCATTGCGATATTTTTGAGGTTCTATCCGATTTTGGAACTAAATGTTATTTCTTTTGCCGGATCAAAAGAAATAACGAAAGAAAACTCCTTTTCCCGCTGCACGAAATTTGCTAAAAATCAGCGTCATTCGCTAAATTTCGGGAACTCGTCACTTCGTTCCTCAGACAGCCCGAAATTCTTAACGCTCATTCCTCGATTTTTCATACGCAAATTTCCTGAGGCGGGAAGAAGTAGTGACAGGTCGCGACTTATCACTATAAAGCCTTTTAAACTCCAATATTTTTCCATTTTTACTTCACTCTACATTCATTCTAAGGATAATGTTCCTTCGTTCATCCTTCGTTCATCGCTCGTTTCAACAATAAGCAAAGCATATCCAAGGTTCAATCATCAAATACTCCTCATTTGACTAACCTAAAACCATTAACAACTAGAAAAAATCGGAAAAACCAGACTTACTTAAACCAAAGATTTCCCGCATAGACATACCTCTTCCATGCCGGAACTTCCGCTTTTAAAGAAATTAACTTTGAAATTTACTTGAATGGCCGCGTCACGCGTTACGACTTACTAAGTGCCGCCTAGATCAACCGCAGCCTCAACTGTATTGCCTGGGTGGTCTTTTGCGCGGACAAGGATCCGGCTAGATTTATAGTCGATATTTTCAACTGTCGCCGTGTAATCCCATTCGGTGTTTCCCGAAAACTGTCTCGGAATTGCGGCTCCGCACTCAATTACTTCGCCTAAGGAATTGAAGATCACCATGTCAACCCCTTCTATCCCCCATTTATCCCATACTGAAATGGTAACTACATTTCCAGGAAGACCCTGATATCCACTCACGTCAACACGTTCTATGACCGGACGCGACTGATAATCAGAGATAGCTGCATGATAAGGATCCAGATCCGGTCTTTTCCTTCTATAATAATCGGATAACTCCTGATTTTTAATAACATACTGGCCATATTTGACTGCCTTCTTAAACTTGTCATTAAGCTCCAGCTGTCTTGCGCTCTTAATTACCTTTGAGCAGTCGGGCCGCTTGGTCATGACCGACTTACCGTTGTAGTTCTTTAAAATGATATCTCCGACTCTGCCAGAGTAATTCCTGGTAATCACGTTGTTATAAGATACAGCCATGAGGGATGGTTTTTAGGGTTGAGCAAAGATAATAAAATTGACATAACAAAACAAGGGAATCAAGAAATTTATAATTTGTCCAAATAGATGATCTTTCTTGAATAGGTTTGAATCTGGAATTAGGAATTCATATTATAAAAGCATTACACAGAGAGCCACAGAGAAGACACAGAGAAGACACAGAGAGCCATAGAGAAGACACAGAGAACCACAGAGAAGACACAGAAAGCCATAGAGAAGACAGAGAGCCAAAGAGAAATTCAGTAATGAGTGTTCTTCCTTAAATCACTATATCACTTTTTTCGGCAGGAGTAACAAAAAGAGATTCGGGTATGCAGATGCAGTTTCGACTGACCCCAAAATTCCTGACTTGCTAATTATGAGGTTTAAAGCAACCCTCCATTATTATAGATCGCCAGCTGGGCATCATAAAATTTGTTGACGGTCGTTGTTTTCTGATTCTCAAGGTTTGTCAATTCCCCTGTGAGGAAATTAACGCTGATGCGGTCTCCATTTTTCATGCCGGCCTTCTTAATCATTTCGGGATCATAGGTAAGGACCGGCATGGCGGCATTGATGGCATTACGCTCATATATAGCGCCGTATGACTCAGCAAGAATGCAGCTGATTCCCAGTGAAAGGAAGCAATCAACAGCCTGCTGCCTCGAACTGCCTGCACCGAAATTCTTGTTCGTGATAACGATATCTCCTGGTTTGGACTTCTTTGCAAAATCCTCAAATCCTTTCAGGTTATCAAAAGTATATTGCCCCATCTCCCTGATATCCGTGATGGTAAGGTACCGGTTGTGAAAAATCATGTCCGTATCAATATCATCTTTTGGAATGATCCAGACATTTCCTTCCACTACCTTTGGCTTTTCACTCCTGCTTTTCTTTTCTTTCTGAGCTGGGCCCGCTGTCTTACCTGTCGGGAAAAATAAAGCCGGCTCACCCGGGATCTGGTCAGGTGTCGTGATATATCCTGCAACAGCAGAAGCGGCAACTACGGCAGGAGATGCCAGATAAACAAATCCTTTTCCCTGTTTCCCTTCGAAATTCCGGTTTCCTGTGCTGATGGTCACCTCTCCGGGACCATTCTGCCCGACCTGCCCTGCAGCGCACCCCGCACATCCTGCATTGGAGACCATGGCGCCTGCTTCCTTAAAAATCTTTATTATCCCTTCCTCCATGGCTTGCTTCCAGATGGAATCCGTGGCAGGGACTATCTTCAGGACCACTCCCGGGGCTACTTTCCTGCCCTTCAGGACTGAAGCAGCAATCCGGAGATCTTCAATACGTCCATTGGTGCAGCTCCCGATAAACCCGGAATCAATCTTCAGGTTTTTTACCTTGCTGACTGCTATATCATCATGTGGATGACCCGGCCTTGCAACCATCGGGACAAATTCGTCAATCCTGATTTCGAAGGTCTTTTCATAAACGGTATCAGCGTCAGCCGTCACTGCTTTGTATTCTTTTCCTGTGAGAGACTTCAACTCATTCAGAACAGCAGGAGTAGGGGTGAAGAATAAAATGATCGCGCCCATCTCTGTTGCCATTGAAGAGATCGTAATGCGCTCAGAAAGTGTAAGTTCATCTATTGACTTTCCGTAGAGTTCAACAGAATATCCCAACAGCTTATTGGCTCCGAAGATGGAAAGCAGGTTCAGAACAATATCCTTTGCCGAAACATCCGCAGGCTTTATACCGTTAAAATTCAGTCGTATAGATGCCGGAACTTTAAACCAGACATAACCTTTCGCCCATGCGGCGGCGATATCCTGGTCTCCCATTCCCTGGCCAAATGATCCTATAGAGCCCATGATATTGGCGTGTGAATCCGTAGAAACGAATGTGCTGCCAGGCCAGGCAAGTCCGCT
>Ga0224559_1002019_pt1 | contig 10673 bp, 7 predicted proteins | sample 714S33034metaG_FD_180676 | JGI IMG/M metagenome (GOLD analysis project Ga0224559, IMG submission 180676) | Peat soil microbial communities from Stordalen Mire, Sweden - 717 S3 30-34 | ecosystem: Environmental > Terrestrial > Soil > Wetlands > Peat | place: Sweden: Norrbotten County, Stordalen... | reverse complement strand
GATCAGACTTCCAGGTCTCGTCCATGGTCGGCCCTCCATGATGCCGACCACCCATGAATCACGCAACGCGCGTTCCGGGAATCCCAAAACGCCCAAACTTTCAAAAATCTGCCAAAGTAGTGCTAGGAGTCCAGTCAGCGCCCTGGAGGGAACCGAACGGTTGCGGTTCAGCGCACCGTCCTTGGCGTCGACGGTGATCTCGGTCCCAGCCGGGACCGTTCGCCGAATTCGAGATTCTCGTTCGTCCAAGCGGCAATTGCGACCTCGCATAGATCCCCGTCGACTTGCGTTCACCCGGCTTTTGTGGCAGCGGCCCAAGCGGGCGCGGCACAGGAATACGACGCGACTCCCTTTGAGTCCTGAGGCGACGCCGCCCCACTGCCCCCGACCTGGAATTGCTCGACGAGGCCAGCGAGCTGAGTCGTCTCCTTTGACAGCGAGTGGCTGGCCGCCGTCGACTCCTCGACCATCGTCGCGTTCTGCTGCGTCGAGTGGTCCATCTGGTTCATCGCCGTATTGATCTGCTGCAGACCGCCCGCCTGCTCCTGTGCGCTCCTGGCAATCTCGGCGACGGTGCGGTTGATTTCGGACACCTGGCCGATGATGCGCTCGAGCGCTTTGCCCGATTCCGCCACCAGTTTGACGCCGGACTCGACCTGAGTCGCCGACGTCGAGATCAGGTTCTTGATGTCCTTGGCCGCCTCGGCCGAACGTTGCGCGAGCGCGCGCACTTCGGAGGCGACCACCGCAAAGCCCTTGCCGGACTCGCCCGCGCGCGCCGCCTCGACGCCGGCGTTCAGCGCCAACAAATTGGTCTGGAAAGCGATCTCGTCGATCACGCCGATGATGCGGCCGATCTGTTCCGAGGAATCCGAGATCGCGTCCATCGCCTCGACCGCCTGCTTGACGATGACAGCGCCCTTCTTGGCGTCGTCGTCGGCGCTGGCGACCACGTCGCTCGCGTGTTTCGCGCCCTCGGCCGACGTCTTCAGCGCCGCAGTGATTTCGTCCAGCGCCGCCGCGGTTTGCTCCAGGCTCGCCGCCTGCTGCTCGGTGCGATGCGAAAGGTCGTCAGAAGCCGAGGTGATTTCCCGCGCGCCGGAGTCGATCGCGCTTGTGCTGCTGACGACCGCGCGCACGGTCGCCATCAACTTCTGCGCGGCGGCGTTGAAATCGTCGCGGACCTTGGCGAACTCGGAGGGGAAATGGGAATCGAGCCGCGCCGTCAGGTCGCCGTCGGCGATCCGCTTCAACCCCTCGCCGAGCGAGCGCATCGCTCGCGACTGGACATCCGCTATCCGAGCCCTCTCGGCCTCGACCCGCCCACGTTCGGCGTCGGCCGCGGCGCGATGCTCGGCGGCTTCCTTCTCCACCTGCACCCGCTGGACGGCATTGGTCTTGAACACCTCGACCGCCGCGGCCATCTCACCGACCTCGTCGCGGCGGCCCAGTCCCTCTATCTCCACGTTGAGGTCGCCTTGCGCGAGCCTCTTCATCCGCTCGACCATGCGCGAGAGCGGGCGCGCGACCTTGAACGTGGTCATCCAGATCGCGAACGCGCCGGCCAGCAAGGTCGCCGCGACCCCGGCCGCAGCCATGCTCACGGTAGCGCTGTTCGCCAGCGTGTCGAGGTCCTGGCTGGCTTTCGCGTTCGCCGCAAGCAGCGCTTCGCTGAACGCCTTCATCTCGTTCGTCAGATCGCCGATGCGCATATCGGCGGCGGTGGCGAGTCTGGCGCCGAGCTCCTCCTGGACGAGATCAGCCTGCTGAATCTCGAGGCCGTGCAGCAGGCCGGGCGCGCCGACGCCGACCTTAAAGGCGTCTTTTGCGTCTTCAGCCAGAGTCTGGAACCGCTTCTTGAACTTGGCGATATCCTTGGCCCGGTCGGGCAGAAGGCTCGATGCGTGGTCAAGCAGTGCCACGCTCTGTGGGACGAGCGTCGCAAATTCCTTCTTCGACGCTTCGCGCTGCGGGTCATCCTTGTCGTAGAGCAGGATGGCGAAAACCGCGTGCGGCGCGGCCGTCATCAGGTGGGAGGCCTGCGCAAGCTCCATCGCGGCGAGGTCGCGGCGCTCGATGATCTCGCTCGCCGTCGAACTGACGCGCGCCAGCCGAGTCGCGCCGAACGCGGCGACGGCGAGGACGCCCGCCGCCATCAGCGCCAACGGGATCAGGATCTTCGTGCGCAGCTTGATATTATCGATTTTGAGAACACTGATCCTCATTTTGTGGATCTCCGCGAATCTGGCGACTCGCTACTGAACAAGCCGCTCTCAGCGACATTCGTTTGCCGGGCTTGGCGCAATTCCGGCGCGATGATTGCGGCTCTCGACGCCCGCGCCTCGGCGGAGCCGTCGCACTCGATCCTTCAGTCGCTGTCGTGGATGTCCGCGGCGTCGCGCCGGCGACTTTCGTTGGACGTTGAAAGAGAGATCGATTTTGCCCGTAGCGCAGCCGTGGCGCAGGATGAGACCGCGTCGGCCCCCAAGCTCGGATCGAGCGTCGCGAATCGCGATGACGGCGCCGAAGGGCTTGCCAGGCCCTTCTGCGCTCGACAGAGGCGTCGCGTTTCCCCCTTGCGCCGGCCACCTTCGGCACCTCACAGCGCCAGATTCGGTAGATATTTGATATATGTCCGTCTTAGCTCTACAAAAGTCAATCAGTCTTGACGACAGCATCGAGGCTTTTTGCCGTCGTGAACAGGTTCGCCGCCTCTATCGCGCCACGGTGGAGATTTGCGCATGACGCCGGGGGCGGCTGGCGGAAAGAAACATGACCTCTGCGTCTTGCCGAGTGACCCGCATGTTGTCCGTGACGTTGCCGGCGGCGACGCGCGACCGCCAATCCATTTGCGCCTATGGATCGCGCTGTGTCGCCGCGGTCGCTGGGCTTATGACGGCCGTAACGGAGTTCACTTTTTCGCTCGGAGTTGCTCGGCCAGTGGTTCGGTCGCCAATCCTTGAAGTCCTTGCCGCGCAAACTTCCGCATTCGCACAAAGTTGACGGCTTCGGGCTCGCGCCTACGAATCTCGTTGAGCGTTTCGACGTCGACAAACTTGTCCGCTCGTCCAGTAGGCGGCGGAAAGAGGTCACAAAGCTGATGAGACTTAGGGTGGGAACGGAAATTCGCGCACGCGCATTGCTGTTCGACATGGACGGGACATTGGTGGATTCAACTGCGGCCGTCGAACGCGCTTGGAAGCGCGCCGCCGCCAAGTGGGGCGCCGATTTTGAGGCGCTGCGACGCAACATGCACGGTCGCCGCGCCATCGACATTATGCGCGACATTCTGCCGCGCGAGGCCTCGGCTCAGTTGGAGGCGGAAGTTGCCGCGATCGACATGGTCGAGTTGACGGAAACCGATGGGATCGTGGCTGTCGCAGGCGCCTCGGAGCTGCTCGCGGCCCTGTCGCCGGACGCGTGGGCCCTGGTCACCTCCGCCCGTCCGGCGCTCGCAGCCGCGCGGATGCGCGCGGCCAACTTGCCGTTGCCGGCCACGATAATCACCTCCGCCACCGTCGCCCGCGGCAAACCCGACCCGGAATGCTTCCTGCACGCCGCCGAACGTGTGGGCGTGGCGCCGAACGAGGCGCTCGTGTTGGAGGACGCCCCCGCCGGACTCGTCGCCGGCCGCGCCGCTGGATGCCAGGTTGTGGCGCTCGCCACGACGATGGAGAGCGAGGGCTTAGCGGACGTGGACTGGATTCCCGACTTGTCCGTCTTGCGGCTAAAATCACGCGACGCGGACAGGTGGATGACTTTCCGCATCGAGCGTTGAGGGAGGCCCCGAGCGAGCCCCCCGAGCGAGCCCCCTGGGCGGGACAAGTCGGAGCTGCAGATCTGACCGCCTCGCCGGACTTTCGGAAGATGAACAGGTCCATCGCCCAACGCGGGTCGCGCGCGCGCAAGAAGGCAGGCGGCGCGGAGAGATCGCTCGGGCCGTCAGCACGGGCGCCGTCAGGCCGGCGCGCCCGCGGATCGTCTGCGACGCCTTTCCGCCACATGACCCGTCGACCGCGGTCGCAAACGTCTCGTTCCGCCGCGAGATCTCAGCGCCGCTCCAACACGCCTCGGGCGGCCTGCGCGTCGGTGATCAGAACGTTGGCGAATTGGCCTTTGAGGGCGCCGACAAGGGCGTCGACCTTGTCGAGGCCCCCGGCGACGGCGATACGCGTCGGTATCTGCCTGATTTCGTCAAGTGTGATGCCCATCAGCCGCTCGTCGAGGTCGCCGGTGATCCATCGCCCTTGCGCGTCGAAGAAGCGCCCGGCGATGACGCCGACGGCGCCGTTGGACACGAAGAACTTGCTTTCATCGGGGCTTGTCAGGCGGCTCGCGAACACCAAGCTGTTCTCTTTGACCGTGCAGACCCCGAACAGGATCTTGTTGCAGGAACGAATCCGCTGGAACTGCTCCTGAATGATCGGCTCACGCGACAACGTCTCGCGCAGCTCGCGACTGCTGAGCACCGCCGGCGCATGGAGGTTGGCGGTGCGGCCATGGAGCTTCAGCGCGATCAGCGACGCGCACTCCTCTGCGCCCAGACCGTCATAGGCGCCGCGTTGGCTGCCCATCAGCTGAACGACGGTGACGTTCGGCACCGGTCGGTCGGCGAGGTTCTCCGCCGTCTCTAAAACCGTCCGCCCCCAGGCGACGCCGAGAACATCGCCCGGGACGACGGTCTGCTCCATGTATTGGGCCGCCGCCTTGCCGATCCGCTCCGCCGGCGAACGCAGCCCGCCATCGTCGGGAATGACCATGCACGCCGCGAGGCCAAAGGCTTCCTTCATCTCCGTCGCCAACTCGACGCTGCCCAGGAGTTCCGTGCGGACGGAAACCTTGACGTAGTGGTTGGCCTTGGCTTGCTGAAGGTAGTTGACGACTGTGGCGCGGGATACGCCCAGCAGATCGGCAATCTGGCTCTGCGTCATTTCGTCGTGGTGGTAGAGCCAAGAGACCCACAGAAGCGGATCGCACTGATACGTCGCAGGAATCGCGACGCTATTGTCGGTTCGTGATTTTGTCGCAGGCCTGCCCTCCCCCTGCCGCTTGGTCGCCGCCCTCATTGATGACCTAGCTCCGCTCGTCAGAAACGTCATTTGTCAATTTATATCATCAAATGACGAACCCGTCAGCATCCCCTATAAATTGGCGGTCTCAATCCTGACGGGTCGCCATTCTTGCCATTTGACATCATAGATTGACAATTGTCGACGACACATGTAACGCTGTTGGCGACAAATGTGATGTCCGGCTCAACGGGATGTCGGGCTCAACGGGGGGAAGCGATCATGCGCGATTCGCGCGGCGGCGCGGCGCTACCGATATGCATCGCAACGTCGGCCGAGGGCTCGCTGGCGCGTTCTCGCCGCCTATCCGCTCAGGTCGTTGTCGCTCGCTCGGAAACCGCGCGTCGTTGTCGGCGCAATCATTTCCGACAGAAGGCCGACGGCGCGGCTGACGCGCGGCCGAGCGGTCTCGCCGAGACCCCGCGTTGCAGCCGCATCGGCCCCAGCAAGTCCTTCCGCGAACGGCGCCGCCGGCGGAATTCGTAGCGAGGGGAGAGGGGCCGTGGTGGACCGTCAGCTGAATTTTCTCGTCGCCGTCAACGTGCTGGTGCTGCTCGCGGCCGTCTCGATCGCCGGCGTCAACTTCGTCAGCGTCGACAATCTTCAGTCGATGGCGGTGCAGATTCCCGAACTCGGGCTCCTGGCCATCGGCGTGGCGCTGACGATGATTTCCGGCAACGGCGGCATCGACTTATCTGGCGTCGCTGTCGCCAACTTGTCGGGCATCGTCGCGGCGTTGACCGTGTCGGCGTGGATTTCTCCGGACGACTATCCGCTCGTCTTCGCTTTCGTCTTCGCTGGGGTTTGCCTCTGCGTCGGTCTGGTCTGCGGATTGATCAACGGCGTGCTGGTGTCTCGCGCCGGCCTGACGCCGATCATCGCCACGTTAGGGACCTCGCTCGCCTTCACTGGCGTCAGCGTCGTTCTAACCAACGGGTCTGGCGTCCGCCTCGGCTATATCGAACCGCTCGACGACTTCGGCCACATGCCGGTGCTCGGCGTTCCAATCTGCTTCGCCGTGTTCATCGCCATCGCCGTGGCGATCGGCGGAGCGCTGCGGTTCACACCGTTCGGCGTTCGTCTTTACCTCCTCGGCAGCAACGCCAAGGCGGCCCGGTTCGCCGGCTTCAATCAGCGCCGATTGCTGTTGGCGACCTACACCGTGTCCAGCCTGCTCGCTTCTGTCGCCGGCTACGTCATCGCCGCCCGCATTTCCAGCGTCAAATGGGACTACGGCACGTCGTACGTGATGATCGCCATCCTGATCGTCGTCATGGCCGGGGTGAACCCCGCCGGCGGCTACGGGAAGATCACCTGCGTCGTTCTGTCGGCGGCGGCGCTGCAGATCCTGTCCAGCATGTTCAACTTCCTGGACATCTCGAATTTCTTCCGGGACTTCGCCTGGGGGCTGCTGCTGCTGATCTTCCTCGCCGTTTCCAGAATCGAGTTCGGAGCCTGGCTGACGCCGCGGAGCCGACCCGGCGTCCCGGGCGGCTCGGGCTCGGCGCCGTCACCCTCACGCACAGGCTACAACTGAGGGTTTTTGGGGAGTGAAAGGAGAACTATCGTGGCTAAGTACAACAAACTGACGCTTGGCGCCTTGATGTTGGGCGGCGCCCTCTTCGCCGGCGGCGTCATCGCCGCCGAGAGCCAGACCATCGTCACCGTGGTCAAGCTGGCCGGCGAAACCTGGTTCATCCGCATGGAAGAGGGGGTCAAGGAGTTCGGCGACAAGACGCCGGGCGTGGCCACCAGCGAAATCGGCCCGGGCAAGGCCGACGCCGCCCAGCAGGAGCGTGAGATCGAAGATCTGATCGCCAAGAAGGTCGACGCCATCGCCGTCGTGCCGTTCGACCCGCCGATGCTCGAAGGCGTGCTCAAGCGCGCCATGGACCACGGCATCAAGGTGATGACCCACGAGGCCAGCAACCTGAAGAACACCCAGGTCGACATGGAGGCCTTCGACAACGCGGCCTTCGGCGCCCACTTCAACGATCAGATCGCCGAATGCATGGGCAAGAAGGGCGTTTGGACGAGCTTCGTCGGCTCGCTCGGCAGCCTGACGCACGTCCAGTGGGCTGACGCCTCGGCCGCCAACGCCGAGAAGAAGTACCCCGACATGAAGCTCGTTTCGCCGAAGAACGAATCGTTCAACGACGCCAACACCGCCTACAACAAGACGAAAGAGCTGCTCAAGAAGTACCCGGACATCAAGGGCTTCGAAGGCGGCTCGGCTGTCGACGTGATCGGCATCGGCCGCGCCATCGAGGAAGCGGGCCTCATCGGCAAGGTTTGCGTCTACGGCATCGGCATGCCCAAGGACAGCAGCCGCTATCTCAAGAGCGGCGCGGTCAATGGCGTCAGCCTGTGGGATCCCAAGGACGCCGGCTTCATCATGAACAAGATCGCCAAGATGCTGGTCGACGGCGTCGAGCTCAAGGAGGGCATGGACCTCGGCGTTCCCGGCTACAACAACATGCATCTGAAGCAGGGCCCGGGCAAAGGCGTCATCGTGACCGGCCAGGCCTGGATCGACGTCAACAAGGACAATCTCGACAAGTACCCCTTCTGAGACGAAGACGAGGCTCGAAATCGGTCGTCGCGCGATCTGCGCGGCGGCCGCCAGGCTCGGTTGCGGGGCCGAGAGCGACGCCTGACTGAACACCGACGGCGGCACCCCCCACACGCCGTCGCAATCTCGACGCCGCGTCCCCGCGCGGCGTCGAGACCCCCGATCGCCAAGCGTCAGCAAATCGGAGCCGGGCTTTCCGGGCGTAGGAATGGACAGCAGATTTCCCGAACTCGACCCAGCGGCGCCCGCCGCGCCGGCGGCCAGCGGTCCGCCCTTTCTCGAGCTTCGCGGCATTCAGAAACGTTTCGCCGGCGTTCACGCCCTTCGCGGCGTCAGCATCACCACTGAAGCCGGCCAGATTTATCACCTGATGGGCGAGAACGGTTCTGGCAAGAGCACGCTCATCAAGATCATTTCCGGCGCCCAGCCGGCTGACGAAGGCGCCATCTTGATCAACGGCCGAGAGACGACGTCGCTGACGCCGCTCGCCGCACTGTCGGCAGGCATCGAGACGGTCTATCAAGACCTGTCGCTGCTGCCCAATCTGTCCGTCGCCGAGAACATCGCGCTGTCGCAGCAATTGGTGGAATCGCAAGGACGGCTGGCGCGGCGCATCGACAGCGGCCGGCTGGTCACCACGGCGGTGCGCGCGCTCGAAGCGGTCAATCTGCCCACCGATCCGCGCTTCTGGTCGATTCCTGTCGAGCAGTTGCCGATCGCCACGCGCCAGCTCGTCGCGATCGCGCGCGCGATCGCCACGGAAGCCAAGCTGGTGATCATGGACGAGCCGACCTCGGCGTTGACCAAGCGCGAGGTGGAGAATCTGATCGGCGTAGTCGGCCGGCTCCGCGCGCATGGCGTCGCGGTGCTGTTCGTCACCCATAAGCTCGACGAGTCCAAGTCGATCGGCGGCCAATTCATCATCCTGCGCGACGGGCAGAAGGTGATGGAAGGCGACATCGCTGACCATTCCAAGGCCGAGCTCAGCTTCGCGATGACCGGCAAGAAACTCGACTCGGTGCGCTATCGTCGCGCCGCCCAGGGCGCCGCGGGCTTGCTCGAGGTCGTCGACCTGCGGCGCAGCCGCGCCTTCGCCAACGTCTCGTTCTCGCTGGCGCACGGCGAGATCCTGGGCGTCACCGGCTTGCTCGACTCGGGCCGTAACGAGCTGGCGCGGGCGCTCGCCGGCGTCACGCCGGCCGACGGCGGCCACGTCCGCATCGACGGCAAGGCCGTCGCGCTCAACCGCCCGATCGACGCCATCAAGGCGGGGATCGGCTACGTGCCAGAGGATCGGCTGTCAGAAGGATTGTTCCTCGAGAAGCCGATCCGCGACAACATCGTTGTCCAGGTGCTCGACCGCCTCCGCAACCGTTTCGGCGCCATAGACGGCCGCCGCAGCCGGGCGCTGGCCAACGACATCGCTGGCGAGCTGCAAATCGTCGCCGCCAATCTCGGCAACCCGGTGCAATCGCTGTCGGGCGGCAACCAACAGCGCGTGCTCATCGGCCGCGGCCTGACCTTCGATCCGAAGGTGTTGGTGCTGCACGGTCCGACCGTCGGCGTCGACGTTGGCTCCAAGGACACCATCTACCGCATCATCCAGAAGCTGGCCGGCGACGGCATGGGCGTGATCATCGTCAGCGACGATCTGCCGGAGCTCCTGCAGAACTGCGATCGCATCATGGCGATGCGCAAGGGGACGATCGCCGAGGTGTTCGAAGCCGAGCGCGTCGATGAAGCGGCCCTCTATCGCGCCCTCGTCGCCGAATCGTCATCGAGTGTGCAATCATGAGCGACTTCGCTTGGGATTCCTCCAACGGAGCGGGTTCTGCGTCGCCCGCCCGCATCATAGCTTGGCTGATCCGCCATCCGCCGATCTTCACGTTGCTGTTGATCGTGCTGGTCAGCGTGGTCGTCGGCGCCATCTCGCCGGAGTTCTGGCAGATCTCCAACATCTTCGACATGGCGCGGGCCTCGGTGGTGACGGGGATGTTCGGGCTCGGCTTCCTAGTTGTCCTAGCGGCTGGCGGCCTCGACATGTCATTCGCCGCCATCGCCGCGCTGATGATGTACTTGGTCACCACGGCGACGGCGGCCCACGCGCCGTGGCTGCCGATGCCGGTCATCCTGCTCGCGGCGGCGGCGGGCGGCGCGCTGCTCGGCGTCGGCAACGGTCTGCTCGTCCACTATCTCAAGGCGCCGGCGCTGATCGTCACCATCGGCACGCAATACGTCATCCGCGGCTTCCTGCTCACCTTCGTCGGCACAGAGCTTTTCATCAACATCCCGCTTCCGATAGAGAATTTCGGCAAGTACGAGTTGTGGCGGGTTCAGACGGACAGCGGCTCGATCGCGATTCTGCCGGCCTACGTGCTGGTCTTGGCCGCGGCCGCAGTCGCCACCTGGTGGATCCTCAACCGAACGTTGATGGGGCGCGCGATCTTCGCCGTCGGCGGCAATCCGGCGATCGCGGAGCGGCTGGGATACAACCTACGCAAGGTGCACATCTTCATCTTCGCCTACGCGGGTCTGCTGGCGGGCGTCGCCGGGATGCTGCACGTGTCGAGCAATCGCCTGGCGAATCCCTTCGACCTTTCCGGAACGGAGCTCGGCGTGATCGCAGCCGTCGTGCTCGGCGGCGCCCGCATCACCGGCGGCGCCGGCAGCGTCATTGGAACATTGCTTGGCGTGGTGCTGGTGACGCTGGTCAACAACGTTCTCATCTTGGCCGGCATCCCGACCACGTGGCAGACCTTCGTCGTCGGCTGCTTCATCGTTCTCGCCGGCACGGTGTTCGCCACGCGTGAATCGTCATGAGGTCGAGAACCGAACAAGACAAGTCCCACCCGCTGGCGCCGGCTTCCGTCAGGGCGAACGTTCCGGCCTGCCGCCATCGCGGCCCGACGGGCGAGACTCAATTGAATACGGCCGACGACGCGCGACGCGTCGACGGCTTCGTTTGGAGGTGAAGGACCATGGCTTTCGATGTCAGCGTCGTTGGGCTCTATATTCTCGATATCCTCGGTCGG
>Ga0224559_1002018_pt1 | contig 10673 bp, 9 predicted proteins | sample 714S33034metaG_FD_180676 | JGI IMG/M metagenome (GOLD analysis project Ga0224559, IMG submission 180676) | Peat soil microbial communities from Stordalen Mire, Sweden - 717 S3 30-34 | ecosystem: Environmental > Terrestrial > Soil > Wetlands > Peat | place: Sweden: Norrbotten County, Stordalen... | reverse complement strand
ATTTGCATACCCTTGAGATTGTTCATTCCATTAAAATTTTCATAAACTGATACTGAGACATTTTTATTTAATAGTAATTTAGCAAACTTTTCTCCACCTTCTGTTAAAAGATATAAGAAACCATTGTAGTAGTTATATTCAATTGGTGTTGATCTTACACTATCTAAGTGGCATGTTGCTAGGGTACAGGTATTATGAGAACTTAAAAATTCATCTATAGCTATTTTTAGTTTGTCATGCTCAACGGGAACTATAATTTTTTCTGCCAGAATTTTAAGCTGCATAGAATACTCGATGATTTCTTCCTCTTTATAAAAGTCCATATCCTCAAAGGGTAGTTTTACAAGGTCTAAAAATTTTTTGATTAATTCAAGATCAGTTTCATCAAGTTTGTTAATGATTAACCTGCCCCCAATGGCCTTCATACTGACAGTATGGATTTCCATGAATTTTTCAAGGGATCTTAGCTGATCTAAACCTCCATTTTTGTCTAGACATGTGCAGAAAAGTGATACTGATTTCTTTTTTAACCAATCCTTATTATTTCCAACAAACTCAATTATTGATGGTTCCAATTTTTCTTGGATGAGTGGTGATCCAATTACAATATTTTCAAATTCCTTGTACTCGGGTTTGAATTCATCCACACTACAACACATCGCAGGCCCATTTATTAGGGCAATTATTTTAGCTGCATCCCTTGTTGTTCCATATTTACTGTTATATACAATTAGAGTTCTAATCATCTAAAATACCTCGATAATTAAAGTTCATTAATGTAATCTTTATACCTAATTTAATAAACAAGATTTTATATGATTTGTTATTTTCACAAATTTCTTCTTTGATCGATCTCTTCGATAGCAAACTCTGCTATTTGTCTTACCATTAAACTATCATCTTTGGAGGCTAATTTTAGCTGTTCGATTGCACTAACATCTCCAACTGATGATAAAGTTAGGGCTGCACCATACCTTACACTGGCTTTTTCATCCTTTAACATATTCAACAATGGAATAACAGCACGATCATCGTCTAAAATTCCAAGGGAAAGAGATGCTGCCTCTCGAACATGCCAATCATCATCTTTCAGAGATTTTATCAATGGTTCAATTGCTAATTTATCTCCTATTTCACCTAAAGCTTCTGCTGATTCCTCACGAACTCTCCATTCACTGTTTTTTAAATTTCTGATGAAGAACTTCATTCTAGGATGTTCATTCGACAAAATAATTCCTCCTTTACTATTATTATCACATAAAAAACATATAAATTTATTTAAAAAATATTTTGGATCGTTGAGATAAATCATTTAACAAATATTTTTCGTTAAAGAGCCAGGGGTCAGGTTTTAGAGAAATTAATATTACAATTGGAATGGGGTTTAATATTATCTGTTATGATGTATGCTTTTTAAATTGTTACATGAATCATTATTCTATTAATAAATTACGAGTTATTTTTCATTAATTCTTTTGATATTTATAATGATTAAATGCTGTTATAGGGTTCACTTGGCCCTATTACACTCAAAAAATTATAAGCTGTTTGGATGATATATAATAATGGGTGATAATAAATGTTTGAAATATACAAAAAGATGGTTAAGGAATCCCTTGCGGCACAAAGGGCAGATGTAGATACAATAAGTAAAAAAAGGGGCGGTAAATTTAAAATAACTGATACTAAACCTTATTTGGATGTTGTAAATGAAATGACTGTAGCTGATGGTCAAAGTAAATCTGTTATTGACTTGCATGTAAACTCTGTAAAAACACACTACAATGCACTTGTAAGTTTAACAGATACTATAAGGCCTGAAGATGACCCGTTTGTAGAACATTATCAGACACCTGCTGTGCTTGAAATACTCTATGAAAATGATGAATCTTTTAAAGCCAGTATTGACAAGTTTATAGAGGGTGTTGGAAAAGCTGAAGCATTAATAGGCAGAGAAGTTGTAAGAAGATATGGTGGTTTTTACGGACCCACATGTGTTGTTGATTTTGCACTCATACCTGGAAGTACAAGTAACATTGTAAACAGGATACTAAAACATGTGGATATACCTGCAGCCCATAAACAGGCTATATTATCTGCTAAATCATGGGGTATGAACACTTCCTATGGTATTGGTGAGGTTTTCACCACCCAAGTTGAAGATGGTCATACATTAACAGACGCTGTGAAAAGCGAAGTTGAAATGATTCAATATATTTATGCTAGTCCGGTGGAGGCACAGGCTAAACTTATGGATTCCATGGGCCATGAATCATTTGATGTAAGGAAATACATGGCAGAATATAAGAAGAAAATGGAAAAAACAATAATGAACGCTGTAGAAGACAATGTACACTACGGAAACATAGTCACAGTACCTGCTTACTGTGTGGGTGATATATCACACCATATTGCACAGTCCACATTCAACATGTGTAAAGATGATGTTATAATGGCAGTAATAGAAGCTACAACTGAAGTCATGGCTTCAACATTAAATAAAGCCATTCCAAACTTTAAAAATGAATATGAACCTCTTTCACTTGCAACAGGCTCATCCGCTTGTGCAGTTGAATATATGTTAGAACTAGATGGTTTTAATGCTCCCATGATAGTTGATCTATTGACTAAAAGATTCCATAACTATGTTCAGCTCTATCCTACACGTGGAGCTGCTGCAGAACTGCATAACTGTGACTTTATGGACATGATCTACAGGGGATGGAAGTACATAGACAAGGAAAGGAGGATGAAAAACGGGTCAATTGGAAAATTGAAACCTGAAGTTGCAGGTTACAAAGTTGATCTTGATCCTGTACATAAAAACAGTGTGATAATGAATCCTCAACGTTATGCTTATCCTGCATGTGCAATATCAGTACGTTTCTCTGCACTTATGCGTCTTGCAGACTATCCATGTTTATTAACAAGCGAACCTGTTACAGCAACAATGATGACCAACATAATAGCTCTTCATAAAGAAAATCCCGCATCACCTGCAAGAGTTTGTAAAGACTGTGCATCAGCTTGTCTAGTAGATTTCAGACACTGCGCATGTCAATGGAAAGAAGCAGTTTAAATGGTAGGTTATTTAATTAACCATTAAAAATGGGATGGGTGTTTAAAATGAAATGTTACATTGATGCAAAGGAAGGTAAAGATAGGGAAGCTGTAGCTATTTGTATTGTGTGTGGTATGGCTTTATGTGAGGACCATCTGATCAGGGAAGATATTACATTATGGGATGGAGGATATCCCTTTCCCTCTGAAAAGGTTCAAAAAACCATGCCTAGAATTTTATGTCCCGAATGCTATGCAGCATTAAAGGGTGAAAAAAATGGCAAATATTAGAAAGAGGTGTCTTGCAGAGTTTATAGGTACCTTTTTTTTAGTTTTTATGGGTGCAGGTGCTGCTGCAATTACACTAATGATATCTAAGGGAGCTGTACCACCAAATGCATATAACATTGGAATAGGAACTCTTGGAGGTTTAGGTGATTGGCTTGCAATTGGATTGGCATTTGGTATTGCAATATCAACCTGTATATATGCCTTGGGAAATGTTTCAGGTTGTCATATAAACCCTGCTGTTACAATAGCTCTTTGGACTGTTAAAAAGTTTCCTGGTCGTGATGTAGTACCCTATATAATTTCACAACTTGCAGGTGCATCTGTTGCCAGTTTACTCTTTGCACTAATTGTTGGTATGGGAGCTGTTACTGTTGGTGGTCTTGGTGCTACAGCACCATTTCCAGGAATTGGTTATCTACAGGCTATACTGGCAGAAGTTGTGGGTACATTCCTTTTGATGATGGCAATAATGGGTGTTGCAGTTGATAGAAGGGCACCATCAGGATTTGCAGGACTAATTATAGGATTGACTGTTGCAGGTGTTATAATTACAGTTGGAAATATTTCTGGAGCATCTTTAAACCCTGCAAGAACCTTTGGTCCATATTTAGGAAATACATTACTTGCAGGTACCAATTTGTGGATGTACTATCCCATATACATAATAGGACCTATTGTAGGAGCTATTCTTGCAGCTTTAGCCTATAATTATATGACCAGTGAAGAGAAGGCAAGTAGAGGTTAAACTTTTATGATAAAAAACTAGTTTAATCTCTGATTTTTTATTTTTTTTAAGGTTAAGACAGTTTTATACAATAACAAAGCGTTAAAAATTTAACTTAAAATGGTTAAAGAAAGTAACCTAGTCCAAATAACCAAGATCATATCAAAAAATACAGTTATCATCAAAACAACAATAACAAATATATCATATACATTCTAAAAGATGCATTTAAAGACCAAGCTGGAAATTTAACAGAACATACTCAATTAAAATCAAAAAAAGGATAAAAATGAAATATTATTTCCTTACTCCTTTTAAATAAATATATTTTTTTGTTTTGCAGACGTTCAATAAATTCCAATTCAAATAAGAAAGATGGCATCATATTTTTTAAAAATAAAAGCTGTTATTGATAGGAGTTAATATAAATTAAATTATAATAAAAGGTTTATTACTAAATAGTGAAATTTTTTAACTATAAAGTAAAGGAAACTTATCTTAAAAACTTTAAAGAGTGTGATCTGGAAGTATTAGACAAACTTTAGGATATGAAAGTGAAGTTAACACTTAGCTTTGAAATACTAAAATATTGCTCAAAGGATTAAACTATTAGAAAACTTTACTAGGAATAGCTATAATGAGGAAATACAAGCTTAAATTTTTCTACAAAATCAGCAAGATAAAGGGACAATTAAGAACGTTATTAACGTAAAACTAAAGCAAACTTTTAATGGTATTGGTAAACGATGTTTTTATCCAATACTTCTACAATTGGATGAGATGAAATACTTTAAAACTGTATTAATTCACTCACAGCGATACTGAAAAGTAAACAGGAGGATATTGTATGATAGATGCCAAAAATCTTACTAAAAAATTTGATGAAATTACTGCGTAGATGACCTTACTTTACATATAGATAAAGGTGAGGTTTTCGGTTTTCTAGGACCTAATGGGGCTGGAAAAACAACTGCGGTAAGGATGCTTACTGGTTTAATATCAAAAACCAGAGGTACAGCTAAGATAGGTGGGTATGATATTGGAGATGATGCAGATATTCAGAAGATCCGGAGAATGATTGGTTTATTACCTGAGAATGTTGGTCTCTATGAAAATTTAAGCGCTTATCAGAATCTTGATTATTATGGTAGATTTTATAAAATCCGTGAAGAGCAAAGGTATGAAAGAATCGAGTATTTCCTTAAAATGTTAGGACTTTGGGATCAGAGGGATTTCTTAGCAGGAAAGTTTTCTAAAGGTATGAAACAAAAACTGGCTATAGTTAGGGCTTTAATTCATGACCCTCCAATCTTATTTTTAGATGAACCCACCGCAAATCTTGATCCATAGGCTGCAAAAACTGTGCGGGATTTCATTCTTGAACTTAAGAAGGAAAATAGAACTATTTTTATTAATACTCATCTTTTAAGTGAGGCAGAAAAACTTTGCGATAGAGTAGGGATAATTAAAACCAAATTGTTAGCTTTAGATACTCCTAAAAATTTGATTCAATCATTAAGTGGAACTAAAACAGTTATCCAACTCGAAACAATTAGTGATAGGATCATAATGGCTGTAGAGAAAGTCAAACCTGGAAAAGTTGAAGTAAGTGATAATAAATTAATTATTAATATAATTGATCCTGAATTGGAGAATCCTGATATCTTTCAGGCTATTGAAACTGCAGGTGGCCGCATACAATTAGTCAATGAGGTCAAATCTACTTTAGAGGAAGTATACCTGAAATATGTTAGGGGTGAATAAATTGGATTTCGAAAACATTTGGAATGTTGTTAGTAAAGATTTTGCAATATTTAAAAATAAGAAAAGTATTCTTTATACATTAACTATTTTTCCATTGGTAATTGGGATCGGTTTCACCATAATCTTATTATTTATTCATAATGCGAGTCCGTCTCCATATGTCACTTATATTCCTGCATTTAATGGGCTTTTATTTTGGTTCATTATTTTAGCGGCAATTATCCCTACTGCTGTTGCTTCTTATAGTGTGATGGGTGAAAAAGTTGAAAAAACATTAGAACCACTCCTTGCAACACCTCTAACTGATGGTGAAATCATTCTAGGAAAAATATTATCTGCTTTCATACCCTGTATTCTAGCAACCTATCTTGGCGCGGTTATATTTATGATAGGTATTGATATTATTAGTTTCCAACAATTGGGTTATATTTTATATCCTAATTGGACTGTAGCTGTCTTTTTACTTGTGGCCACACCTCTCGCTTGTCTTTTTGGTACTGAATTCAATACCCTCATCTCTATAAGAGTTAATGATGTACGAACAGCCCAAAATTATGGGGGTGCAGTATATTTTCCGTTACTTATTGTATTTATTTTAGGAGAAGCCGGATATATTTCATTAGATATTAAAACTATACTAATATTTTCAGTTATTCTTATAGTTACTGATATAATCATATTTTATATAAACAAATCATTCTTCCAGAGAGAAGAAATGATCACAAGATTTAGTTGAATGTAAAATAGAATTTAAAGTAATAATTCCAAATATTTAAACCAAATTACAATAGAACATCTTAAATCAACGCAGTATCTAAATTAAGTGAATTTTAGAGATCCTATCGAATAAATAAAGGAAACTATGGTTAAATTAGTAGTACTTGGATTGAATTGTTAATATCACTTAATTATCAGATAAGATACAAATAAACGCATAATTAATAAATAAATTGACTGAACCTTCTAAATTGGTATTATCATATGCATCAAACGGTTTAAATCTATAGTAAGCTATTGATCAATTGATTGCACGCGAGAGTAAATAATATCCTAAACAATTGATCCCGGAATAACAAAAACATTATTGTGGGTTTGATTATACAATACCATAATTAAATTATCCAAAGTTCGTTCTTAAGTTTAATATGTAAGGATTTTATAATATCTTGAAATAACATGCTCAAACTTGCGGATTAGTCTAAGAATGGAATTTGTTTTGATGATCCATGCACAAGAATCATAAGCTTGCCTATATGGGAAGGACTCAAAATGACTATAAGATTGCATCTATATAAATTCTCTCATACGCTTTGTCGTTATCCAGCGTATAACTTCTCAATCTTATTTAATTGATAGCAATTGATTGCTTGCTAGCTTGCAGGATCATTAATTCCATATTGGAATAGCAAAGAGAATGTATTTTTTATAACACTATAAACAATTTGTCTAAACAGCTGACTCGATTCACTCATAAAGATACTTTTTTTTCATAGATACATTAATTTTTTATTAACGTAAAATATTGCAATATTGTTTACTCATAGCTACCGTTGATTAATATGCATAGGATTTGTCTTCTAGGATGCACAACTTGATAACCCATCTCAATGTATTTGGAAATGTAGAAAAATAAAAATCTATTAAATATTGATATTGATCCTAAGGAGTTTAAGCGTGTATTCTGGAATAAATGTGAATGGGATTTTGAGGAAATGGATAATTTATTAAATAATATTAGAGTAAATACTATTAGAGAAGGGTAGTTTAACATTTGAACTATAGATCAATTGGATCAAGGGAAGTAAAGTATTTAAAAAGAGAAATTTGATAATGAGGAGATTGATCAAATGAAAGTAGTTTCTATTATTACGAGAAGATTAAAAGAAGGTAAAAATTATGAGGACTTTCGAAAGGCTTGGTATCATAACACTGGATTTGGAACTACCAGTAAATTATATACCACGATTAATGCATTTGATAAAAATGAAATCATAGTTATTGGCGTAGTTGACATAACTCTTGATCAGGATCCAATGAAAATACTTAGAATTGACGTAAAAGACAGACTTGATAATCCATTAGAAGATATAATTGAACCTGAAATTGGACGTACATTCGGAATTTTAGTTTCTGAAGATGATTTTTCTAATGATGGAGATATTGAATATAAAAAACCTTCTATTGCTGGAAAAGAAACTGATCTTAAAGAGATTGAAAATGGCTTATTAATGGCAGAAAAATTTATATCCCAAGCATCTGCAGAAAGGGATAAAGCTAAAAAATACACTTAAACACTTGATTTAAATTAAATTTTTTTAAATGGGATGAACTGACTCATAATACATAATCTAGAAAAAATAAGAATTATTATGCCTTTAAATTCATAAATGTCATAATATTAATAGTGCAGTAAATATTTATGAGACAAACTCCAGTATAATAAAAATTAATTATGACTTTACCTTAAAAAAATATAGAAAAAAAAATTTAAATGGACGATTTGGTAGTTACTAGATCGCCATGTTTAACTCCTTTAATGGCTTTTATATGATCTGCAAGTTTTCTCACATTTTTCACTTTACCTCGTAATACCACTACTTCCAAACAAATATGTTTCTCCATATGAACATGGGTAGTTGCAATAATATCTGGAAGATGGAAATGTTGAAAATGTTGAAGTTGATTGGTAACATCGCCCACATCATGATCGTAGATGATAGTAAGGGTACCAATCACATCTTCATTATCTGCTTCAGTTTCTGATTCAATAATTGATTTTCGAACTAGATCACGGATAGCTTCTGATCTATTAGTGTATCCTTTAATTTTGATTAGTTCGTCAAAATTTTCCAATAATTCCGGCTCGAGTGAAAATATCCTAAAAGGAATCAACTACAACGATATATATGTTAAAAACCTTAACACTGGAAAACTAGTACAAATAACAAAAAATCTATCCAAAAACACACTAACAATCAACATGTCAAAAAGCAGACTACACAACGACAAATACATCATATTCATACCAAAAGACGCATTTAAAGACTTAGCTGGAAACATGACAGCAGCTTACACAATAAAATTCAAAACAGGATAAATAAAGGAATATTTAATTTTCCTACTTTTTTTATTTTTTTTAAACAATATAACTATTTTGCTTAATTGATCGCGTGATGAATGGATTTATTGGAATAGCAAGAAATGTATAAACATATACCCTTTTAAATAACCGTCACCTCCAAGTAAATGGAATATAAACCTAGATCATGTCAAATAAAACAAGACAGCTTTGATGAATTTAGATAACATCAAATAGAATACTTAAGTCACTGATTTAGTCTATAAGCAAGCACGGTTTAACACATAGATATTAAAATTAACTTTAAAAGCATCATAAATTTACGAATACCCCTACCAGCCCATATAGAATCAATCAACTTTGATATGTTCTTTATAATAAATTTTAGAATCGTTCGTTTGCAAGTTTGTATATTAACACGTAGGGGAAACGTTTTGCCCATTGTAAAAATCAATAATTACAAATGTGCACTATTTGGCCTTGATGAGTTATTATAGCACTGTGCTTCCTTTCCAAATTAAAGAGTAATTAACCTTTCAATCAACCGAGCAAGCAATCCATGAATAAACATTGGTTGTATGCAATGCAATAATATAAAAGTTGGAGCGAATGAGTACAGAAAATGATTTAAACGAGACATGTAAGTCTAATTCTAAAATTAGGGTCTATTTAATAGTCAGAAAACATAAACTATTGACTTGTAAATAGTATTTTGCCTGGACACCATTATAGTTTGCAAAGTTTTATATGGGATAATGGATACAAATAATAGTATGAAATTTAAAGAAATGAAGGAAATTGTTTCGAATGATGATCACTTCAAAAAATGGGTACATGGTATTGGTACAGGGACAAAAAGACAATACTTATACTCAATGACTGGTTTTTGTTTAGCCACATCTCACACACCAACTGAACTATTAGAAATTTGTAAAAGCGATTATTCTAAGCCACCTTGGGAAAGAGAGATAGGTGATTGGTTTATTGAATATGATCATTATTGTGAAAATGAAAACATAGCCAAAGAGACTTATAAAAAGAGAAAAACGAATGTTAAAGGATATTTCAGATTCAATCAAATAGAAACTCCTGTAAGTCGTAGAGGTAATATTGGAAACTTCAACCGAGCCAATGATCGCCCATTACCTACAAAAGAAGAGTTAATATTATTGTTGAATTCTTGCAAAACAGTAAAACAAAAAGCAATTATTTTAACTCAGTTCTCTAGTGGTTTAAGCAATAGCGACATTGTAAAATTAAGAGTTGGTCAATTTTATAAAGGTATAGATAATCACAACATTTGCCATATAAGGATTAGACGACATAAAAATGAAAACGAATTAATCACGTTCTTATCACCGGAAGCAGTTGAAGCAATACAATCTTATTTAAGAGTAGAAAGGGAAAATTTAGATGATTCACAACCTTTATTCACGAAATTTAAATCTTCAGATGAATTTATGTCCTCACAAGCTATAATTTTTGTATACCAACGTTTATGTGACGGTTTAGGTTGGAGTAAGGAAGGAAATGCATTCAGAAAAATAACAGGTCACATGGGCAGAAAATGGCTGAAAACAAATTTAACCAATGCAGGAATGCCTAGAGAACCGTTAGAAACCATGTTAGGGCATATGTTAAAAAATGGAACTGATGATAATTATTATCTTGGTAATGAAGACGCATTAAAATCAATTTACTTGAAATATTTACCCAATATAACTATTGATCCAGTTGAAACCTTGACTCTTGAAA
>Ga0224559_1002017_pt1 | contig 10673 bp, 9 predicted proteins | sample 714S33034metaG_FD_180676 | JGI IMG/M metagenome (GOLD analysis project Ga0224559, IMG submission 180676) | Peat soil microbial communities from Stordalen Mire, Sweden - 717 S3 30-34 | ecosystem: Environmental > Terrestrial > Soil > Wetlands > Peat | place: Sweden: Norrbotten County, Stordalen... | reverse complement strand
CGCCACCTCCACACGGCTGCGACGATGGCGACGACGAACGGCAGGGACTGGGTATTCACTCATGCCATCAGTGAATCATCTTTCAAAACCTACGAAAAGAGTGGACTTGCCCGGAGGGATACGGTCGGCTTGATGCCGCGCTCCAGGCAGTACCGCTTGGCGCTCTGCCCACTCTTTACCTGCTCGGCCAAAATCTTTTCCCAATCCGCACGGCTCAGTCGATTGCGTGTATCCATGACCTGAATCTAGCGCCGATCCGTACTTGCTACCAGATGGGGTTCATTGAGCGGACTCCGAAGACAATGGCCGAACTCGCTCGGCTACGGAAGCAGTGGGAGGTCGCCGCCGCCGAGCGCGCCGCTTGCCTCGACTCGGTCAAGCGGCAGGCTCTGGATTTTCTCGAAGCCGGCAAGCTTCCTTATTCCATAACCGCGAAGAACAACGGTCCCAGCACCATTACTTTCCGCCCGGATTGGCCCTTGCTGATGCCCGACTACTTGCTGCCTTTATTGCGTAATGGAGACCAGAGCCCGCACTACGACATACTGATCGACATGGCGATTGCCGAGCGTCACTCGGATGAGATATTGCGCTGGTTTGACCTGTGGCGCACTGCGGCCAAGAGCCCGCGCGGGCTCGTTTTACGGCTTCGGTAGCTATGCTGATAGAGTTGCCGCCGCCGTTGCGGAAGCGCATCCGGAGCGCGCCCTTGAGATTTATCGCGGCTGCGTCGATTCGAATCTGACACAGGCAAGCATCTCGGCCTATGAGACAGTGGCCGCCTACCTGAAGAAGATGCACCCGATTCTGAAATCGCTCGACTGCGGCCCTGAGTGGAACGATCTGGTGGCCAAAATACGCGTGAACTAGCGCAATCGTCCTAGGTTCATGGAGATTCTGGACCGCCTTGAGGCTCGCCCGATCCTGCAGAAACCCCGTGCGCAGAAGTAAAAGCGTATTGTGCAAGCGCTCTGCCATCGCCAAACGGTGGATGGCAGTATGACATATTGGACGTCAACTGTCTTGAATTAAATCTTAGGACGAATTCCAGCAGCACGTTCAAGTGCTCTCTTGTGTTACTCAGTTATACAGGTAATCGACGGATGCAATGCCACCCCACAGGTATTAGGCAACAAAAGACGATGCAGTAGCTTAGGAAGTAGGCTTGCACCGCTCCAAGTGTACTACGCGAATGAGAAACAACTAGCCACGCTAAGAGCACAAAGAACGCAGAAAACAGTAGTTCGCCCACGAAGGCGGCGCTAGGGCGCACTATACATGTGAAAAATAGGCCTAGCAAAAAGCAAATGATTTTCAATATGTCACCCGCTACCTGTGTCGGCAGAAGCGCTGCAATCCCCGTAAACTGATCCGATAAGAAAAGTCGCAAAATTATTCTTGGAGTTATTAGGAAGCTTATAGCCAGTGGTAAATAAAGAAAAATGAGAGTTGAAATACTATAGGTTAACTGTCTCAGAGCATTTCGGCGTGATCTGATCTGGGAAAATTGTGGGATGAAGAGCGCGGATCCCACAGCCATTAATGCCCCCATGTAACCTTCTGAAAGACGCCAGAGCGCCTGCCAAAGGCCGAGATCGGTAATTGAAACATTGGAGGCAATTAGGTGACGCACAACAAGTACTGAGACTGTTCCGATTGTTGGAGTGAGCAGGCTCGGAAGCAGAAACGGAAGACAGAACCGAAGCAGCGGAACGACTGCTGGAAACTTAAGATCAACGAGGCGACGATCCTGTAATATATACATCAGGATCGGAATGGCGAACCCCAGCATGTAGGTCAGGATGGCCACCTGAGGATTTATGCGCACTACACAACTGGCCACTAATAAGGCAATGCAGGATATGACCGGGTTCAAGAGCGTCATCAGTTGATAGCGCGCATGCTGCCGCCGCCCCAGAGTAGCAGCTTGGATCGCTCCTCCACTGGCTGCAACAACGGTAAAGATAAACCACCAAATAAATTGGCTCTTTTCTACCTTTGGAAGAAGAGTCCCGTGCGGGTCGAGGGCAAACAACCCCATCAAGAATATTGCTACCACGAAGCCAACGACAGTACCCAAGGACACGACCGAGCGTACTGCTTCGAGTGCAACTGAGTCCTCGTCTCCTCGTCTGGCGACATACACAGTGAAGGCACTTGCGAGTCCGAAGCTCGAGGCCGTAACGAGGTAACTTGAAACGATATAGTAGTGGCCGTAGAGTGCATATTGTATCGGGCCAAGAAAAGCTGCTGCAAGTTTGGCAAACAACAGCCCAGCAACTGCCCGAAAGAATACGCCTAGCGTAACGATCGAGATAACGCGTACTGGCAAAAGTGCGAAGAGCTTCTTTGTAAATCGGGGCATCATTGAATTCATTTCTCATGAACACCGAGCATCGTCGAATACGTGATTGTATTGGGTGCCGAAACCAGCAAAAGCAATCAGTCGCCAGCAGCTTTCGAGCAATCAACTTGGGTTATGCGCATAGGTCCGTCTTACACAACTCAAGCAACCGTTCCGTAAGATCCTTCCCGCTAAAATGGTCCCTTGTCCAATCCGCAACCGCGCCTCGACTGAGACCACGAAAATGCTTTCGAGCTTCTCTAAGTACCTCAAGCGGTGAAGAGGCATATTCTATTGGGAATACAGCCGGACATTTGAGTTGCTCGAGCGTGGGGCGTGAGCCTGTGTCGTTAAGAAGTACCGGAGTTCCGCAGGCAAGCGCTTCAATCGAAGAAAGTTCAAATGCCTCATAGCGTGAGGGTAAAAGAAATAGATCAGCTCGATTGTATTCCGTGGTCAGTTGCATTGGAGTCAGCCCCCATTCGAAGCGGAACAATGGAAACTTGGAAGCAGCTTGTTTCGGGGGCTGGATAGGCGAGCATATGCAAACGGAGACCTGGAACTCCCCGGACGCAATCTCCTCGTGTAGGCGCGCTAGATACTCCACTCCCTTGCCAGTCTCAAATCGTCCGACGAAAACCACATTCATGGCTTCGCTGGCACATAGAACGTCTTCTGCATTTGCAGGGTGAAAGACGGATGTATCAACTGAATTCAATAACACCGAAGCATGCGCTGGATTCAATCCGTAGTACCGCGTCCATTGCTCGACTACACTTTCGGAGACTCCTACAACTCGCCGCGCCAAATGTGCGGCCAAGAATTCGTACACGAACGTAATGCATCCAAAGATTCCCATAGGAAGGCCGGTATTGCGAATGTACGCTGGCCAGCAACCGTGCGCAAAAACCAGCGTGCAGAAAAGGCCAATAGAACTGTATCCATGACTTATAACTATCCCCTTCCGGCCCGCCCAGCATCGAGCAAGCACAGAAGAAAACAGAGGAAAGGTCGCCAAGAGAATCGCGTTGGGAATATGGTAATTGCGAATCTTTCGTATCCAGAAAAATCTCGGCAGCGAAAAGACCCTCACTCGCCCAATCCCTTCCAACGCGTGCACCTGCCGTGCAGCTACTCGCTCAACGCCCCCCGCATTGCTGAGACCATTGATGGAAACAATCGCAATCTTCATCCTCTTGCAATTCTCCTGCTTACCGACAAACAACGGTCCCAAAGATACCAAAATAATGGCGTGACGCATTGGGCCCCAAGCTCATTATGATAATATTGTCGATGCTTCTGAAGGAACCTCCATGTGTTCACAAGGCTATACCATTCATATCGGATTCGCCCCGAAGATCGAGCCCCTCCAGTAGAGGCGCTACGAGGTAGATTTATTTGGACAGCCCGTCCATCCAAAAAGATGCGAGCGCCTGACGAACTAGCCTGTAATAAGAAATCTGTCTCCTCACGAAAACAATTGCCAGTATACTGAACGTCAAAGTCAATTCTTTGATACCACTCTCGCCTGGCTAGAACTGCTGCATGTGTTACTGGCACCTGAATAGGATAGCGAGGCCGACGAGAGAAGCAGAATCGTAGACGCTTCAGATCCACAAAATCCAGGGCATCCTCCTTCGCTTCTTGGTGTGAAAACCGTGCATACGCATCTTCGGGGTCTTCGCCCTCGACGCAATAGAGTGCAGCGGCACCTACAATGTCCGCACCGTATTTCCTGCTCGTCTCCATTAGCGCAGATAGCGAACCGGCGACCAGTAGACTATCATCGTCACCAAAATAGACGAATTCCGTATTGGCCAATGCCTTCCCACGGTTCTTTGAAAATGCCTGCTTTCTATTCGATGGATTTCGAATGTATTGAATAACTCCTGGAAACTGCTCGACAAGTACTTTTGCAACTTGTGGTGTGTTATCTGAAGAGGCGTCGTCAACAAGGATCAATCTACTCACGCCCTCCTGAATGTAACTTGGAATAGTTCGATTCAAAAGTTGAGCGCGATTGAAGGTGGGCACTATGACCGTAATGCACATACAGACTCCTCAGCTTCCAGCATACTACAAGTATGAGAAGAGCCTTCAATGCGGCAATAACTGGGAGGGCCAAAGAGTCTCTTGGCACAAAGAGAACGTATGGCAAACTTCCGGAGAAGATAAAAAAAAGAGAAAGTGAACTCTGTGCCAACTGCGGGCCGTTCAGCACATACCACGCGAGAAGGGTCGTAGCGGCAACAATACCGATTAGACCAAATGCACAATAGGTCTCAGCAATATAGCTTGAACCGGTAGCACGGCCGGCTAGGTAGTATTCTGGCGCAACCCGAAATGAGAGCTCATGAGAAAGGAGTCCAGACATCTCACCATAGTGAACACTTTGAGTTCCGAAAGATGGATCTATAATTCTACGAACTGGTCCGAGAAGAGGTGCAACTAAGAACCGAGTATTCGAAAGACCAACGCCAAATGCTTCATCGGCTACTGCAACTAACTCACCGCTCACCCCTTGAGAAAATACAAACCATTTTACCGCATTGGACAAGTCGATTGATCCTAACTTCACCTCACTTCCTGTGCGCAAATTACTTACTGTTTCCGATAGCAGAAACAGTAATACTCCAGCCACAAGCCAGATTCGAATTGAGAATAATTTTTTCCCGGTAAAAGAAAAAAGCCACAGTCCGGTCAAAAGTTGGGTGAACACCTCGCCGCGGGTTCCTCTAGCCAAACTCAAAAGCGAGAGTACAATAAAAGCGCAGGTCCAGAAGCGCCTAACTCGTAAGGTGCGATTTCGTTCGCCGTTCTGCGAAGCCAATAGGAAGCCAATATAGCCATAAAAGAGCAGACTAGATAAGAAGGAAAGTCCTGGGTATTCAATTGCGTCAGGACCTAATAGATAGAGTTCCACATATGAACCACCCTGGAGGAAGTACCGGAGAAACAAAGCAGTCTGGACAAAAGAAAAAATCGCACCTATCGTCATGAGGAGAATCCAAATGTCAGGAGCATTTGGAAAGAAGGTATAACTTGCTTTCAAAATCACTGAGCGCGTACTCTTCCTGGTTGGTATCTGAAAGCAGAAGATAGTTATACTAAATGCCACCATACTGCACAGCTCAGCTGCGAAATATACAGCTTGTCCATGCGCGGATACGGGTATCCCCGAAAAGAGTTCTATTGTGCGAATATTGAAATCATCGGATGTAAATGCAATAAGCGGGCGAGCCCATACAAACAAGAAAAGTGTCGCTGCTAATAGCGCCAAGGGGCCTGAGCTGGACTGCTGATTTCGGCGCACCTGGATCACGAGGGCGAGAACTACAAGGGTTGCTCCCGCTATCAATTGTGCTATGGTGCGCAAAGGCCAGAGCATTATCGGAAGCGCTCCCATAAAGAGGCTCCAAATGCATATTATCGCGGGCTTGGTGAAGACATATCTACCGAAAACTGGTTTGTCGAGAGGCTTCGGCATGGCAGATTGAAACTCCATGTGGAATAGGTGCGAACATAATGAACCAAGTCGCTGACTGAGATTGCTGGTCTCCCAAGGCAGGAGAAGGCAACTCTTCGATCGCCTGCATAATCCAAGTGCCATTTTAGCATGATCGACTAGGCAGTCGAGCCACTCGAACAGCTTGCGGATGCGCGATACCAGTTTTGGCTTTCAGTTTCCAGGCCGTCCGCAACACGCTCTTGGTTTGGTCCCGCTGTTCTTTGGGAAAATGGTCGAGCACGTTACACAGCTTGAGTGCGCATCATCTTTGCACTGATTGATCGCGGCCCTCAGCGCCTTCGATCCATCGATGACGAGCATCTTGTGCTTCGGATCGACGCCTCGCGCCACGATGTCTTCGAGCGGTTCGCTGACCACCGTGGAGTTCTCCGTAGCGCCCTTGCGGATGCCCAGCACATGCTTGTTGCATGCACTGTCCACGCCCACCGCACCGATCATGGTGTAGTCGCCGAAGATTAGCCCGTCGATGTAAATCACCAGCAGTTTCCGTTAATCGAAACGCCGCAAGAGCAGTGCCTCGACTTCGGCCTTCGAAGCCTCGACCACCCGCCCGATAACAACCGACTTGGAAACGCCCACGGTCTCGGCCAGCGACGAAATGACTTCTTGTAGTTGCGCGTGGAGACGCCGCGCATCAGAATCTCCAGCATCCGCGCGGCCTTCTGCTCGTCGCTGTGCATCTATTCATAGGCCGGAACCTTTGCCTCGCGGCCGTGGCGTCCTCGGGTGCGCAAGCGTGGCCGCTCAACTTCCAAACGGCGGTCGCTGAGCATCACTTGGAACGGCTTCCGACCATGGAAAACCACGTTTCCGGTGCGCCGTTTGCCCTGTTGCGCCGGACCTCCGGCCTAGCCGGCAGAAAGTTGTAGGACTGCATCGATAGCGGTCTGGTCAAATCGATCAGCTCGTCGCAGGCCATCCGGCAATGCTCGATCAGGTCCACCATGGGCAACAGAAAATGCCCGCTACTGGCCAAAAATCAGGCCAGTCTCTCCTCGTTCACTTTCCCTTGCCTGCCTATCGTGTGGTAACTTCCCTTCACGGCGTTTCTTCCTTCATGGTTTCGCAATCCTATTCTTTCAGAATCAGGCTGAACCGCCGCTCAACTTTCGACTATGGCTGGGACATCCTCCCATCTTGGCCAGTCGGCGAAGATGAAAGGACAATTTTCAAATCATGACAATCGCGAAATGCATATAACGTGTTTGTTTTAAATATGTTGCGTCATAATAGGATTACCGGACAGCCGTCATGCAGTATAATCACACATGGGATAATCAAATACTTCCGTTAGTAGGAACGTCGAGTTGGGCGTTCTGGTTTTGGTTTTTCGGCTTGTCTATGCGAAGAGTTCTTGGGGTATCGATGAACCTAGGACAAGAGTGGCAGGCACTGCTCGTATTCTCCTGTTTGCCTAACTACAGTTAGGCTACTACGAACCCTCATTTTGCTGACTGTAAGGATGTCTTGTGCTCGAAGCTCGAGGAAATGCTGATAGCCACCATACACGATATCAACCATTCATTGATGGTCTACGTGCAATAGCTGTTCTGTCAGTAATCATGTTCCATATCTCAGAGAAGCTTTTGCCGGGTGGATATCTTGGCGTAGATATCTTCTTCGTCATATCAGGATATCTTATCACAAATGTGATCTGGCGAGAAGCCGTCAACCAGGAGTATTCGATTGCGCGCTTTTACGAGCGGCGTATTCGTAGAATTATGCCTGCTCTGGTTGCCCTTCTGCTGACCGTTTCACTTTTCTCGATTGCTCTATTGCTACCAATTGATCTAAAAAAATATGCACATAGCGTCTTAGCCAGCTTAGGCTTTATCGCGAATGTTTACTTTTGGAGGGATACAGATTATTTTTCAAGGCTCGCTGACGAAAAACCGCTGCTTCATCTCTGGTCTTTGGGCGTTGAGGAGCAATTCTATATTCTCTTCCCGATGCTCGTCCTAGTCTGTGTTAAATGGCGTCGGGTCTCTTTATTACATATCACCACTCTGCTGGTAATTCTTTCATTCTTGTTGAACGTCTTTGCCATTCGAAAAGGCGGTTCATCGCCCGCCTTTTATCTTCTACCCACACGCTCTTGGGAGTTAGGAGCAGGAGCCATTCTTGCATTAGTCCAATCGAAGAGAAGCGGAATCAGTAAGTGGTATCAACCTCTTGGAGTAGCAGCTATGGTGCTTCTTGTTGTTGGGCTGTTCCTTAATGGGACCTCTCTTACAAGCGCTGGGGTGCCAAGTGCCGTTTGGGTTGTCTTAGGCACTAGCTTGACCATATGCTTAGGTAATTCAGGGGAGAGCTGGTTCACTGATTTTCTTTCCAGTAGACTTTTGGTTTGGATTGGCCTGATTTCTTATTCCTTATATCTTTGGCATTGGCCAATTCTAGTCTTCGCACGCTACTATCTCGTCGAGTCAAATCTGTCATTGACGCAGACAATTATACTTTTTCTCACAATGCTGGTTGCAGCAGTGCTTTCCTGGAGATTTATAGAGCGCCCCTTTCGAGATCGCGCCGTGCCAATACGCAACGTGCTTGTGTGGACAGTGAGCGGATGCGTAGTCGTTATTTCTGGATCTGCAGTTGTACTTGCGAGCAATGGATTACCTTTTCGCTATAATTCAGAGATTGTACAAATTAACTCAGCTGTAGGATCGGAATTCCGCTGTGGGGTGAGGGATTTATTTGCCTTTGGTGGATCACGGGCCTGCCTCTTGGCTGCGACAGGCGCAGATCCAACTGACGCAACCGTAGCACTTGTTGGTAATTCACATGCACAGATGTATGCCCCACTTGTATCTGACATCTTACGGAAAAGTAATCTGGTCGGAATTCTTGTTCCGCTAAATGGGTGTCTTCCAATACCCGACTACAATGAATCATACGTCTGCATGGAGCAGGCTGCAAAAGACTTATCCGCCGTAAAGGCGTTGCCGCACGTTCGGATAATTATCCTTGCCATGACTTGGGATTTCTCTGCGAGGATGTACACCGCAGATGGCGCGGTGCCAAGTGGCAGTCAGGCGCGAGTATTCTGCGAAAGTTTAGATCGAGTGATTAATGAATATGAACGTGCAGGGAAGACGGTAGTCCTAGTTGGCCCGCTTGCTATTCCCGGACATGATGTGGCGTCGATTGTCGCGCGTCAAATGGCGTTTGGTCATCGCGTTACAGAACCTATGTATACACCTGAAAGTGAATTTTTGGCAAAATATCAGGGCATTATCTCTCATTATGAACTTCGCCCAGACGTGATACTTATCCGGCCTGATCGAATTCAATGCCAGAACCTCAGGTGCGAATATTTTTGCGACGGATCATCGCTCTTTGCCGATGACAATCACCTTGCTCAAGATTCACTTTCGTTCTTTCGGCCAGCATTTCAAACTGCCCTTCATTCCGCGTTCAAGCATGCCCTTGGCTGATGCGCTCAAAGTGCGCCCCCTTCTTGATGGTGGTTGATTATATCGCCATCGGAAGAAAGCGATTCGAGTCGAGTGCTGCAAAAGTTGGGGATCGTCTTGGGCTGAGGTCAGCGTAATCTCAATCGATGACCGAACAACTACCTTTTAATGGGCTATTTTTTCCCAACGCATCGAAGAGAAAAATTGGTACGTCCTCGAGGTTCGGCGACGCTAAAGAGGCAGCTCTCGAAACGAAAACAACGTACGCCAAGGAATGCGAAATCCTGCAACGGAGAGGCTTCCGTATTGTTTCAGTTGCCCAATGACGTTATATGGGTATTTACTTGACGCAGGCGGCCACAACCTGTAGTGTTCGTGCCGATGAAGGACTATCCCCAAGATTTGCTGGAGTTGGAGGTTCGCTTTTCGACCGAGGCGGCTTGTCAGAAGTATTTGTTCCAGTTGCGATGGCCAGAAGGTTTTTGTTGTGCTCGCTGTGGGGGACGAAAAGCGTGGCCAGTGTCCCGCGCTCGCCGCTTTCGGTGGGAATGTGCAGCCTGTCATGGCCAAGTGGCGCTGACGGCAGGGACGATCTTTCAGAACAGCCGACTGCCACTGACCTTGTGGTTTCGCGCAGTATGGTGGGTGACCAGCCAGAAGAACGGTGTCAGCGCCATGGTGCGTCCTGGGCGGGACCGGTTGACCGGGCGTGTCGAGGCTGACGAGGCTTTTGTGGGCGGCGAAGAGGAAGGAGTGCATGGACGGCAGACTGAAACCAAAGCCATGATTGCAGTTGCCGTTGAGGAGGATGGGCGCGGTATCGGCAGCATCCGCATGCGACGTGTTCCTGACGCATCGGCCGAGAGCCTTATGCCATTCATCGCGGAATCTGTCGAGCCCGGTAGCGTGGTCCGAACCGACGGTTGGCTTGGGTATGTGCCGCTGAAGAGAAATGGGTACAAGCATGAGATTGTATTCCTGAAAGGTAATAAGAAAACGGCGTCGGAGTTGATGCCGCACGTTCATTTGGCGGTTGCTCTCCTCAAGCGCTGGCTGCTAGGAACCCATCAGGGCGGAGTGAGTCTGGAGCATTTGGATGCGTATCTGGACGAGTTCACATTTCGCTTCAACCGGCGCAAGTCACGCAGTCGCGGCAAACTCTTCTACCGGCTTCTGGAACAAGCTGTTGCCACCGAGCCTGTTCCTTACAAATCGCTGATCAAATGCTCCGCACACCCGAATTTCTCGTAAGAAACAAATCCGCTTCGATTATGCGGCAGCGGGTTGTATTGTGACGTTAAATCCAAGGTCTTGCAGGCGGTTAACAAGTTTGTTGGCCTGTTGATCCTTGCTGCGTTTGTCAAAGTAGTCCGGACCGGGATCT